>Ga0209532_1001273_pt1 | contig 19911 bp, 18 predicted proteins | sample COG_02_FD_184746 | JGI IMG/M metagenome (GOLD analysis project Ga0209532, IMG submission 184746) | Pelagic Microbial community sample from North Sea - COGITO 998_met_02 (SPAdes) (version 2) | ecosystem: Environmental > Aquatic > Marine > Neritic zone/Coastal water | place: Helgoland, sampling... | reverse complement strand
CCTCTTAAATTTTGGTGGGTGATTTGCCGGCAGGGTAGAAATAAATTTAAGAGGTGTTAGGAATGGTATCTAGGAACAAGCAAGCGGGTTTTACGCTGATTGAAATGATGGTTGTGGTGGTGGTGATTGCGCTGTTGGGTGCAATGATTGGGCCGACACTTTTTAAGAAGGTACAGCAGGCAGAGCGGACACGGATTGCTCAGGATATTCGGGTGATCGAGGGAGCGCTGAAGTTTTATCGGTTGGATAACTATCGTTACCCGAAACAGAGTCAGGGTCTAGAAGCCTTGATGACTAACCCCGGTGGTGCAGATAATTGGAATGGTCCCTATCTTGAGAAAGAGCCTCTAGATCCCTGGGGTGAGGCCTACCAGTACAGTAACCCGAGCCAGCACAGTAAAGATGTTGATGTCTATACACTGGGGGCCGATGGTCAACAGGGGGGCGAAGGCTCTGATGCGGATTGGGGTAACTGGAACATAAAGTAGCATGAGGTCTTTCCCGAGTCGCCAAGCAGGTTTTACGCTGATCGAGATTGCGGTGGTGGTGGTTATTCTCGCCACCATATCGGGGATGAGTGTGTTTGCGATTAATCAGGCCTTTGATCGACGCTACCAAAGTCAGGCAGAGAATTTGCTCACTTGGCTCAATCAGCTCTCTGAACAGGCTGCCCTTGAGGGTGTTGCCTACGGCATTTTTGGCGATGCCGAACAGCCCCAAGAGAGCGAAAAATTACAGCCAGTGGCCTACTTTCGCCAGCACTGGTTCATTACTAGCTATCCTGAGGCCTTTGTCCTCGACAATGAGGCCAAGACCGAGTGGTCGGTCTATAGCAGTGTCGAATACGATGAGATTGAAGATCCTCTGGCCGCTGAAGAATATGCAGTGATACCGCTGGTTGCCATGATGCCGGATGGTTTTATGGAGCCTGCTGGTGAGATGCTATTGAGTTTTTCCTCAAGTCCTTTGATCTATAGCTACAGCTGGGATGATGAAACGTCATCCGTGGTTATGAAGAAGATATCAAAACCATGAAAAGTGCTCATTCATTGCGTCATGCTCGCGGTTTTACCCTGATTGAAGTGGCTGTTGCCCTAGCGATTCTCGGCTGGGTAATGGGCAGTGCGCTCTATTTGGTGCAGCAGTACGCCGATGAACGTATGCGTCTGCGGGAGCGCTTTTATTCATCCCAGGTGTCTTGGAATCGCCTTTTAGAACGCTACCAGAATTCGGAAAAGTGGCTGCTCAGTGGTCAGAGTGCCGGCCTTCCAAGCAAAGGTGTGGCCAGTCAGGGCGATCAAGAATGGCGCTGGCAGGTGGAGATTAAAGAGGCTATGGGCAACGACCTCTATCGCTATCAGGCAAAAGTGGGTGCCAAAGGTGCCGAGCGGGATAGTGCGAGGCTATTTGTCTATTTGGTTGAGAAAAACTGATGTTTGTGGCGGCGCGTTCGCGCAGTCCTCAGTTCGGCAGACGCGGTCAGACCGGTTTTACGCTGATCGAAGCGGTAGTTTCATTGATGCTGCTGGCTGTGATGTCGGTGATGTCCTATCAGGCCGTTGAAGTGATTCTTGGGGCCAATGATCGCAGTCGCGGTCAGCTGGAGGATGAATCCCAGCTGCATCGCGCCTGGCAAGTCATCAGCCGCGACATTATGCACCTGCGTCCACGGACCTTTGCCGATGGCTTGGGCGGCGTTGAGCGCGCCTATCTAACTGATCCCAGTGACTTTGGCCTGCGCTTTAGTCGTGGTGGCGGCCCCATGGTGCGATCGAACCCGACGGGTATCAGTCGTATTGAATACCGTATCAACAGTGAGGATCAGCTGGAGCGTCTGTCTTGGCCGATTACCGCAGCGGCTCTGAACACTGAGGGCAACCGCGTGATCCTGGTTAATAATGTGAGCGACGTGGAAGTTGAACAATTCTCCAGGGGCAATATTTTTTCCCCTGACTGGCCGCCGACTAACGAAAGCCATCATCTGCTCAGTTTGCCAAGAATGATTCGCATCACCATCATCTTGGCAGATGGCTCTGAAACCACGCGCCTATTGCCGGGGCTCGATTTCGATCCCAATCCAACCACAGGCTTGACCGGCTCAGATTCTGGAACGGTTCCAAGTGGAGGCACGGATGTCAATGGGAACTAAACAGACCGCGCTGAATGGCGTCGGTCGCTGCTCTCGTTCTCGTCCTCAGCGCCAGAGTGGCGTGGCGCTGCTGGCAACGCTGATTTTGGTCTTGGCCCTGACGCTGATTCTCGGCAATATTTTTTATCGTCATCAGATTGATGTCTCACAGGCAACCGGTTCTCTCCATGGTGATCAGGCGATGCTCTTAGCTATTAGTGCTGAGAGTTGGGCCAGAGACCTGCTTGCCTCGGATAATGATGACCCTGAGGTGGACCACTTTGGCGAGGACTGGGCTCAGGCGATTCCTTTATTGCCAGTTGATGGTGGCACTATTGTCGGCTGTCTGGTGGATCTTGAATCCCGCGTTAATATCAATAACTTTTCCTCCTATACTGATACCAGTCTGAGGGCAGAGCGCAGTGCCAATGCCAACAATATGGGCTTGGTTAAGCTGTGGGAGAACCTGCTCCAGAATATGGGTTTTGTTGTCGATGAGAGCCGCGTGTCGGTGATTGTCGATTGGCTCGATAAGGGTGATGAGTTAATCGGCCCTGCTGGTGCAGAGCAATCAGATTACAGCGCCTTCAATCCGCCACGTTTCCCCGCCAACACATATATAGCCGATACCGCTGAGCTGGCTGCCATGGCCGGCTACAGTTTGGCCGAAGTGCAGCGTCTCATGCCCTTAATGAGTGCATTACCTGGCCCCACAACAATCAATATCAACAGCGCACCTGAACCGGTATTAATGGCCTTGAGTGGTGATTTGGGAATTGATTTTGTCGATATGGTTTTGGATAACAGGCCTTTTTTGACTCTGCAGGAATTTTATCAGGCTATAGATATTCGCTTGATGGTCGGTGAACCGGCGCTGGCTATACGTTGGCCGGCCAAGCTAATTGATGTGAAATCAGATTTTTTTCAACTTAATCTCGAAGTCACATTAGGGCAGTCAAGACTAGAAGTAAAAAGTATAATGCAACGCGGTGAGAGTGGCCGCCCAGCAGTTATTCGCAGGGAGATAACGGTTGTACCTGCTGGTGTCACGACTGTACCATCTAGATCTATTGACACCGATGATGAAAATGCCGCCGATTTTAGCGGTTCAGGCAGGGATAGATTTTCAGATCCAGATGAATATGACCGCGAATATTACCTGCGCCCGATTTGTGAAATCGCGGACAGTTATACCACTGGCGATCTAGATGACTCTGGTGAACCGTTTTAAACAACCGCGCTACTAAATAACAATAACCAGGAATTTGTAACAATGACACAATCTGTTGATCATCTTCACCACCTGGACCGGCATCTGCTCGGCGGTGGTGACGCTAACAGAGCGATGGCGCTATGGGTCCCGTCCCATCGCATCTGCCTGCATGTCATTGACGCCCCCACTGCACCTCAGCGCAAATGGGCCGAGTTGATTCCTTGGATCCTCGAAGACCGAATTTTGCAGCCAGTAGACGAAATGCACTTTGTTCTCGGTGAGAGTTTTATCTCAGAGGGCAAAAAGCAGCTTAGCGTCTCGGTTATCAGCAAACAGGATATGCGCGAATGGCTGCGTATTGCTGACAATGCCGGCGCTACTGCCACTGCTATGGTGGCCGATTATTTGGTACTGCCTTTTGAGTCAGGCCGCATTAGCATGGCGTGGCGCGAGGGCCAATTTTTGGTGCGCAGCGGCACTGACAGTGGCTTTTCTGCAGCCCCGGACCTAGCCTGGTTATTGGTGCGTCGCCTGCAAGAGCGGGCCGAAATTGCACCGCGACTGTCTATCTCTATACCAGATGCAAATTTGATTCCCGACGATCTGCGCGCCGCCGCCGACATTAATGATGCTGAGATTGACTGGCAGTTTTCCGATATGCCCATGACAGCCAACCTGTTAACCGATGAGTTTAAGCCTCAGGCCAGGGATATCTCTTCATCCACATGGCTGTCTACAGCGGCCCTGTTAGTGCTGGCTATAGTTCTTGGTTTTGGTTATCTGCAGCTCTCCAATGTCCGATTCGAAGAGCGCATTGCCGAGCTTGAAACTCAGGCCAGCGCCGGTTTCAGTAATTTATTTTTAGGCAAGCGTGCGCAGCCAGAAGATATCCGCAGCAGCGGCGAGCTGTTATTGGCGGATATGTTTAAACAGCGCGAGAGCTTGCATGCCCCGATTATGAAAGCTCTTGTAGCTTCGGACCCGATAATGACTAACTGTGGTTGTGAATTAGAGTCTCTGGTTGCCAGTGATTCCGGGTTCAGTTTGGGGCTGAAAAACGTTGCCAGCGGTAAGGCCAAGTTCACTAATCTGGCGGGCTTTGAGGTGGATCGCCAAGTCGCTGATGGGTTGACCACAGTGTCATTGCGCAAGGTGGGCCAACAATGAAAGGGTTGAACTTTGTGAGTGGCATTAACAGTTGGTTGGCACAGCGTCAGCCACGTGAACGACGAATTGTGATGGTTGGCGTCGGCATTGTCTTTTTGGCTGCAGTCTATCTGGTTCTGCTACCGAGTTTGGAGCGATCCACTGAGCTGCAAGAACGTCATCGGATTTTGCAAGCCGACCTTCAATGGTTGAGCGAGCAGAGCGCCAGCGTCAGCCGACTGAGCAATAGCTGTGTCGATAAAACCATTAACAAGGGCGCCACCAAAGATGTCATAAATCGATTGGTTCGACGCAACCAAATTAAGCTGGTTAGGTTTGCCGAGCAGGCTCAGGGCAAGTATGCACTGTATCTGGAAAGCGCCAATGCCAATCGCCTATTACAGTTGGCCCATCAATTAGCCTGTCAGGGGCTGAAAATAAACCTTCTCGACGTCCGTCGCCCGGATGCTGCCCCGACTAATTATGTGGTGCGCATGGAGGTTCAGCATGTCGACTAAAAGCGCTAAAATACAAGCCTATCTGCAACGTTCGATATCGGGTTCGCCAGTACAAAAATTGCTGCTACTGAGCAATGTGTTACTCATGGCGTTAGTCTTTACGCTGCTTATTGCCATTGCCCTGATAATTGTTGAAGACAAGCCAGCAGCCAAGGCAATTTCTCGCACATCGACTCCAGTGGGAGCGAGTTTACGCTGGAACTGGTTTAGCGGGGTCGAGTTCGCTGCGCCGGTTGTCGAAGCAGATTCTAGTAATCTCGTCGATGCGAATGTCAACGCCACACTTCTCGGCGTTATGCTCAGTGAGAGTACCTCCTCAGCCACCATTTCATTTAATGGACGCCCGGAGCAGGTTTATCATATTGGTGATAAGCTCGGATCGTCGGTCGTGATTGAGCAGATTCAGGCATTTCGTATAATCGTTGAGCAAAATGGCGCCAGGCGGCAAATCACGCTGAAGAAGCCAGAAAACGTCATGCAGACTGAAGAGGCTCCTGACAGTGACAGCGCTAGCGACAATCAGTCTGACGATGACGGTTTTTCCATGGCCAATATGTTTGGTGCGCTGCCGGTTAAGGTAGATAATTACGGTAGCGGCTTTAAACTCAACAAGCTCTCCGATGAAATGAAAATGTTAGCCGATATTGAAGAAGGCGATGTAGTTGTAGATATTGATGGCATCGGGGTTCAGGCGCTGATGTCGGACCCTGCAGGCTGGATTAAATACAGCGGCCAAACCAGTTTGCCGGTTACTGTGATTCGCAACGGTGAAGAAGTCGTTGTCTATGTTAATGCCGCGAGCTTGTCGGCTAAAATGTTACCTAAGTTCGGATTGAACTAACTACGTCTAAAACTGCTAACTATTAAATTGTTAGCTATAAAATCATTAAATATAAATAGTTAATAAATAAAATGAGAAAAATAATGACCGGCCAGAAGACGACTTTTGCCAAACGAACCATCCGCCTACTAGGGGCCCTAAGCATCGTGCTGAGTATGATTGCAGAGGTCAGTGCCGGTGAAGTTGTGCGAATTAATTTTCGCGATGCGGATATTCGCAGCGTCATTGAAAGCGTAGCAGAAATTACCGGTAAATCATTTGTTCTCGACCCGCGCGTAAAAGGCAAGGTGACTATTATCGCTCCTGAAGCAATCGATTCAGACCTGCTTTATGAGGCGGTTCTCTCAGCTATTCAGGTGCAGGGCTTTCAGGCAATCGAAGATGGCGTGGTGACACGGATTGTGCCGTTTAATCAGGCGTTCAACTTTGCCGGTGGCACGGGCGACAATCAGCTGATTACAAAAGTGATTCAAATTGAAAATGTTCAGGTTGCCACATTGGTTCCTGTGCTCAAACCGGTGATGAGTTCTGGCGCGCGACTAAATGCCTTTGCGCAGAGCAACTCTATGGTGGTCACCGATGTGCAGTCCAATATTTTGCGCCTTGAGTCGCTGATCGCAGAGCTCGACGACCCAGCCTTAAATGCGGTTGAAGTTATTAGCCTAACGCATATTTCAGCTGGTGAAGCCGTGTATATCGCTGGGCAGTTAAAACAGCTAAAAAACCAGGATCTGTCTCTGGTTGAAGATGGCATGAACAACCGTGTCATTGTCAGCGGTCCGGCCTCCGCTCGTCGCGTGTTTAAAGCGATGCTGGAAACTCTCGATCAGCCTTTGACGAAAAAGGGGCGCGTCGAGGTTATCTACCTGGATTATTCTCGCGCCGTAGAGATGAAGCCCATCGTTGAAGGCATGTTGCAGTCCGATGTGTTTCTTCAGCTTGCCGGTGAAGCTGTGGCGGATAAGAAAGCCAAAAGCGCATACCAGATCCAGATTGATGAACTCAACAATGCTCTGGTCGTGGCTGCTCCGACAGCGGTTATTCGCGAAATCAAAAATGTCGTGGCTCAGCTCGATCGCTCACGACCCCAAGTATTGATTGAAGCAGTTATTGCCGAGTTGTCAGAAGATCAAGCCAAAGAATTGAGTGCTCAGCTCGCCTACAGCAGTAAAAATCGCGGTGGTTACCTGACCAATTTTGACGGGCTTCTGGCTACTTTGACTGGTGTGGGACTTTCTGGGGTGACTCCCTCGGCCGCTGAGTTGGGTTTAATACCCAAGAAGGTAATGGCTGTGGCAGGAGATTTTGACTCTGAGACAGGTAAAGGCATTGGTCTGTTAATCCAGGCATTAAAAACTGATGGCAGCACCAAAATCCTTTCAACTCCTTCAGTAGTCACTCTAGACAATGAAGAGGCGACCTTATCTGTAGGCGAAGAAGTGCCCTTTCAGACCGGTAGCTTTACCAGTAGCAACAATGGCAGTAACAACCCTTTCACCACGATTAATCGTGAAGAAGTGGGTATCAAGCTGAAGGTTAAACCGCAAATTAGCAAAGGCGATTCGGTACGTCTGGAGATAGAACAGGAAAGCTCCAAAGTCAAAGTAGGTAGTGGCGGCGTAGGCCTTCAGACCACTTCAAAAAGTACCATGCAGACCAATGTATTGATTCAGGATGGCGAGATGCTAATCCTCGGCGGCCTAATTGAAGACCAGACCGGCGGCAGTGCCACTAAGGTACCACTGCTGGGTGATATTCCACTGCTTGGTCGTCTGTTCCGCTCGACTAGTAAGAGTGACTCGCAATCGGTATTGATGATGTTTATTCGCCCGACGATTATTCGCACCGCGGAAGATGCGCGCAAGCTGTCTGACATTAAATACCGCCATCTAATCAAGCGTGATTTGGACAGTGAAGAGAGTGGCTTAATACAGCCAGTGCTCGAGGAATTTCTCAATCAAGGGCAGGACCAAGACTAAGATTAAGACAACGCTGAGGCGCTATGAGCATCTACCTGCAACATTTTGCCCTTGCCCGAGAGCCCTTCTCGATAGTCCCTGATCCTGGGTTTCTCTATCCCAGTATTTATCACCGCCAAGCGGTCGCCCATTTAAAATATGGTCTCGACCGCGAAGGGGGGTTTATCTTGCTCACCGGCGAGGTGGGTACAGGTAAAACCACCCTCACTCGCACCATGATCAAACGTATTCCACCTCATGTGCGGGTTGCCTATATTCTCAACAGCAAGCTCAATGTCGCGGACGTGTTGGCCAGTATCTGTGACGAGCTGGATATAGATCTGCCCAATGCCTCTGAGCTGTCCCTGACCAAACAGTCTTTCACTAAGCAATGTATAGACGCGCTGAATCGCAATTTGCTCGCCGCCCACGCGGATGGCAAAAAGACATTAATCGTTCTCGAAGAGGCGCAGAATCTGACTGCTGAAGTACTGGAAGCGCTGCGTCTGCTAAGTAATCTTGAAACCAGCAGCGATAAACTTTTGCACATATTATTGGTTGGCCAGCCCGAGCTATTGGATATTCTTGCCCAGCAAGAGCTGCGTCAGTTAAATCAGCGGGTGGTCTCCCGATTCCACCTATCGCCCCTGGATAAGAATGATCTCTCCAACTATATCAATCATCGACTGCATCGCGCCGGCGCCAAAAGAGCGATCTTTGACAGCGGCTGCGCGGCGGTTTTGTTTCGCCTTACTGGTGGTGTGCCGCGGCTGATAAATCTAGTTTGTCACCAGTCTTTGGTCGCTGCTTATTCCACCGGTGCGCAGACGGTTTCGGCAAAGCTAGTCAAACAAGCCGCCAGTGAAATACTCAGTGAAGAGCAAAAATCTCCAAGAAAAATGGTCTGGTTATTGGCCATTGTTGTCGCCCTGGGGTTGAGTGGCGGCCTGATATTGACGCTCTCGCCAGCAGAATTATTAAATCAATTTTCTCCAGTTATGGCGCAGCTGGATGCGCCTAAAGAGACACCTGATGTGGCTAATGACCAGCCGCTAGGTCTAGTGGGTGAAATGTCTAGTGGCCAACTTGATGGCGTCATAGAACCCATGCTCTCGGAGCCTATTGTCGAGCTATCAGTTACGCGGGAGGTTAGCCTTCAGTCAGAGCCGCTAGCCCCGCCGGCTAATGCCAACCCCTTTGTGGGTTTGTTAGCTCTTTGGGGTACCGAAGCTGCGGATGTATATAGCGAAGAAGAACTGACCGCAGCTGCCAGTCTGGCTATGCTGCGGAGTGAAAAGGTCACCACAGCGGATATGGACACCCTAGAGCAGATCAATCGTCCTGGGATTGTTTGGTTGTTAGAGGAAACTGGGTATTTAAAGTCCTATGTCCTAGAACGATTAGATCTTGGCATGGTCAGCTTGCAAGACCGGCAGGGTACTGTGGATATCCCTGTGGAAGATTTCCGGCAGCGCTGGAATGGCAGTTACCTCTATCTGTGGCGTCCACCCCAGAGCTATGTCTCGCCGTTGAGTGCGACTAGTTACGCTATTGAAAATATCAGCAACCCAGAGTTGGTTGATTGGCTCCAGGCGCAATTAGCCGCTCTGAATAACAGCCGCGATATTATTATCAGCGGTGGTCGCTATACTGAGGCCATTGCACAGCAGGTGTTGGGTTTTCAAAAACAGCAGGGCCTGGCGGCCGACGGTATTTTAGGGCGCGAGACATTGATGCGTTTGGCGCAGTTGAGCGGTGACAATATTCCGCGTCTGCGAGAAGCTGAGTCTAGAGAAGCTGACTCGAGAGAGGCCAACTAATGTCTTACATTCTCAACGCCCTAAAAAAAGCCGAGCGCGATAGATCCCGGGAAGAGCCGGAAAATCTAGATGATTTTGTTAACTCTGGCTGGGATCCCTACGAAAAAATGGTGCCACGTTCTTCGGGATATTGGTTGCCGATTGCCATCCTAGTGGTTGCAGGGGGGTTGTTTTACGGGTTCTCAAGCCTGACATCCCAGATTGAGATAAGACCTACAGCAACTGTTATGGATGTTGAAAAAGCCGTTTTAGCCAGCGCAACAGCGGAGGCTGTGGTTGAGACGCCTGCAGTGGCAGAAAAGCCTGAGAGGTCGCAGAGTGACAATTCGTCAGTCACTGCTGCGCCAGTGGTGACTAAATCATTACCTGATGTAAATATTACCGGGCACATATTTATTCGCAGTGGCTCGCGATTAAATCGAATATTTATCGGTGAAAGCACTTACCATGTGGGCGACAAACTAGATTCAAATTGGGTGATTGAATCGATTAATAGCGACAGTCTAGAGGTTCGTTCCGGAACCCAGACTACAGAGCTGCCGCTGCGATAATCCTGTTGGCTTTCAGTTAGAAATCTAGTCCGAAAACACTTCAAGACCAGACTCTTTACCCCGATCGAAACGCTTGGCACGGCGATAGGGGAACACGTCGAGTACAAAGCCATCGCGAATTTTCGCCTGTAGGCCCTGCCAGAAATCCACATCGTAGAGATCACTGTGCATCTCTTCAAACATCTTTCGCGCTTTGGTATTGCCAGAGAAGAACAGTCTAAACTCTTCTGGGAAAATATCGTCTGGTCCCACGGTATACCAGGTGCCGGCCTGCATCTCTTCCTCTTCGGTGCGCGGTTGAGGAATCTTGCGAAAGTTACAGTCGGTGAGTGCGGCAATCTCATCGTAATCGTAAAACACTACGCGGGCGTGGCGGGTCACCCCAAAGTTCTTTAGTGGCATATCGCCAGGAAAAATATTGGCTGCTGCCAATTGTTTAATACAGTTGCCGTACTCTTCCATGGCACTGCGAATTTGTTCGTCACTGGCTGATTCCAGATAGATATTTAACGGCGTCATATAGCGTTCGGTGTAGAGATGCTTAATAACTAGCTTGTCACCGCGAATTTCAATGGTTGAGGCGGCAACTTTCTGCAACTCTTCGAGCAGCGCCGGTGAAAAACGATCCAGAGGGAAAACCAGATTATCAAAATCTTGAGTATCGGCCATACGACCGATACGGTCGTGACGGGAAACCAAGCGATACTTATCTCTCACTGTCTGGTGAGTTACTTCCTTCGGTGGGGCAAACTTATCTTTAATAATTTTAAATACAATATTGTATGAGGGAAGCATAAACACCGTCATCACCATACCCTTAATGCCGGGGGCAATCACAAACTGATCGTTTGAGCTCTCCAAATGATGAACTAGTTGACGGTAAAATTCGGTTTTTGCATGCTTGGGGAAACCCAGAGAATTATAAATTTCATAATCCAATTTTTTCGGCATCAGTGTTTTCAAAAAGTGCGCATACTGATAGGGCAGCGGTGCATCAACCATAAAGTGGTTGCGAGTAAAGCTGAAAATAACACTGAGATCATCGGTATTAAAGATCGCCGTATCTACGTAGAGCTGACCCCTTTCATTATTCAAAATTACAATCGCCATGGGGAAGGTCTGATCCCCATCTATAACACGACCCACCATATAAGCGGCTTTGCTGCGGTAGAAAGTCGATTCCAATAGATCAAATTTGAGGTCATCTGGCGAGCCAGTCAGATTGGGTGTTACTTCGCTACAGAAAACGCTGAGGATACAATCCAGATCTAGTTCTATATCTTCGCCGGGCAGAGAAAATTCAGATTCCTTCAGGATACGACGAAAAATGTCGCGGCGATCGTTACCTTCATAGCGCACAAAGATACTGTATTCAGCGGCTGGCGCTTCAATCATATGAGACGATAGTACATAAATAATATCGTCGCTAATCTTGTCGTGATCATGGAGGTCGGCAAAAACCGAATTAAAAAAGGTCTCGGCAATTTCGAAATTGGGAAAGTTAAAGACCAGCTGGGTATAGGCTTTTTTTGATTCAGCCCAGAGATCCAGATCGGCAATATCCTTATTGGTTACCATGCCCAAATACATCACCGTCTGAGCGACCTTGGCCTTGTACATCTCAAGGCGATCCACATTGGCCTGCTGCACCCCGTGCCAATCGGCTTTCTCAAAGCGCGCTTTGGCACTGAGAGTGGAATTTAAATAGTCGGCAAAATAACTGCGAAAACCATTGAGGATGGTCTTTGCCATACGACGCGCGGTGGAGTTATGAATCAGTGGAGTTTGCGCCATAGGGATCGTTCTCGGCAGGTTGGCTGATAATTAATTTTAAATTACTTCTCATCTATAGCTCTTGTAGATGGGTCTTTTAGATGGTTCTTTTAGACGGCTCTTCTCGTTAGCCCAACAGCTGCTTTAAATTATCCAGCTCGGTTAATGCCCGTTCTTTACTCGCCTTCTTCATTGAAGTCTCGGGCAATGCTGCCGGCGGCTCTACGCTAAATACTTCACCGCTGATTACTCGCTCGCAGTACTGCTGGTAGGTCTCAGCAAACTGGGGAAAGGCTTTGCTCTCAGCTGTATTAGCCAGAAAGTGCCAACCGCAGTCACGGCCAGCGACATAGACCGCTGGATGAGACCACTTCTGCGCCGCCTTTGGGCTCGGCATATTACAGACTTCGAGATAGGCCTTGCGTGGCGCTGGTAGCCCCGCGGGCATGCCTAAAGCGCGGCAGGCCTTGATCATTTTATGTAGCGTTGGTAGGTAATCGTTGTCGGCGATTATTTTTTCCGCAGCCAATAAAATAACGTTTGGGGCGAAATCACCCAGAGTTGACAGCCACAGTTTTTTTGCCATTCCAACAGATTCGTTTTTATCGCCAAAGGCCGCGTAATACTGGTTGTGATAATTGACGCGAAACAGGGCAAAGGTCTGATTGATTGCATCAATCAGTTCCGCAGTAGCAGGGGCCTTTTTAGCTTGCCCAGCTGCGGTCGGTGAGATCTTCGACGAAGCTGCGATCTCGGATGCGACCGTTTGGATTAGATCCTTGTTGTTTGCCATGTGCTGTATCCGTTGACGAAGGTTGAATATGTCGCGCCCACTGGCGCTTGACGAACTGAAGAAACTTGGTGCTCCAAGAGCTCTGAGGCATACCATTCTCTTGCCAGTACAAAATAAATTCCGGCACCAACTGCTCGGCGAACTGACGATTGATATTGGCCATTTGCAGTACATCATAGACCGAGGCTTTAGGCTGCCAATTGGCTTCAATTTTCCGCGGCATACTGTCCTGATCCATCATCCCAGTATAGAACTGCCACTGGCGACGAATATGCTGGATAAACTTCGAGTCCCAGGTGCTCGAGACATCGCCGCGGTCGCGCCAGTAGAGAATAAATTCGGGAATCGAATCGTCAATAAAATTACTATTGATACCGCCCTGGCCAATCAAAATCTGCAGGGCATCTCGCGACGGCCGCCACTCATCGGTGAGAGTGACTTCCTGACGTCGGCGATGGGAGGTGGCTTCGGCTTGCTGCCACTGACGCCAAACCTCTTTGATGAATTTTGACTCCCAGCTGTGGCGCGGCACATTGCGCTCTCGCCAATAGGCAACAAATTGGGGAATCTGCTGCTGGGCAAAGGCCTGAGTCACACCCAGCTGACTGAGTTGACGCAGGGCATCCTGACTCGGCTGCCAGCTATTGCCCATAGTCTTGGCCGAGGTGGGCATGCCATTGGATGGGACAGCTGTTGGTGCACTGTGGTTATAAGCGGGCTGTTGGCGTTGATTACTGTTCTGTTGAGAACTGAGTTGAGAGCTAGATCGAGAGCTTGCTTGAGCACTCTGAGCAGTACTCGCTGCCACAGCATCATTAAAGGCAAAGCGAAAGTCTCGCTGAGAGGAAAAGGGAGCGCCGCCAATCAACAGCAGGCCCTTTTCATGCAGTCCCGCCGAGAGCCGCAAAATATCTTCCTCGCGCCAGAAGGGTGCCAGACTCAGCAGTTTCTCTGAGGCCACCGTAAACCATTCAAAACCTTGGTTTTGCTCAGGCGTGCCATGACTGCGACACTCCTGCAAAAGTTGCAGCAACACGGTCTCTTCCAGGCCGATGGTAGCGGCCAGAGTAGGTGAAATAGTGATCGGTTTTTCGGGTATCAATGACATCGCATTACTTTATCAGAAAGCTAACTCGTGGACGAGGTTAAGATTTTTTTGTCTCGGGTTTTTTAGTCTGGAACCAATGCGCTCAACCCTTTACGCCAGTACTCTAAACCACCCAGCCCCCACTCACCGGAAATACCTGACCGACAAAACAATCCGCCGCGTCCGAACAGAGATAAGCGGCAAACAATGCATCCTCACGCAGTGACACCAAGCGCCCCAATGGCACATCATTCTCAAGCCGCTGCTGAAACCTGGGGTTGGCCTTGGTCTCTTCGGGAAAATAGGTGGGATTATCGACAAAGTTCTGGGCGATGGCATTGATCTGAATACCCTGAGGCGCCATCTCCACACCCATTGCTTTAACATAGGCGAGCTGCGCTCCCCGTGCGGCGCTATAGGTGGATGCACGCTTCATACCGCGCAGGGCTGAGGCGCTGCCCATCACTAAAATCTTGCCGCCCTGCCGCTCAATCATCTGCGGCAAAACCGCGGTGCAGAGTCTTGGCATGGGATCGACTACGGCACGAAAGGTTGCTGACCATTCAGTGTCATCTACTAGCTCACCTTTGGTGAAGGGTGCAGGGATCGCCAGATTGATCACCAGTACATCTATATGCCCGGCCCGCTGAATAATCTTGGCTGGTAGGGACGGATCGATAAGCAGATTATTATCCGCGATCACCTCAGCACCCATCTCAGTGAAGACCTCGCAGAGGGTCGGTCCCATAAAGGTATCGGCTTGGGTGACTAGGATACGCTTGCCGGCTAGTTGCGCGCTGTTCATTAACTATCTCCGATACTGATTTTAATTGGCTTGTTTGGCGACGCTTTGCAGCGCCTCGCCAGTCAGGCGGTTAACCGTCCAGCCCTCCATGGGCAATGCGCCCAAGGATTGGTAAAAGTCGATGGCCGGTTGATTCCAGTCAAGTACCGACCATTCCAAACGACCGCAGTGTCGCGATACCGCGATCTTGGCCAGATGGGTAAGCAGTGCTTTGCCAAAGCCTTTGCCGCGCATGTTGGCCTCTACAAATAGATCTTCCAAATAGATACCGGGCTGGGCGAGAAAGGTTGAGTAGTTGGTGAAAAATAACGCCAAACCCACGGGCTTGCTCTGATACTCGGCAATAATCACCTCGGCGCTGGGGCTGTCGCCAAACAGTGTAGCCGCGAGCTTTTCTTCATCGGCTACCACTTCGTGGGCGAGCTTTTCATACTCTGCTAGCAGGTGAATAAAATGCAAAATAGTTGAGCAGTCACTGACGCGTGCTGGGCGTATCTTAAATTCAGGGCTGTTAGAAGGGAGCTGCATGATGGTCCGCTATTTTTATTTTTTTTGAATTTACATCTTAGCCCTCCAAGGTCAAATTGAGAATAGCGGTATAACTGTACATAATCCCAGTAATAAGCTTAAATACGCCCTATCTTGAAGGAGAAATTGCGTGGCCACCAAAGCTAAATCCGCCTTTGTCTGCAATGACTGCGGCGCCGACTACAACAAATGGCAGGGGCAGTGCGCCGAGTGCCATGCTTGGAATACCCTCTCTGAAATACGTCTAGGATCGCCCTCTCGCGGCGGCAAAACCCTGCGTTCCGGGTTTGCCGGTGCGGTAGACAGTGCGGTGAAAACCCTTGCCGATATTGCTCTGGACGAGGTCCCCCGCATCAGTACTGGAACTGGCGAGTTGGATCTGGTTCTCGGCGGCGGTCTGGTGCCGGGCTCCTGTGTCCTGCTCGGCGGTGAGCCGGGGGCGGGCAAGAGTACGGTGCTCCTGCAGACCCTGTGCAAGCTGGCTGAAAATCATTCTGCACTCTATGTCACCGGAGAGGAGTCACCCCAGCAGATTGCCATGCGCGCCAATCGGCTGGGTCTGCCCACCAATAAGCTGGAGGTGATGGCCGAGACGTCAGTGGAAACGGTCTGTGCCATTGCTGAGCAAAAACGCCCGAAGATTCTGGTGGTGGATTCGATTCAAGTGATGCATATGGAAGAGGTCGCCTCGGCACCCGGCAGTGTCTCTCAGGTCCGTGAAAGTGCTGCCATGCTAGTGCGCTTTGCCAAGCAGAGTGGCACTGTATTGATTCTGGTGGGTCATGTTACCAAAGACGGTTCTCTGGCTGGCCCCAAAGTGCTCGAACATATGATCGACTGCTCGCTGATGCTTGAGGGTTCCAGCGATAATCATTTCCGTACTCTGCGCAGCCATAAAAACCGCTTTGGTGCGGTCAATGAATTGGGTGTGTTTGCCATGACCGACAAAGGCCTGCGGGAAGTGCCCAACCCCTCGGCAATCTTTTTACAGCGCGCCGAGGAGATTTCGTCGGGGAGCGTGGTAATGATTATCTGGGAGGGCACTAGACCCTTGCTGGTTGAATTGCAGGCACTGGTCGACGACAGCCATCTGGGTAATCCACGTCGGGTCACTGTGGGTCTGGATCAAAATCGTCTGTCCATGTTGCTGGCGGTACTGCATAGACATGGCGGCATTTCGGTTGGTGATCAGGATGTTTTCGTCAATGTGGTGGGTGGGGTCAAAGTGCTTGAGACCAGTGCTGATCTGGCGTTGATTCTGGCGGTGATCTCGAGCTTTCGCGATAAGACATTACCTCAGGATCTGGTGGTCTTCGGTGAGGTTGGCTTGGCCGGTGAAATTCGTCCGGTGGCCAATGGTCAGGAGCGACTCCGTGAGGCGGCGAAACATGGCTTTACCCGGGCTATTGTGCCAGCGGGCAATGTGCCGAAGCAGCCGATTAAGGGGATGACTGTGATTGGTGTGCGCAAGGTGACTGAGGCACTGGAGGCAGCTTCTTGCTGAAACGCGTTGCTAATTTTTTGTTACACAATGCAAAGGGCTTTCTAAGACCAAGGGCTTTCTGACACACAAGGCCGAGGACTTTTCATCTTGTCGCAAAACCCTGTCGATTTGATCTTTTAAGCGGTGGTCAATATGGAAATAATCTCTGGTTCCTGCAGCAGTGGCTGGATCTGTCCCAGGGCGTCATTGCGCGCTGAAGACTCTTTCCAAGCTTGCCAGTCGGCCAGGGATTCCATCTGAATTAAGGTGTAGCGGATACTGGGTTCATTGAGGTCTTTAAAGGCTTTACTGGAGATAAATCCTCTCGCCGGCACGGCGGCCTGAATAATTTTCCGTGAAAACTCTTCGTAGGTACTCTCCATTCCGGGAGCTAGGATTCGTTTAATCAGTACTGCGAGCATGATTGGTGTGCCTTCTGTTGAATTGGATGCAGATTAACATGTTGTAGGCGTCAGGATAAATACCGAATCTCAGGGAAATGAATTTGACTTCAATTCTCTGAGCGACTAGATTGCAGGCTCTTGCTTCTGCAATAGGTTCTCAGATTTGACCAGCTTTGGTTTTGGTTAGAAAAGAGTTAATAGGGAAGTTGGTGCGCTCCGCCAAGGTTTGGCCTTTGGAGCTATCCCAACACTGCCCCCGCAACGGTAAATAAGAATGTTTAGTAGTGATGCCACTGTGTGTTTTTTAGCATGGGAAGGTTACTAAGCAGAACAGCGATCTATAAGTAGTATCTCGCTGCTCACTTATGAGTCCGGAGACCGGCCTATCGCAACGCAGACAAACCGCGGGGTGCGGTCTTGTGCTGATTGACAGTCTCTGTCAGTTTTCTTGTACGCCCCCGTAAATTAACTTTCAGTCACTCGGGTGTGAGTGCAAGAGAATCCAAAAATGAAAAATATCCGTTCTATGGCGACAGTTGTTACTGCATCGCTGCTATCTGTATTACCTTTTTCTGCCCAAGGGCAAACCCTGCAACAAAGCGAAATTGAAGAAGTGCTGGTCAGCGCGTCTCTGCTACCCATTGCCGCCTCGCGCTCCGCTAATGCGATCACTGTGATTGACAGCGAGCAGCTTAAAAATCGTGCTGCGCTGAGCGTTAGTGATCTGTTGCGAGATGTGCCAGGAATGGCTGTGAGCCGCAGTGGTGTTCAGGGTTCGGCGACTCAGATCCGTGTTCGTGGTGCCGAAGCTAACCATTTGTTAGTACTGATCGATGGGGTGGAAGCCAATGATCCATCTCAGAGTGATGAGCTCAATTGGGGTACGTTGAGTGCCGCTGATATTGAGCGCATCGAAGTGATTCGCGGGCCGCAGAGTGCTATGCGCGGCAGCGACGCTATGGCCGGTGTGGTGAATATTATTACTCGCCGTGCCGATCAGCCTCTGAGTGCCAACCTCTTTACTGAGGCCGGCAGCTTTGGGACTAGCAACAGTGGCTTCAGTGTTGGCAGCAAGCAGGGCGACTTTGATGCTCGCCTAGGGGTTAACCATATTGAAACTGAGGGAGAGAATATTTCCCGCACTGGCAGTGAAAAAGACGGCTACCAAAATACCAACGTAAACCTTAATGCTGGTTGGACGGTTAGCGATGAGTTGCGACTTTCCTTTGCCGCACGTCAGTCTGACGGTATGAATGAGTTTGATGCTGACAATGACTTCGACGGCTTGGTTGACGACCAGGATAAGGTCTCTGAATTCCGCAATAGCACTATGCGTGTTCAGGGCGACTATGTCTCTGCCGATGGCCGCTTCCAACACAAGTTGGTGATCGCCCAATCAAACAACGATAACGAAGCCTTCGATGCTGGTGTGTTGGGCACTTCCACTTCATCAAGCAAAGATCAGTATCAGTATATTGGTTCAGTTTTTTGGGATGGATCGACACAGCGTGTCTCAGTGCTTGCTGAGCGTGAAGAGGAAGATTTCCAGCAGCGTGGGGCAATTGATGACTATGGGGTTTATGGGATCTATGACCCCAATCAAGATCGCGAGCGCAACACTGACAGTATTGCGATTGAATACCGCAGCGATATTTCCGATAGCCTGAGCCTTGCAGCCAGTTCACGTTATGACGATAACTCGGAGTTTGATAGTGCCAATACCTTTAGAGTTGAAGCGGTTTATCAGCTCAATGACGGCACTCGTCTGCGCAGCGCCTATGGCACCGCGATTAAGAATCCGACTTTTACTGAGCGCTTTGGTTTCTATACGAACTTTATTGGCAACCCCAACTTAAAACCTGAAGAGTTGACTGGCTGGGAGCTGGGTGTTGATCAGATGCTGTTTGATAACAGTCTGACCATATCAGCGACACTATTTGATACTGAGCTTGAAAATGAAATCAATGGCTCTGCTCTCGATCCAGTGACATTTGGCTATACCGCAGTTAATAAAGAGGGCAAAAGCCAGCGCCAGGGTGTTGAACTGGCTGCTATTGGAACCCTGAGCAACAGTCTTTCTCTAAATGCGGCATACACCTACACCGACTCTGTTGAATGGGATGATGAGGACGCTGTTTATATTGACGAAGTCCGTCGTGCCCGCCATCTGGCGAGTTTGAATCTGGCTTGGCAGGCAATGGATAATCTGCACAACCACATCAATGTGCAGCACAACGGTTCTCAAACTGATGTGGTATTCCCCAATATTGTAGATTTAGACAGCTATACCTTAGTCAATCTTAACGCCAACTTCAGTGCTACCGAAAAGCTCGATGTCTATCTGCGTTTAGATAATCTGTTCGATGAAGCCTATGAAGAAGTCTTTAGCTATCAAACTCTGGGGTTCGGCGCCAGCCTCGGCGTGCGGCTCAGGTTATAAATGACTATGTCAGCCTCTGCAGAGATCAAGTGCGACGGTTTTATCCATGCTGATTTGCTTTTGGAGACAGGCTCGTGAAGATAGTCTCGTTACTGCCCAGTGCCACCGAATTGGTCTGCGGCCTGGGTCTGCGCGAGCAGCTGGTCGGTGTCTCTCATGAGTGTGATTATCCACATTCCGTGGTGGGCTTGCCGATTCTTACTAGCTCACGAATTCCTGAAGGTTTGACCAGCGACGAAATTGACAAGCTGGTTACTGACCAGTTAAAAAATGATCAGGCGCTCTATGATCTGATTATGGGCACCCTGATAGATTTGGCGCCGGATTTAATTGTTACTCAGGCCCTCTGCGATGTCTGCGCGGTGTCGGGTAATGATGTGGCCAAGGCAATTGGCAGCTTGCCGGGGAATCCCCAGGTGATCA
>Ga0209532_1001272_pt1 | contig 19937 bp, 13 predicted proteins | sample COG_02_FD_184746 | JGI IMG/M metagenome (GOLD analysis project Ga0209532, IMG submission 184746) | Pelagic Microbial community sample from North Sea - COGITO 998_met_02 (SPAdes) (version 2) | ecosystem: Environmental > Aquatic > Marine > Neritic zone/Coastal water | place: Helgoland, sampling... | reverse complement strand
AAAGTGACAAAAGTAAACGCGTGTAAATAGAAAGTAAACACGCTGTAGATTAATAATTTATAAACAACAAAACTTATGGAAAACAACATGCATTATAGAAACGTAACACTTAGTACAAGAGTGTCTGCAGCTCAAAAAGCTGAATACGTAAAACTTGCCGGTAAATTTAATATTAGCTTATCTGAGTGGGTACTAACACTCATAGAACATCATAAAAATGGGTATGGGACAATTGGTGACCCTACTCCTAAAGAAGTAAAACTAGACAGAGAAATACAATTAAAAAATAAGCAAATACAAAAGCTAAAAGCACAGCGCGATACTACAGATGAATACGCAGCCAGTATGCAAAAAAGATCTAACCAAGCTGTAACAGACCGTGATGACTCTAACTTTGCCCTAAAAGAGGCACTAGTAGAAGTTGAAAAGTATAAAAAGAGATTAAAAATCGCTGAATCACTCATGGGATTGAAGAAACCAAAAGAAAGTAACAGCAATTATTTAATCAATCCTGTATCTGTTGGCCTTGCAAGCATTTTAGCAGTGGTTGTTTTTGGGAGAACATTCAATTAAAAATATCAAAATAAGAGAAAATTTTTATTATATTGAAAGTCATCTTTCTTGCAAAAAGAAATTTAAGACTACCTTTAAAATTAAAGAAATATTTAACCCAAGAATAGAATAATTATTAATTAAGAATGAGTAAAAAACTAACATTTATAGATCTATTTGCAGGTTGTGGTGGATTGAGCGAAGGCTTTTACAAACAAGGTTTTCAGAGTTTAACACATGTTGAGTATGATCATTATGCCTGCGAGAGTCTGCGCACTAGAGCCAAATATTACGGGTATTCTGGAAATAAAATAAATGTACTTGAAAAAGACATTACTGATAAGGACATCATAGAGCAAATTAAATTAAAAGTCTCAAATAACACAGTAGATTTATTGATAGGAGGACCACCATGTCAAAGCTTCTCATCTCTTGGAAGAGCAAAAGATAAAAATGGGATGAAAAATGACCCAAGAAACTATCTTTTTGAAAGCTATGAAAAAATCTTAAATCATTTTAAACCTAAAATATTTGTATTTGAAAATGTAACAGGTTTGTTATCTGCTAAACTTGGAAAGGAAAAAACTGTAAATGTCATTTTAAAAAAACTCGGTAGTAATTATAATCTAATAAAAGACCCCAATGATATGCTTTTAAATTCTTGTGATTATGGTGTCCCACAATTGAGAAAAAGAGTAATATTAATTGGTGTCAGAAAAGATATTGAAATAGATCCAATAGAAATTTATAACGGTATAACAAAAACGCATTACAAACCAGATTCTTTGGAGACCGAAAAAAAGAACAAGAAAAGATATGTGACTGTAAAAGAAGCTATCTCAGACCTTCCATCAATAAAACCAGGTGAAGGTGAAAAGGTAGTTGACCATAGTATTAGTTCATGGAACGACTATTTATCAAAAATAAGGTCCAAAAAAGAAACTATTATATTAGATCATGTATCAAGAACACACAATGAAAAAGATAGAAAGAGATATTATGAAATGAGCAAAAACAAATGGACTTTTACAGATCTATTAGAAAAAAAACCATCCTTGAATCATATTAAAAAAAGAGTGTTTAACAACAGTTACGTTGTTCAATTTTGGGACAAGCCTGCGAGAACAATTATTGCGCATCTATACAAAGATGGTAATCAGTTTATACATCCAGATCCAAAACAAGAAAGAACAATAACTCCTCGTGAAGCAGCAAGACTTCAATCATTTCCTGATGATTTTATTTTTGAAGGTTCGAGAACCCAACAGTACAAACAAATTGGTAATGCTGTACCTCCATTAATGGCCGAGGCCATCGCAAAAAGTATTAAACAAGTTTTAGCAACGTTATAGTATGTTTAAAAACATAAAAAAAATAGAGAACTCTAGAGAGAAAAAATTTTTCGTAGAAAAGGTTAATCTTTTTATTAAGCTTATAAATGTTTTTGCGCAAAGGAATAACCTTGTTGTTTCTTCAGTAGATCCAGAAATATCAAATAGTACAATAAAAAGACTAAAAGAGCTTAGAATAATTGAATCAAACACGGAAGATGAGCAAAAGGAATTACTGAAAGTTCTAAAAGCACCCCTTTATAAAGAATTCATCACAGCAATTAATTTTAACCTTAAGTACCAAAAATTGATCGGAGGTTTACTAAACAATTTAGACCCGAGAAAAAGGAAGATTATTCAAGAAAAGTCTAACAAAAATAATAGGCCACTAACTGTTGATTTCTTCTGTGGTGCTGGTGGTTTAAGCCTTGGGTTTAGTCAAGAAGGTTTTAAGATTGATCTTGCTAATGACTATGAAGATGTTTGTATAGAAACTTTTAGATACAATCATCCTGAAGTACCAGACGATAGGGTTATTTTAGGTGATATTCGAAATATTGTTGATCATTTAGATGAGTATATTGATAATGAAATAGATATTGTAATTGGAGGGCCACCATGCCAGGGTTTTAGTTCAGCTAATCAGCAAAGAATCATTGATGATCCAAGAAATGAGCTTTATAAATATTATTTAAAAGCAATTGAAAAGATTGCACCAAAGTTTGTTGTGATGGAAAATGTAAGAGGGATGCTTCCTTACGCAGAACAAGTAGTTGAAGACTACAAAAACATTAGTATAGAAAAAGGAAACAAAACATTTACATATTCAGTTGGTTGTAAAGTATTAGTGTCAAATGATTTTGGAGTTGCCCAGAAAAGACAACGGTTAATTTTTATTGCCATAAGAAATGATATTTCTGAAAAAAGAAAAATAACCCCTTTCTCAATAATTCAAGAAATTGAAAACAATTATTCCCAAAATAAAGGTCATATTTTAAGAGATGCTCTTGGATACATAAAGCCTCTTGATGCTCCACGGATTAAAAACATGACTGAAGTTGATGATGAAATCACAGGTAAAAAAGTGGATATAAATCAATTTAATGGCAATGAAAACTCTTATTTGAAGCTCATCAATGAAGGGAGAAAAATAGAATATGTTTTTAACCACAAAGCTAGATATACAAATGATATTAATTATGAAATATACGGAACTCTAAAACAAGGAGAAGATGGGACAAGTGATAATATAAAGCATGTTATGCCATACAAACACCGTAATCATATTTTTAAAGACAAATATTTTAAACTGATTGAAGACAGACCTTCAAGAACAATAACAGCACATCTAAAAATGGATTGCCATTCTCATATACACCCAAGGCAAGTGAGAAGTATTACTCCAAGAGAAGCGGCCAGAATACAATCTTTTCCTGATGACTATGTCTTTTTAGGCGCTTATTTAAAAACATATATGCAAATTGGAAATGCTGTTCCTCCCGTAATGGCCAGAGGAATTGCAAAGGCAATTAAAAAACATTTATAAAATATTAGTATGAATCAATTATCATTTGTTAAAAAACTATACCCTTCTAATCTGGGTGAGGCAGGTATGCATGACAAATACATAACTATTCCAAAAAAAACAGACCCACCTGCATTTTTTGGTCATCCTCCGAAAAATATAACATGTATTGATAAAATCTCAGGAGTCTTATATGACTTTCCATTTTCAAATGCAGCCAATGGGGAATTTCGCCTGACACAATTCGGGAGCTACTTTGATGATAAAAATGCAGTTGTTGATGATGAAATAGTTATTGAAAAATTAATTTCGAGTGGTTCAACAAAATTTGTGATTGATTTATTAAAAAATGGAGTGCCTGGTTCACACCCAACTTTCACTTTACAACCAGATGAAGTAAACGAAGATGCCGCGGAATATTATCTTGAAGGTTCTAAACAGAGTATTTTGGTAAATAAATATGAACGCAATACCAAAGCAAGAGATAAATGCATTGAACATTATGGAGCTTTATGCGCAGCTTGTGAATTTGATTTCAGTGCCGAGTATGGCGATGTTGGTGATGGATTTATCCATGTTCATCATATTAAACCAGTTTCAGAGATAGGAGAATTATATGAAGTCGACCCCATTAATGATTTGATTCCGGTGTGCCCAAATTGTCACGCAATGATTCATAAAAGAAGGCCTATACCCTTTACTATTGATGAAATAAAAGAAAAATTAAAAAGATGAAAATTCAACAATTCATAAAGTCATTAAACGATACCGAACTGAATAAAAAAGGAACTAACGATTCTTATGTTCTTGTACCAGTCACAGCAAAAACAGGACAAAATATTTTTCTTGACATCCCTTCACCTCGATTTTTAGATTTAAAATCAGGCACCTATTATGACCAGATAAATATTACAACACCCGGAAATGAATTAAGAGTTAATGGTCTTGGAAAATATTGGAAAAAAAATAATGTAAACGCTGGAGACGAAATTATTTTCGAAAAACATGATAAAGGAAATAGTATTGAATATTATATGAATATTAGAACTAGAAAAAATATTGTTATTTTTCAGTGTAATAAAAAAGGGTTTGAAATTTTGAACATAGATGCTTTATTCAGTAAATCACAAAGCTCTATTGAATTAAATCAAGTTGAGTACAACAAAAGAGTAGGGAAACTTAAAATTGAATTTAAATCTAAAGAAAAGAAAAAAAAGAACTCAAAAGAAGCTTCTGATTTTTATAACATTTTCTTTGATAAAGAAAATCTATTAGATCATTACAAGCATGATGAATTCATTGAACTGTCCAATTCTCAAACTAATAAAGTTTTAAAAAAGGTTCTTGTTTGGCAGAAATTTGAATTTATTTTACCTGATGCTATAAATACAAAAGAAGATAAAAAAAGAAAGGAAAATATTAAAAAATTAATAGAAAAAACAATTGAAAACAATGGTTATGTAGTTGGCTCATCTGTTAAAGGAGGAGTCCGGTTTCTGACTAAAAAAATTAAAGATATTGTGCCAAAAACAAGTAACGGTAATTGGCTTCACAAAGAAAGTTTTTCCTATGAAATAATTTATAGAAAAGGGTTTGTTCAGTTAAAGTTTGTTATTTCCCCAGGCAATGAGCATAATAGGGAAATATTAAAGGAAATAGCAAAAAAAATTCCCGATGGCCATAAAGCAAAAGGAAAAGAATGGATTGTAAATTTCATCAAAACTATAAAAACTGATATATATGATTATTCACCTAAACAAAATGATAAAATTCAAATGCTCATTGACAAAATTCTAAATGATAACAAAACACAAATAGAATATTTTGAAAATGAAGTGTTAAATCAAAAAGATAAATTTCAATATTAAGATATGGCAAATCACTATATAATTTCAATTGACCCACTAATTAATACATTTTCAAGTATTAAATCAGGTACTGAATTTGATTTCAGAATAGAAACAGAAGACACAAATATTAAGGAACAAGAAATTATTTCTGGAGATAAGATACTGGTTCATTTAGATGATACAGTTTATTACAATTTAGAAGTAGTTTCTAAGTCTTTGAATCATCTCAAGTTAAAGAAGATTTTTGAAATTAAGAAATCAATTGATCAGACCATAGCAGAGACTGGATCGTTTCAGAAAATAACAAAGGAAGAGTTTGATTCGATATGTTCAAAATTATTTAGTGAGTTTAATAAGAAAACTTCTTCATCAATTGATAATATTGATTCTACTAATCTAAAAGAAAGATTCGCCAAATGGCTTATTAATCAAAGTGATGAAGGAAAATACAATAGGGTATATAGCGGAGAAAGATCAATTTTAATTGAAAAACTAACTGAATATGAGATAGCATATAAACATGATTTTAATATGACTATTTTTAATTACTCGAAAAACTCACTTAATTCGATTATTGAAGCTTTAGAAACTAATGTTATAGAAGATGTCGGTGAAATAGGAGAGTTAAACAGAAAAACCGTTGGTAACGGTTCTGTTAAAGCTATACTTGGGCCAAATAATTATATTAAATTTCTAAAGGAACTCAAACATATTGACATTAATAAGTTAAACACTATACTTTATGGCCCACCTGGAACTGGAAAAACATATTCTACAGTAGATAAAGTTGTAAATATCATTTTACCCCATGAGTACCAAGAAGATAATCATAAAGCAAATAAACTATTATATGACAACCTTTATAAGAATAAAAACGTCTTATTTACCACGTTTCATCAATCAATGAGCTATGAGGATTTTGTGGAAGGAATCAAACCTAAAATTCAAGACGACTCAGATGAAGAAAAGGAGGAGTTAACTTATGAAATTAGCCCAGGTATTTTCAAAATTGCTTGTGCTCGTGCCGCTTTTAATTCATACAAAGAAAATAAAATAACAAATCAAACATCTTATGCATTTGAGGATGTTTATCAGGCTTTTATTGAGATGGCACTTAGCCATATTTCAGCTAACGATTTCATCAACTGTAAGACGATAACGGGAAAAGACGTAGAAATATATCGGATAAATAAAAACGATTCTATAAAGGCACGAGCTACAGGAAGTAGTGCTATCCATGTTGCACCATTAACCAAAGAAAATATTCAAAAACTTTACGATACATATAACTCAATAAATGAAATAAAAAATCTACAACAAATTAAAGACACAGTTGGTGTCTCTCCAAGATTAACAGAGTTTTATGCAGTATTCAGGTCACTTTTGGAGTTTAAACAAACAACATTTCAACCAATTAAGGATGAGGAAGTTGTAGAAAAGGAACTAAATGATGATGAAATTGTTAGACAATTTGATGCAGGCTTATATACTAAATCAGTAAAAGAGTTTGGTAAGTTTTCAACTCCGATTGTATTAGTAATTGATGAAATTAATCGAGGTAATGTTTCAGCCATATTTGGAGAACTTATAACATTAATTGAAGGAGATAAAAGAATTGGGCAAGCAAACGAAATTCAATTAATTCTACCGTATTCAAAAGTGCCATTTAGTGTACCCCCGAATTTGTTTATATTAGGGACAATGAATACTGCTGATAGAAGTGTTGAGGCACTAGATACAGCATTAAGGCGTAGATTTAATTTTGAAGAAATGATGCCTGACCCAAGTTTATTAAAAACTCGTGGAGATGGGAAAGGAATTGTAGCTGAGTTTAAATTGTGGGAAATCCTAAAAACGATTAATGAAAGAATAGAAGTTTTAATAGACAGAGATCATACTATTGGCCATGCCTATTTATGGGATGTAAAAACAATTACAGACCTTAAGCTTGCTTTTCATAACAAAATCATCCCTTTGTTGCAAGAATATTTCTTTGGAAATTATGCGAAAATGGAATTAGTAATTGGCACCAAATTTTTTAATCAAAAAAAGAAAAATAAAGTAATAGATTTTGCTGTAAGAAATAGTGAATTAGATATTGAACCAGGAACTAGATATGAGCTTTTAAATATTCAAGAGTTTAGTGATGGAGAAATGAAGACTGCTATTTCGAATTTATTAGTTGAAGAGTCAAAAAATGACCAATAAAATGTAGCCTAATGATTAAGGATACCATAGTAAAGTTTGAGCATGAAACACTGAAAATTGGTGATAATCCAAGTTTCAAAAGAAAACACTGGCAAGCTCTCATTAAATTAAATAATGAGAATGATGGAAATTATTTTACCATAAAGCCAAATGGGGTAAAGTTTAATCAGTTTGTTGGTGTAATAAAAGTTGCTAATTGTACAATCGAAATATTGCCTAAGGTAGACAATGGTAATAGAAATAATAATTGGCAGGGGCTTCTTACCAGAATGCTTCAGAAATGTGGTAATTTAAAGGTTCAAACCTCCTCTAATGCTAAATTAAAAAAAAGTAACCTAAACTTAATAGAGTTATATTTTGAAGACTTCTTAAATGAAGTAGATACGTTAATTCACAATGGGCTAATCAAGAAGTACCGCATAAATACTGGAAACATATTATCGTTAAAAGGCAGAATACATTTTTCACAAAATATTAAAAGAAATTTAGTTCATAAAGAAAGGTTCTACACTAGCCACGAGATTTATGATGTTGATCATAAAATTCATCAAATCCTGGCAGTAGCATTAAATACTATTGATTTATTAAGTAGAAACTTATCCATTTTAGATAAATGTAAAAGAGTTCAATTTGCTTTTCCTGATTGTAAAAAGATCAACGTAACAGAGTTAACTTTTAAAAGCATAAGAATTGATCGAAAGGTCTCTCCATATTTAAGGGCACTTGAACTTGCTCGATTAATTATTTTGGAATATTCTCCTAATATATCATCAGGGAAGGAAAGTATGATTTCTATTCTGTTTGATATGAATAAACTTTGGGAAGAGTATGTTTTAAAAATTTTAAAAGAAGCTAGTCCAACAGGAGTAAAGGTTTTAGGTAAGAGGTCAAAGTTATTTTGGAAAAGTAATAGATTAGAGCCAGATATTATTTTACAAAAAGACGACGATATATATATTATAGACACGAAATGGAAACATCCTGAAAAAAAAGCTTCAATTGAAGATTTAAGACAAATATATGCTTATGGAAGATACTGGAAATCGGATAGAGTTATGTTACTTTATCCAGGAGAAAAATCAATGGAATATGCTGACTTTAATGACGGTAACGATAATAAAATTATAGGTTGTAGATCTTTTGTCTCTGTTGTTTCTAATCAAAAAGGCAATATAAAACTTAATGAAAATATGGCTGAAGAAATTTTTGACATGATCATTAAAAAATAGTTGACTCTAAAAAAATGGCTATGAATGAAAGCATTGCTTACGAGATAAAAATCATTGAAGAATTGTCATCTTCTCTATCTAAAATGGGATGGACACTCAAAGTAAATTATAAAATTGGCAAAAGGGTTAGATGTGATTTAGCTTTATTCTACAATGATATTTTTTACACTTTTATAGAAATCAAATACAGTAAAACTAAAACAGCATATAATCTATTAAAAACTAAAGGAGAATTATTCATTAAAGATAGACTTAACAGTAGGTCTAGTAAAATAAATTTTGGGATACTATTTATTAATGGAAATAAATTTTTAGTTAGTAAAAACACTTCATTACAACTAAAAAGTTTTCCAAGAATTGATGATTACCAATGGAGAAATGAAAATCAAACCAATAGGAAGAGATATAGCTTAGATAATAATTTTCTAAACGAATATGATAAAGGAAGTATCAAAATTGATTTATTTTTATTAAAATATGGAAATATTTTAGAGCAAAAAAACCAAGAAATTGCAGAATTAAAAAAAGAAAACTTAGAGGTTAGAAAAGAACTAGAAGAAAAAAACATAGAAATAAAATTACTACGAGAAGAGTTGTTTAATACCACAAATTTGATAAGAGCATCTCATTTAAGTAAAGAAGAAAAAATTAAATTTTTAGATACAGAATTTGAATTTTTTATTGATAAAAATAAAAAGTTTAATGAAAAAACATATAAAAATAATTGGTGCAATAATTGGGATATACTAGACTCAAATTCTAAAATATTTATTAGAGAGGCTGAAAACCTTCATGAACACATATTACTTGATTATACAGCATATATTCATGGTTTTGCTAAAGCTTTAGAAAATGAAATTTTAAAAAAAGTTTTTATTAATTTTTTACTGCATTTTAGAAAGAACAAAATAGATCTAGACTATCAGGTTACAGATAAAATAAACAAATCAACTATTAATGCTTTTAAAAAATATTTACGACTAAATGACTTTTCAAGTTTTTTATCTTTAGATAGAATGAGGTTTATTATTTCTGCTATTTTTAGCGAAACTAATGATATTCTCCTACTGGAATTTAGAACAGTTTATTTAGAATATTTTAAAGAAATGAAAAATATTTTTTCAGATAATGGGAAGGTTTATGAACTTAAAGAAATTAGAAATGATGGTGCTCATACCAAACCAATTGACAAAAAAATAGCTGACACTTTTTTCGAAATATTTAAATTAACTTTTAACGAGTTCATAAATAACTATAAGAAAGGCTAAATTAGTATCTAGATGGCTTACTAAATCATATTCGAAATATTTCAAGATTAATGTTGATGTGGTTTAAATACACCCAAATATTACAATAAATGCCTCAATCACAAAAAACATTAGAATTTCTTCAAAAACTTAAGTATAATAGTCAGTTTTTCAATGTTCGTTTACTATCTAATAACATCGCTTATGGCTATGAGAATGTTCTATTCATGGTGAAATTGAAGTGAATGTTAGTAATCATTTAAATCTTCATTGAAATAATATGGCTTAACAAATTTAAGCGCCACGACGCTTACTATTTACAAATTGGAGCCTTAGGAGTCTTTAATACTGTACTTTTAAAACCACAGCAAGAAATCTTGAATTTATAGCTACAAAAGAATTTAAATATATAGGATACTATGGTATACCATAGTATTTAGGTAAGATTTCAAAAAAAAGTTCGATATTGATTATAAATTAAAATATAACAGAAATTGGAGTTGTGCTCCATTTTTAAAACATGACACTAGATTTGCATTACTTATTAATTGCGATACAAGTGTTATTCGTTATATTTGAGTGTATTTAATGACAAATACCATTTCCGAAATTTTTAGGATAACAACTATGATATTGTTGATATAACACGTTGTAAGTAATGAACATGGAAAATATTAATAAGTTTAGTACAGAAGAGTTAATTCAACTTTTATCACCTTCATCAGTAATTGTAAAAGAACTGGCTGACAGAGGAGTTATTAGAAGTAAAAACATTGTCGGTGACTTAGGCGAGTTTTACGCTATTGAATATTACGATAAACTCAAAGGATTACCTAAATTATTACTTGCTGCGCCAACAGTAAAAAATATTGATGCTATCAGTAGAGATGGAGATAGATATAGCGTAAAGTGTGTTTCATCAGCTAAAGGGACAACTGGCTCTTTTTATAGCTTAGAACCTCCTGAATCTATTGAATCAAATAAACAGAAATTTGAATTTTTAATCATTGTTATATTGGATAAATCTTTTGCAGTAGAGAAAATTCTTGAATTAACTTGGGAGGATTTTTTAAAAAATAAAAAATGGAATAAACGAATGAAAAATTATAATATTAGTTTGACCAACAAATTACTTAAAACAGTTAAAACAATTTATTCCAAAGAACTACTTACAACAAAACCTCGAATGAATACAAACTAATATTATGGCAGAACAAGAAACCTCAAATATTGCTCTTTGGATTGCGATTTATGCGGCAGGAGTTTCTACGAGTTTATTGATAATTAATGTAATAAATCTTATTAGAAGTACCAGAGACAGGCTAATAAAAATCAAACCTACTCTTTCAGCAACTTCACAGACTATTGAAGGTTACTTCATGCAAGGAACATTGATCTTAGATTTAGTTAATAATTCTAGAACGAGATGTGAAATTTCAAAAATTGAGTTGATAGCGATTAAAACAAAACTGAAAAGAAAATTTTTCTTCTTTCCCAAGAGAATAAATGAAAAGATAGACCCTGAACCTACTAAGACGAATACAGATGAAATGTCTTTAGAAAACTTTGGCTCAAGAGTTCAGAAAAGTTATAACATCACGTCAAAACCTGCTCAAGGACTGATAAACCAATTGAAGAATGAAGAACTCGAAAAGATTGAAATTCAAGCACGCATAACCACAACATTGAATAAAGAGTATTCGAGCAAAAAAGTAAATTTAAGTCAGATAATACATGACTTTAATAACCTTGTACCATTCGACTTGGCGACTTCAAGAGCCATTATGTCTGCAATAGAAAAAAATAAATAATTATTTGGAGTAATTAATAAAAATTGAATGACAAACTATACTGTGCAGCTAAAAAAACACTGGAAAACAGAATCATTATCGTTTATAGCGTTATTTACAAAGTTCAAAGAGAAAGAAGGGTTTTTTAATGATCTAGTTAACCCAGTAAGTCTTAAAAAACTATTTTATCCAGAATATGATAATATTAGAATAAATCAAAAGAAAGTTTCTTTCTATGTGCCAAATGCATCAAAATATATTGATGGTCATTACTATAAAATTGATTTAGAATATTCCGATAGCTCAAAAATAAAAAACAACCCATATTCATTACATGTATCATCAGTCACTCAACTTAATCAACAAGATATAAAAAAACACCTATCAGGTACACTTAATGATGAGCTGTTAAAAAAGGTATTCCAAATAAAAAGCTTTTTAGATAGGGATATAGCTAAAGAACATATAAAACAACGTTACGAAAGAAGAACAAAAGACCCAGATGGTAATAAAATCATTGCTAACCTAATGCTCGAAATAGGTGCTGGAATGTATTCTTCTAAGCAAAGGATGATTTTTGAGTTACTTCAAAATGCAGATGATGCACCGGGAAAAGAAAAGGTTGAATTTCACATTGACATTAATGGGGATTATTTCTTTGTGATGCACGATGGGGTATCTTTTAGTAAGGAAGACATCAACGCTATAACAAGTGCTGCCCAAAGCACTAAGAAAAAAGACAAAAAGAAAACTGGTTATAAAGGAATCGGGTTTAAATCCGTATTTACTAACAGTACGGAAGTATGGTTAAAGTCAGGTGGCTATCAATTTGCTTTTCTTCGGAACAGTTCACTGTTTAAAAATTTTGATGATTTCTATTTTAGTAGTAAGAGGCATAAAAAGCATCCTGAGTATATTGTTGAAGACAAACTACTTTATGCTGAACAGAGAAACCAATTTAACAGTTCTACTGATATTCCTTGGCAGATTATTCCAATTTGGCAAGACAAGTTGCCAAGTGAATTTAATGATAGTAATTTTAGTGTCTTCGATAATACCGTTCAGTTTGCCTTAAAAGTTGGAACGAACCATATATATTCAGCAGATGGTTACCTAAATGCAATAGATAATATTGTTAAGAGACCTCAATTCTTATTATTCTTAAGAAATACTTCAAAGTTTAGGTCTCCAAAAAACAGGGTAACTGTAACAAGAATCGACAATGAAAATTTAATCGAAATTGAAAAAACAACTGTTGAATATATTGGAAATAAAATTGTGTACCATCAAGATAAGTTTAACTACTTAAAAATATCATATCCAGATATTGAAGTTTCCAACGAAAGTTTTTTACTTCATAATATAGATTTAAAGAAATCAATTAGGGAAATTAACCAGGGAGAGGTATACGAGTTCGTAGATTTAAATGATGAATTAATTGAAACTATCCCACCAAAATTAGCAACTGTTAATGAAACCGAAATTTCCTTTGGCATAAAAATAACTGACAATAAAATTGCTGCTGAGAACGGATATTTAAAAGGATTAGATGAGTATTCTAGCTTATTTACTTACTTGCCAATGGAGGATAAAAGGTTCAAGCTGCCTTTTTTAGTAAATGCTGATTTTATTCCTGATTCTAGAAGAGAATCGTTACAAGGTGACAATCCTTGGAATAAATATATTATGATTAGGATAGCAGAGAAACACATAGAAACCATAGCACACTTTACTTCTGAGTTTATTAAAGATAATACAATTTTTAATTCCTATTTGTCATTACTCCTAATGAAACTATTACCTGAAGATGATACCGCACAACAAATCATTGACAGTTATAATAAAAAATATATTGAACAATTAAACATTGTATCAATTGTAGTCAATGATAAAAATCAATCACAGCTATTATCTGAGACAATTTATGATACTTCTGGATTAATAGAATTATTTGGTCACGAAATTTTCTATGAGATTATTGAAACACAAAAACGCCTCCCAAATTCCAATCTTGACGCAAACTATTTAAAGGAGTATGGTTATTTGGATATTGAATTAATAAACTTGGAAGAACTGGCAAATAGTATTACCCCTAAAATATGTGAACGCTTTGGAGTAATAATTGCTGAAAAATCTATTTATGAAAATCCAGAGTTATTGAAATGGTTAAATAAACTGGTAAAATTCATTCCAGATGATTTTGGAAAAATTCCTTTCATCGTGCATAATAACGCTCTGTTTTCTTTGGAGCTTTTAATTGATGAATCTGATGCTTGGTTAATAAATGAGCACACTTCAGATTATAGCATGCTTATAGAAGAGTTAGGATATAATACTATCCAACTAAACCTCGACCAGTATACAAACATTAAAGAGTACCTGCATAGTCTCAATGGATACATAAATGATAAAACTCTAGCTTACGAGAGAATAGCTTCAAATACCAATATTAATAAGTTGGCTGTTACATCAAAACTAAAGCTGCTTGACTTCTTTCAGAACAGTGCGTTTATGATTGGCGTTGGTGTTGACAAATACTTTGGTAAGTTAAAATTGTTTATTGATGAAACCAACAATCCTCGTCCTATACGGCAACTATTAAGTCGTGATGAGGATTTAGAGGTAGAAAGTATCAATAATTATAGAATAAAGGAATCAGAGTTTAACAGTCTCACAGATGATTTACAAAAACAGCTAATAGCCAAAGATGAAATATTCACATCCTTTATTCTGGATGAAGATTTGTTTGAAGAATGGTCACAACAGTTTGACGCAAAAACCATTAAAAATTATGTAAGTGATTTAAAGGCTATGTACAATTGGATTGATAATCCTGACGACATATATAGTGCTCAATGGGCTTCAATTCCGTGGCTCTACTTAAGTGACGATATTAAATTCGTTACAGCAGATAAAACGTACTGGTCGAATGCCTTTAATGAATTATCAAATCACAAGTATGAAACCATTAAGTCAGTATTTCAGAATCAACTAGCAAGAACACTTCCTGTTCAAGCTTGTGGTGAGTTAATCAAAGTTTTTCCCATAAAAACGGACGATGCTTCAGACTTAGATTGGACAAAAGTAGTTGGTCTTGAAATGCTATCAGCAAACATACTTTTAGATTGGATGGAAGTTGATGGTGATTTCGGAGAGTTCTTTAAAAATCACATAATAGAAGCAAATGTCACTGGAGATTATTCTATTGTGAAAATCGAGACTGAACAGATTTTCGATGGTTCAGAAAATGCTTTGAAAACTTATATCGAATCAAGTACCGAGCTTTCTGCATTATTTATAGAACTGGATAAAAACCTATGCAGTGAAAATCGGTCAATGATAGGGTTACTTCAAGGTGATAAGTTAATAAAGTCTCTAATTGAATCTGGTGCCTACGACCAAAACTTAGCCATCCACCTCCCTTCTAATTTACAAACAGAACTGCTCAATAGTTTCGTCATAAATTTAAATGAATTTAAACTTGTGACAGATACTAGTTATGGTACAGATACAGCAGAGCATTTCATTGTTAATAGCTTGTTAAGAAGCGTTGAAGACAAAAGTGAAATTCTACCTGAGATTCAAAATATATTAGATGAGTTTAGAAGTATAGTCTCAATAGATGGAAATCCGTTGTCAAATTATACCGTAAGTGAACGTGTCACCTTCGGCACAAAAGAAGATATAAAGGTATTAAAGCTTTCAGATATTTTGACTGTTTTCCAAGGAGAATCAGATGTATTGGATAATGTAAAAGAATCATTTACTGCGATAACACAAAAAGCGAAGTTAAAAAAACTGATTTTCCGAACAGAACAATTAAAACCAGCTAAGATTCATCACAAAATAGAAACTGAAACGAGCTCCTTCTATACACCTTATCAAGTTGCATTTCAACTGTTAGACGAAAGCTACGGTGGTAATCGTAATTGGTCAAAACAAAGGTTTGATAAGTTTTATATAGAGAAAGATAATCTAGTACAACTTCACAATTCATATCGTGAGTTCCTAGATGTTTTATTGGAATTGCCTTTATCTGAAATATCTGATTTTAAATTTCAGGATTTAACGCTAAAGAATTGTGTTGACAAGAATTTTACAATAGAATCTGAACATATGCCTGATTGGCTTTTAAAATGGGTGAAGAAAGACAGTAATAGGAGATTAGATTTTCTAGCTAATCTCGGTTACAATGATGCTAACAGTCCTATTGTGAGTCTAAGAAAGGCTATGGTAGCAGATGATTATGACCAGAATACGGTGATTAAGTATTTGGTAGAGTCCAAACCAAATGTGCAGATTATTTGGAATAGTATTCTTTGGCTATCTAATTACAACCCAAATATTATTACCCGTAATATTTCTGTAATAAAACAAATCAATGATTATATCAAAATTCAGTCTAATGGCACAGAAGAAATCACTATTCCTTTAATCGAATCAATCAATACAAATGGAGATCGTGCATATTCCCTCCAAGCTCTAAATATCGAAACTGAGTTGTTTAAGATAAGCGTTGACAGTGAGTTCTCAGATTCAATATTTAGTTCCATATCTAGCACACTTAATAATCCATACTGTATAGACGAGAATATTGGTAACCTTTCTGAATACTTGAACATTACTTTAGTTCAATTAGAAACGTCGATAGATAATAAAACATTAGAATCTGAATCAACGCTTTGGGAAGAGGCTTACTACACAAAGTGGGAATACTTTAATAATTATCCTATTTACATCTTTGAGGGTGAGGAAATTCCTTATCGGAGAACTTTCCGAGATAAGACCATTAACACATTTACGCGTGATATGAAAGTGGCAAATGATGGTAAGTATTACGTTTCTAAAGTTTTGAAAAAGGACATATTGAACAATTTACCTGGAGAGTTTCCTGATGACATGCTGTCTGATTTAATAAAATGGTACTATAAAACTAATGAGAATCCATCTCTTCTTGATGAAGATTCCTTCGACTACAAGGAAAACATTGATAGGTTACTTCAAGATAGATTAGGTATAACAGAAGAAGACCAGAAACGTGAAAATGGTAATGCCAAAACTCACGCAGTATATTTTTTGGATAAAAATGGATTTGATGTTACGAACGTGAATAATGCAGGTGCGGCACTTACCAATATTAAAGACCCTGATGGCAAACAAGTTAATTGTATAGTGAGAAGTGCAAAAGGTGGATTATTGTATTTAGACAAAGAGCATTGGGATATGATGGAGGATAATTTAATGTATCTAATTGTTATCTACCCTGGTAATTCCCCAAGATTATTCAAGGATAGACTTGAATTGTTAGAAGAAGAGCTAGCAGAAAATGTATTGTTTAGGGTTCCTAATAATAAGTTCACACCCGAAATAGATGGTGTCTTTAAGGCTTTGGAATCAGAATCTCATCTCATTTTAGTAACAAGTGAAAAGATGAGGGAAAGCTTATTTTCTAAGCTAAAACAAAAAAAGGAGTTTAATAAGGAAGATAATGCAGCGATAGCTGGCGATGAATTTAAATTTTAATCTATGGTAACAAAAGAAAATCAAATACAATTTTATTCTGAAGAGCTTAAAGAATTAGAATTCTCGGTAAAAAAAACATTTAATGCTACAGGGTTTTCTTTGTTTCAAAATGGTGATATATATGTTGGTCAGTATCGCGGAATTGACGCCAAAAGAGGAAATGTATTTGTAGATATACCCACAGGCAAACAATATCACGCTCCACGCCTTGACCAAAAGCTGACTTGTTTTACACTAAAAAAAGGATTAGAGCGGCCTATAAGTTGGGATAATCTTACGTATTCTGATTTATTGAAAGACCGTAATCGGACTGAAACAAAAATTATTGACTACATTCCTTCAAAGCGTGATGGTTGGATTACAATGCTAATTCGCGAGATGGATGCTGAGTTTCTGGAAAACCTTCAGTACAATCAAATATTAGCCTTTGGTCCAAAAATTCCTCCTTTTGAATATTTGCAAAACCTTAAAAATTTTAGTGAATCTATTGACCATAATGGTAGTTGTCTTTGGGAAAAAATACTTGGCTATAAATACACTTTAGTAGATAATAATATACCAAAATTAATTACTGAGGAGATAGATATAGCCGAACAAATAACCCGAGAGGTAGAAAAGTCAATTGTTTATGTATTTCAAGGTCCACCAGGAACAGGAAAAACTTATCAAGTAGCAGATTTGGTTTCTCGATTAGTGCTGAATAATAATTCGGTTCTAATAACAGCATTAACAAATAAAGCAGCAGTTGAGGTCTGCGAAAAGTCATTTTTTGAAAGACTCTTTGATGAACAGCGTATTTCTAAGCTACCAATATCAATTGATGAGAGAAGAAAGTTCCCAAAACTCATAAATGCAAAAGACCTTTTACCAACCAAGGGTCATCTAACTTTAACCACATTTTATCAGTTTTCTAGAATTTGGGAAGAACATACTCATTCGTACGATTATATAATTGTTGAAGAAGCTTCACAAGCTTATTTAACGACTATTGCAGCTGCTTGTAAGGTTGGTAAGAAAGTTATTGTGGTTGGTGACCCAAAACAAATAGTTCCAATTGTTACAAACAAAAACTATAAAGTCTTTCCAAATATTGACTCACTTATTTACGGAATGAATACACTAAGTCAAATTGAAAACTTTTCATTTAATAGGAAGACAGAGACTCGGAGGCTTACGAAACGCTCGACAGATTTTACAAATAGCTTCTATAACAATACCATTATATCAAAATCTCTTTATAAGAATATTGATGAAGATGTAGTTCAGCTTAAAGACATAGCTTCCATTACAAATAAGAATGGTGGCCCATCTTTATTGCAGTTTTCCAATGAACAAGGTGATGTACTCAGCCAAATGGTTGCATTTTTGGTGAAGAGCCTAAATGAACTAAATGCATTAAAAGCAAATGATGTAGCTGTTTTAACACCCTATATAGAAACGCTTACTTATTTACAGCAAAACTTGAAATCTAAAACCAATTCGAGAAATTATCTCATCGAATCTGTGGACAGAGTACAAGGTTTAGATGTAGATTATTGTTTTTACGTTATACCTAAATCAAGTTCATTTTCATTCAACTTAAACCGTTTTAACGTTGCAACGAGTCGTGCTAAGAAGGCTACATACATTTTAGTTGAACAAGATTTTGACCGTTTTGTAAACCTACCAAATGAGGTGGAAAATTATATATCTAAACTAAGTGATGAGTTCGCATTTAATGTGAATCTTGAAACAGGCGTATTTGATATTGCTCCCCGAAAAAACAGTCGATTAGATAGAGACAGCATAGAACCAAAATTAGAAACAGATAAACAAATACTTGTTAATAATAGAGACAAAAGTAAACCCTCTGCAATTCCAAAAACAAAAAAGAACATTGGTTTTAAAGTTATAGGCAAAATTGACGTTTCAAAATTCGAAAGACCAAAAAAAGAAATAAATAAAAACAAAGAAAATATTTATATCATTGACACCAATGTGTTTGTTGACCAACCAGATATCATTGCAAAAATAGACAAAAAATATAGTGTGGTACTGTCTGCAAAAGTTATAGATGAACTAGATAATTTAAAATCTAAACTTGATGATGAAGGTAAAATGAATGTTCAAAAAGCTTTAAAATCAATTAACAAAAATATCGACAAAAGAGATTTAAGAATGGAACTTTCTGATATTTCCTTATTACCCAACGATTTTAATACCCGTTCAGCTGATAATAAAATACTCACGGTTGCTTTGAAATTTAAATCTGAGAATCCTATACTCTTAACCTCAGATAATGGTTTACAGATAAAAGCTAAAGGTTTAAAAATCTCAACGATAACTCTTAAAGAATTTTTAAATCAGCTAAAAAGAAAATAATAAATATGAGTCACAACTATTTTTGTATAATTCAATAAAAAAAATCAAGATTCTTTATCTTGATGAAAATTAAAACCTATTAGAATGCATCAATACAAAGCAGAAAATGCTCAGCCCAATCCAAAATCTACAATTAACTCTTATAGAAGTTTTGGTTATAATCTATCAACAGCAATAGCTGACATTATAGATAATAGAATTTCTTCAAAAACTCAAGGATAAAGGTCAATTTTTAAATATCTACTCACTATCTAACAGCATAGCTTATGTCTAAGAGAATGTCACTTGAAGAATTTATTGAAAAATCAAATATTAGACACA
>Ga0209532_1001270_pt1 | contig 19962 bp, 17 predicted proteins | sample COG_02_FD_184746 | JGI IMG/M metagenome (GOLD analysis project Ga0209532, IMG submission 184746) | Pelagic Microbial community sample from North Sea - COGITO 998_met_02 (SPAdes) (version 2) | ecosystem: Environmental > Aquatic > Marine > Neritic zone/Coastal water | place: Helgoland, sampling... | reverse complement strand
AGTAATCAGAGTAGCCAATGTCGGCGAGCAAAGACCCAACTCTGACGCGAAAGTATTTAAAGTAAGTGTGGAACTACTAGGAACTGATGAATTAATCAAGCCGTCCATGACTACCTCTAATAAAATCATAACGCAAACCCATCAAGATGCTTTATTCATACCTCTTGAATGTTTATATAATTATCAAAACTCCATCACCTATGTATATCAAAAAAATGGCATTAATGTCATAAAAAAAGAAGTCATTATCGGAGAAACTAATAGTGATGAAGTCATCATTCTTGATGGTTTGGAATTCGGAGATAAAGTTTATTTAAGTAAAATTAAAGAAGCGGAAGATCAAGATATCATTCGCGTATCTGAATCAAAAACAGCAATATTAGGACAGATAGGTTTCAGTTCACCATCAAAAACTTTTTGATCATGAAGCCTCCCTTTAAAAATAATTTTACCGACAAAGAACGCTTGATCGCCAATTTCACTATTGCATTTGAGGCGGTCCTTTCTAATCGTGTTCGATCCATATTAACGGGCTTAGGTATTATTTTCGGAGTAGCGGCAGTCATTGCCATGCTTGCTATTGGTAATGGTGCTCAAAAAGAGATAATTGACCAAATAAAACTAGTGGGTCTGAATAATATCGTAATCAAATCTGTCATTGAACAAACAGAAGAACAAGTTTCTGCGGATGATCCTTTCATTAAAGAAAAAAATAAATACTCTCCTGGACTCTCATTAAAAGATAAAAACGCTATCGCTAAAATACTCCCTAACATTCAGGCCATTAGTCCAGAAATTGTAAAGGATACCTATATTATAAATAAGGGAATTCGAAGATCTGCCAAACTCGTGGGAGTGGAACCCCCCTATTTCAAACTCTTCAATTTTGAACTTGAAGAAGGAACTATGTTCAACGACCAAAATTTAATTCATGGAATGCCCGTCTGTATCATTGGTAAATCTATAAAAGCAAAATTTTTCCCTTCAGAAAATCCCATAGGTAAAAAGCTAAAATGTGGTAACCACTGGCTCACCGTAATGGGGGTTCTCGAGCAAAGAATTATTTCTAAAAATAGTATCAAGCGATTGGGTATAAGAGATTATAATATGGACGTATATGTACCACTTAAAACTGTATTGATCAGATATGAAAATAGAGATATGATTACAAAATCAATGATCAAAAAGGCATATAAAGAGAAAACCACCACTACCAATTATCACCAGCTGGACCGCTTAGTACTTCAAGTAGCAGAAACAGAAAAATTATCTGCTACTGCCGACATCATAGCACGGATGTTGTCACGAAAACATTTTGATATGGTAGATTATGAGATCGAAATTCCGGAGTTATTACTCAAGCAACAACAACGCACCAATGATGTTTTTAATTATGTTTTAGGAGCCATAGCAGGCATCTCTCTACTGGTAGGTGGTATTGGCATCATGAACATCATGCTCGCTTCCGTATTAGAACGGATCAAAGAAATCGGACTGAGACTGTCCATTGGAGCAAAAAAAACAGATATTGTTTTTCAATTTATGTTTGAGGCCATCATGATCAGTGCCACAGGAGGTATTATTGGTATTTTTACAGGTATTCTGATGGCCTATGGAGTAAGTGCCTTTGCTGATATTCCCACCATTATATCCTTTGGCTCCATTGTGATATCCTTTGGTGTCGCTACATTGATTGGTCTAATTTTCGGTATTACGCCTGCAAGAAAAGCGGCCCAACAAAACCCTATAACCTCATTGAGATATGAATAAATATCTGGTCACGTTATGGATTGCTTTTGGATGGATATCCTCTTATGGGCAAATCAATTACTCACTGGAGGACATCATTCAGAAGGTTAAAGTACAATCTACCCGATCTAAAGAAGCCGAAACGAGGAAAGAAAATAGGTATTGGCAATATAAATATTATCAATCCAATTATAATCCTCAACTTAGATTACAAGGTAATTCTCCTGGTTATAATAGAGACTTTAACCAAAATCGCTTGGACGATGGCACTATAGTATTCCAAGAGCAAGAACAAACCTTTACCTATGCCAATCTCAGTCTTCAACAACCTTTGGCTATTTCGGGAGGACAAATATCCATCAATTCTGATGTTTACCGATGGAAAAATATCCCACTAAATTCGCGCTCATGGAACAGTACATTGATCAATATTAAGATTGATCAACCCATTATAGGATTCAACCCGTTAAAATGGGACAAAATGACTGAACCCCTTAGATATGAAGAATCTAAGCGTGCCTACGTAGAAGAAATGGAATATATTTCCAGCTTAACTGTAGACCTGTTTTTTGACTATCTAGATGCACAAATTGGATATGATATTGCCAGATTCAATCTGGTCCGAAATGACACGATTTATAATATAGAAAAAGGCAGATATAATATTGGAACTACCTCTCGAGACAAACTACTACAAGTAGAGCTTCAACTCCTAAGATCTCAGCAACAATTGACACAGGCCAAGCTAGATTTACAATCTTCTGAATTGGAAATCAAAACATTTATTGGTATTGATGAAGTCTTCGATCTCATCATCCCTAACAAAATACCTGATTTAAAAGTTAACATAGATGAAGCCATCAATTATGCCTCTGCCAATAGATCTGACTTTATCGCATTTGAACGACGTCAATTGGAAGCAGATAGACAAATCGCTCAAGCCAAAAACAATCGCTACAGACTCGACATGACAGCCTCTTATGGTCTAACGGGAACGGGTCAAAATCTAGAAGATTCTTTTCAAGAACCGAATAATCAGCAGAGACTCAATATCCAGTTCAATATCCCCATCATAGATTGGGGTCGAAACAAAGCCAGTATGAAAACTGCCTTGGCCAATAAAAAATTAGAATCTTATGTAATCACCCAAGATCAGCGAAGTTTTCTCCAAGAAATAACCACGCTTGTCGCCCAATTTGAGGTATTGAAATCACAAATAGAAATTTCTGAACAATCTGATTTAGTGGCACAAGAAAGATACAATGTTTCTCAAAATCAATATTTAATTGGTAAAATAGACATTACCAACCTAAATATTGCACTCACGGAAAAAGACCAAGCCAAGCGGAGCTATTTAGCCGCACTTCGAAGTTATTGGAAAGCTTACTTCAATTTGAGAAGATTAACACTTTATGATTTTTCTCATGATGAATTGCTCTATCAGGAAGATTAAGGATCTTCTAATGCAATTGTTTAAACTCCTGTCATACTTTCTCATTAACTTTGAGCAGCTCAATTTCTAAAATATGTCTTTAGCCAAAGAACTTAATAAGCAAGGCAACTTGTTATTCAAATACAGGGGAACTCTTCCTTTGATTATATTATCGGTAGCCTTTCTGGTTTTTATTTTGAAGTTGCAAGCACCTAGCGCCTATGTCAATTACGATTATTATCCCTTTGGTTGCTTAGCTATAGCTTTATTTGGCCAATTCATCCGATTAATAACAGTAGGGTATACTGCAGATCTAACTTCGGGTAGAAATACAGAAGGACAACTGGCCAATGTACTAAATACGAAGGGCATTTACTCTATCGTAAGACATCCCCTCTATTTAGGTAATTTCTTTATGTGGCTGGGCCTCTGCCTACTCACGCAAGACTTGTGGTTTACGATCTCCTTTATCTTGATTTATTGGGTGTACTATGAACGTATCATGTTTGCAGAAGAAGCATTTTTGATTAATAAATTCGGAGATACCTACCTTGAATGGGCCTCATTAAGACCTGCTTTTTGGCCGAATTTCATTATTTGGAAATCATCAACCTCCAACTTTAATTGGAAAAAAATACTCAAAAATGAAAAAAATGGCATTACCGCTCTTTTTTCATTATTTTGGTTATTTAATTTCATTGAAGTAGGGATCATCTCCGGGAATTGGTCTCTCAAACCTAATCTTTGGTTGTACTCAATGGTATTAAGTATAATTTATTATATCCTAATGAAGGTCCTCATGAAATTGCAACTAATTTGAAAAGATGTTTATACTTTTCTGATTTTATACATGCCTTTGATATAGTTCCAAGCCATTTTGAGTTTAGATCCGGACTTATTGCGCGCCATTTCCATAGCATCCCAAAGTTCCTCGGGAATTTGATCTAATTGATTAAATTCTCCGGCTCCTTTGAGCCACTCTCCACCATCGATAGTCACTACTTCTCCATTGACATATGCCGAAAAATCTGATGCCAGATACGCTGCTAAATTGGCCAACTCTTGATGCTCTCCTACCCTTCCCACAGGTATCTTTAGAGCTGGATCATACTTCTCTCTTAATTTACCAGGCATCAATCTACTCCATGCTCCCTCAGTAGGAAAAGGACCAGGAGCTATGGCATTACTTCTAATACCATACTTGGCCCATTCTACTGCCAAAGATCTGGTCATAGCCAAAATCCCTGCCTTAGCTGCTGCACTAGGGACCACATAGCCTGATCCTGTCCATGCGTACGTGGTCACGATATTTAAAATGGTTCCATTTTTCTTTTTCGCTATCCAATCCTTACCCATGCACAAGGTAAAATTATAACTGCCTTTGAGTACTATGTCTACCACCGTATCAAAAGCCCGATGTGATAATCTTTCTGTAGGACTCACAAAATTTCCTGCCGCATTGTTTAAAAGAACATCAATAGGCCCCAGCGTTTCCTGGGTCGTTTTAATGACTTGTTCAACTTGATCATAATCCCTTACATCACAAGCAAGTGGTAATACTTTATTTCCACTCAGTTCATGGATTTCCTGAGCTGTTTTTTCGAGTACCTCTATTTTTCGACTGCAAATCATGACACTTGCTCCCAACTTGGAAAAATAAGTAGTCATTGATTTACCTAATCCAGTACCTCCTCCTGTGACTATTATTACCTTCCCTTTAAAGACGTCATCTTTAAACATTCCCTCCGAGTAATTCATATGTAGTCTGTTAAATAATATTTTTAAGTAATTTAAAATATTTTCGCAATAATGTGAATAATAAATGAATCAATAAAAATGTTTTAAATTGAAATTATTCTTATTACCTAATCCATTTTTTTTAAAAATTAGTTATGAAAAATTTTATTCAATTCCTGATGACTGTCCTTATTTTTTGGATAGGCTTCAACTTAACTTACGCCCAAGGAAGACTAACTGCGGAAGAACTACTTGCCAAATCTATCGAATTCCATGATCCGGAGCATCAATGGAATCAGATTAACTCTATCCTCAATTTTGAGGAGCAACATCCTGAAAAAGCGATTCGAAAAACCCAAGTACACATCGATAACTCGACAGGCTATTTTAAACTGAATCGCGGAGATGAGGAAATCAGTGGTATGTCTCTAGATTCATGCTTTATTATAAAAGGATCTGTTAGCTGCCAGCGAGCAGAGTTGATGAGGGATTATTATCTATACCTGTGGGGACTACCTATGAAGCTCAAGGATGCCAATACTCCACTACAACAAACAGTAAATACTGAAACCATAAAAGACATTGATTACTTTACGATTCAAGTGAATTATCCGATGGATACCTGGACCTTCTTTTTAAATAAAGAGGATTACAGCTTACAAGCCTACCGGTTCATCAAGCCAGATAAAAGCGGTGAATTAATTGAGTTAGCTGATCTAGTCAGCGTAGGAGCTATGAGAATTCCAAAAATCCGAAAATGGTTTACCCTACCCCAAAACAACTATATCGCCACTGATATTTTAATGACCAGTAAAGCTTATTAAAGAATATAAAAAAACAAAAATCCTCACTTAAAACCACAGATCAAAGCAAATAGATTAAACGATCAAAGCCCAAAACTGACTATGGAATTTTTTTTATCTCTGATAATAAAATTTAAAAAGATTTAGTAGTAGTTGATTGAATTTATTTAGGTTAAACGTCTATACGGATCTTCAAATTGGAAGCATTTGATTTAGCATTAAATTCACAGAGCCCACCCTATTATGACGATTCAGGTGAAACTAAACGATTACATCTATTTTAAAAACATTCTAGTCCTAAGTCCACCTTATTTCAATCAATTTCACCTCAGAAAGGCGATATCGGTTACCGCACATATGGGCTTAGTTTCTTCTGATTTAAATAACATATATAGATCATGCATCTCCTCAAATTCAGACACATCAAATTTTAAATTTGAGGGCCCTACATCTAGAAGACCTTGCTCAATATTCAGAGACTGAATTATAGCGCCTCCCGCACTATCCATTCTCAACTCCAAGATACCACCATTCATATATTGAGGATGTTGCAATATGGTAACATTCACTGCACTGATGCCCTTAAAATCAATATCTTCATAGACATAGTATGATCCTGCTTCCCCAATAACCAACGCGAGTGCCTCATCAAGCCCAGGAACCGTACCTGCCTCAACATTCATAGATTGTGTTCTAAATCCATCATCAAAGTTTACCGCAGATATGATTGGTTTTCTCAAAACCAATGTTTGCTGCTGAGTCAAAGGACCGATTATTTTCCCTCCTTTATCCGTATATGAGGCCTTAAAAACATAAACTCCTTGGCTTTCCTTCTTCATATGTTCTTGAAAATTATACTTTCCTGAAGTAGGTAAGTTATTAACTATATCTTGTCGATCCAATGAGAGAATATAATCAACTATTGAACCTGCGTCACTATCGGCTAAAGCCGGATGAGCGGCCATGGCAACTTCTCCCCAAACTCCGGAGCCGCCATTTTGAATCTTCTCAACCAAATAATTTTTTGCAGCTAAATTCATTTGATACTTTTTCGAAATCGCATAAAAAGAAGGTCCAATAGACTTCTTTTTATCTTGATGACAAGAACTACAATCAGAACTTTGAATCAAGAATTTGCCCAAACTCAACTGTTTCAATGTACCATGGCCTATGGCAATCACATTCCTGTCTAATCCTTCGTGAAGATAATCAATGGTCGTGATTACCTCATCTTCCGTAATTCCTGCTCCCAGGGTTCCATCTTCTTCATCTCTCACAGCTATTTGATAGCTCAAGATACTGTTATCCCAATAAAAACTCCTATTACTATTTATATCAATGTTCAGTTGAGGCATCGCATTGCCCACCTTAAATTTAATACTTGAACTTCCCAAAGCACCTTCTTCGTCTTTAACTTCAAGGGATACCGAATATAATCCCGGATCTTCGAATATAAAGGAGGTTTCTTTTTCTATTGAAATAATTTGATCGCCCAAACGCCATTCATAAGTGAGACTATCCCCATCACGATCATAAGAATCTGCTGCAGAAAGTGCTGCACGAAAAGGTGATTTTCCATATTCTATCGGCGTCCCAATTTTTGCTATGGGTTTTCTATTGGATCTATTGTAGGTCAAGTGCACTAACCTTGCATCAGAATTTTGCTGAAACCAGGCCGATCCATATTCGAGCACATACAAATCTCCCTCTGGGCCAAAGGCCATATCTGTTGGATTACTGAATTCTTTCTCCAACAGAAAACGCTCCATCCGGACATAATTCCCTTCCTCATCTAAGGTCACAGACATCATCCATCCCCGCATCCATTCATAAATAAATAATTTACCATCATAATATTTAGGGAATTTACTTTCGGTTTCTGGATAATCATCTTGATAATACGTAGGCCCTGCCATAGCGGTTCGACCCCCATTTCCAAGTAATGGGAATTCCGATGAGTTATCATAAGAATACCACAAGAATGCAGGTTGTGCGGGGGGTAATATTTTCGCTCCTGTATTGTATTGGGAATCATTGATTGGCTTTAAAGGGTCAAAAATCTTTCCCGACTTTTGAGTATCCCAATCATAATCATTATAGGCCAGATTGTTTCCAACAAATAAGGGCCATCCGAAGTTGCCTGCGACACGGGCTTGATTAATCTCATCGTGACCGCGGGGCCCTCTGTTGACATCTGATTCATTCGCATCGGGTCCTACATCTCCCCAATATAAAAACCCTTTATGATCATCAAATGCCATCCTGTATGGATTTCTACAGCCCATCACATAAATTTCAGGTCTGCCTTCGCTTCCGTCTTGCGGAAATAAATTACCCTGAGGAATACTATACCCTTCCTTCTCTACTTTTATTCTTAATATTTTACCCCGCAAATCATCGGTATTTGCAGATGATTTTCTGGCATCCCATGGCTCCCTACCGGAGCGATCATCTATTGGTGAATATCCATCCGATGCATGGGGATTGGTATTGTCCCCAACCGCTATGTAAAGCATTTGATCCGGACCAAACTCCAAGGAACCGGCTGAATGACAGCATTCCAATCTTTGCGTGGGAATGTTAAGCAATATTTGCTCAGATTTTATATCGATTGAACGATAATCAGCATTCATAGTAAATGAAGAAATTATTTGCATAGAGTCCACCGGATGAGATCTGAAAAAGTAGATTTGTCTATTTTGCTCAACTTGTGGATCTAATGCAACTCCCAATAATCCATCTTCAAAATCAGTACATACCTCGAATTTGTGTAGGAGATTGGTTTGCTTGGTTAGTCCATCATATAACATGACCTCACCATGCCTTTGAATAAAAACAACATTCCCATTGGGCAATACCTCAAGCTCCATGGGCTCATTTAAATTCTCATCTAATATCTCAATATCGAAGCGGTTGTCTTCTGGTACAATATTAGATTTCCTATAATCTATCCTTTGCCTTGGACCTGCGGCATACTGAATACCCCCCCATACATGTTCAATAAAAAAGGGTTCAATATAACTCTCCTCTGTGTGTCCCAGACCGGTGTACCACATACGTCCTCCATCAAAATCTCTGTACCAACTGATGGGATGATTGGAGCCATTTTTGCCTCCCTGATAAGTTGCTTCGTTGACCTCCATCAATACATTAATATCCGGATGGATAGCTCTATAATTATACCATTCATCGGTATGAACCCAATTATGGGATAAATGATGCGTTGAAAGATGATCCCTATTTAGCACGTTAATGGTCGCTTCTGCCGGTTCAGGATGACTCTCAAAATAAGCACCTACCAATTGATTGTAGTAAGGCCATTTATATTCCGTATCTGTTGCCGAATGAATTCCGACAAATCCTCCTCCCGCTTGGATAAACCGCTGTAATTCTAATTGCTGATCCTCATCTAAGATGTCTCCAGTCGTATTTAAAAAAACGATTACATTTATGTCTGCCAATACTCTTTCATTGAATACCTCAGCCTCTTCTGAAAAGATCAGCTCAAACCTATTTTGATCCGCTATATTTTGAAGCATTTTTTGTCCATCCTCGATAGAACTGTGTCTGAATCCCTCTGTTTTTGAAAAAACCAAGAGCTTGAGATAATCATTTTGATCCTCTTTTATCAAAAAGAACCATAAGCCTGACATCATAGCTAGCAATCCAAAAAACCATCCTATTTTATTTTTAATACCCTTCATATGAATGCTAAAACAATAAACAACCCTTTACTCTAATATAGTGATCAATGGACAAAGTGTATTCGACATTCTAAAAAAATCAAAGTATATAAAAAAAAATACTTCATAATTCAAAGTGCAAATTTGAAGAAGATCAGGTTATAAAGTAGACATATTGTATTTTTGACTATGCGAATCGCCTCCCTATTAGAAATTAAAAAAGACCTCAAACAAAAAACCAAACAAGAACTTATCGAATTAATACTCAAATTAACTAAATACAAAGTAGAAAATAAAGAACTATTGGCCTACCTACTTTTTGAATCAGCATATGAAAATCATTTTATATCAAAAATTGAATCAGAAATAGACCTTCAATTTGCCCATATCAATTTTAAAAGTAATTATATCATCAATAAGAACATTCGAAAAATTAAAAGATATATTGTAAAACAAATTCGTTTCTCAAAACAAAAAGAAACGGAAATAGCCCTGCGCATTCATTTTTGCAAAAACCTTGTCAAAATACAATCAAAATACAATTTCAATAATATCCGCCATCAAATGCTGACGCGTCAAATTGAAATTATTAGAAAAGCTTTAGCTTATCTACATGAAGATTTACAATTTGACTATGAGCTAGAGTTAAGTACAGTATTGAAGCAAGTAGCCCACTAAAAAAAAAACTTATTAAGGTAACTTTTTACATTTTTGGACGTAAAAGGATCTATTCCTAAAAAAACTTTAAAAGCAGGGGGTCATTTCAATAATAAATTAGCACAGCTTGAGGGTCTTACTGACCAGGAAAAGTAAGCATACAAAATCTAGGTAGAAAATGAAATAAGAACTACAGTGTTCGAGGCATATGGCGCTCTTATCTTGTACTTCGAAGCATTAAAATATGAAGCAACAACAAAAGATGGGGTTTGAAATTTACCAGATGGAGATGACTTTTATCAATACCAATTATCAGAAAATACAACCACCGACTATACCCCTGAAAAGGTACACCAAATTGGATTATCGGAGGTTGCTCGAATCAAAACAGAAATGTGGAATATCTTGATCCTTGAAGGTTATACGGATACTACCAAATCAATCGGAGAAATCATCCAAAAATTAAAAAAGGAAGAACGCTTTCTGTACCAAAATAATGATGAGGGCAGAAAGAAAGTCATTGAACGATACAATGATATCTTAGATCAAATCAACGATGGTCTCAATGAAGCATTTGATATCCGACCCTAACCGTCTAAAGAAGTAAAAAGAGTTCCTGAGTTTAAAGAAGCAGGTGCTGTTCGTGCACATTATGAGCAACCACTTATGGATAGATCAAAAGGTGGTAACTTTTTGCTAACTTAAGAGACGTTACAGAAACTGTTTAGTTTGGGATGAAGACCTTGGCCTATCATGAAGGGATCCCGGGGCATCATTTCCATATAGCGATACAAGGAGAATTGAAAAATGTTCTAATTTTCAGGACATTTCCCTTTTCACGGCATACACAGAGGGCTGGGCATTGTATGCCGAAAGTCTCGCGTGGGAGTTAGGTTTTTATGAAAATGACCCTTTTGGCAATTTAGGAAAACTTCAAGCAGAAATGTTTAGAGCCGTTCGTCTTGTCGTGGATTTAGGTATTCATTATAAAAAATGGACTCGCGAAGAAGCCATTGAATACATGATTTCCAATATAGGAATGACCACAGGAGAAGTTATTACTGAAATCGAACGTTACATCGTAATGCCAGGTCAGGCATGCGGGTATAAAATAGGTATGATGAAGATATTAGAGCTCAGAGAAAAAGCAAGCTTGGTAATTAGTTTAAATTAAAAGAATTTCACAATGTAGTATTGAAAATTGGCGCAGTTCCTTTAGATATTTTGGAAGAAATTATCAACAATTATATTAATGCGTAGCTGATCAATAGTGATGACTCGTCTGAATATTGATGAACATTAATTTTATTCATTCTTAAATTCTCTCAATACAGGTAACGCTTTATTGTCAAAATCAAATAACGCTTGATTTTCCCAAGTAGAAGCGTCTCGTGATTCATTTCCCTTCCAAGCAATTAATTCAGCTCCCCAATAACAAAAACCAATTCCATTATCTACTTCTTTGGTTAATAATTTGATTTTATTAATAAATTTTCTCTGACCTTTAGCTGTTGCTGGAAATTCGGGTAATATTAATTGCTCATCTGTACCAACGATATTATTTGTCCAATCATTCCAATCAAGTGTAAAGGGGTAAGCTGTTTCAGCAATTAGGATTTTCTTTTGATGATCATTACCTAAATACTGCATTTTAGCCCTAAGGTTATTTAGGGACTTTCCATGCCAAATAGGATAATATGACAAACCAATAATATCATAATCAACAATACTCAATTGATCAAAAAACCAATCAGATCCTTCGATACCGGCAAAATGTAAAATTATTTTAGTTTCAGATGAAGTAGTTCTCATGGCTACAATTGCAGTATCTAATAGTTCTCGAAACTGCTGAAAATTATTTAATATATGTCCATATGGATGAAGAAAACCTGAATTTATTTCATTACCAATCTGGATAAAATCAGGTTGTAATTCGGCCGCAATTTTTTCTGTGTAGTTATACACACTGTCTTTCAATTGCATAAAATTGATCCCTTGCCATTGATTTGGAGTTTCTTGATGGCCAGGGTCAGCCCAGGTATCAGAATAATGTAGGGTTAACCACGTTTTAAAACCATTAACCTTTAAGGTTTTAGAAAACTGTTTTACTACATTAAATCCAGCATATTCATCACTTGGATCAACCCAAAGCTTTAATCTGACTGTATTTACTCCATTGTCTTTAAGTATTGTCAGTAAATCATTTTGATTCCCTTCCAAGTCATAGAATGTAGGGTTTAAATTGGCTATTTCAGGAAATCTTGAAATATCAACAGCAGAAATAAATGTTAAATTCCCATTTTCTTGAATAGGAACATCCAGATCATCCTTATTACAAGCAACAAAACTCAAAAAAGTTATTACGACCTGCAGAGCTCTATTCATATCAGATTATGATTCGCATTGGGTAAATGCTACAGACAAAAAAGAAAATAAAAACACACTAAACTTAATAAAAGAAAATTGCATTTCGAAAAGTACGCCCACAGGGAGTCGAACCCCGAACCCCCGCCTTAGAAGGGCGGTGCTCTATCCAGTTGAGCTATGAGCGCATTTAATATAAAAAAGCGGAGAGAGGGGGATTCGAACCCCCGGTACGGTCACCCGCACGCATGTTTAGCAAACATGTGGTTTCAGCCACTCACCCATCTCTCCGTAGCTCCTCTAAAAAGACTGCAAATATAGTAGGTCAACTGAAAAAATTGGTGCCCTAAGGAAAAAAAAAATTAAAATCAATCCTTAATTTTTGTTAATTGACTGCCAATAAATTTGGACGAATTAACTAGTTGTGCAACATTTGCATGATATATGACGTGGGCACATTCTTTAGGCATTTTTGAATACACAAGCATTATCCTCTTTTTGCTATTTTACGTTAACTACACAAGTAAAGTCCTGCGGGTAAATAACTTCATAAAGAGTTCTTCGAAAAAATTATTATTGAAGTTCCTTTTAAGATTGACCTATTTTTCTTTTTTTTTAATCGCCTTACTAGGCCCTTCCTTTGGAGAGGCTACCAAAGAAGTTAAATCCATGGGGAAGGATATTTTTATTTGTGTTGACTTATCTCAATCTATGAATGCCTTCGATGTTCAGCCCACCCGCCTTGAAAGAGTGAAATTTGAGTTAAAAAATATCATTGAAGCCTTTAACTCTGATCGCAAAGGTCTGATCATGTTCAGCAATGAGGCCTTCATGCAATGCCCGCTTACGTATGATAACAATGCGTTAACGCTGTTTATTCAAACCTTAAATACCTCTTTGGTGCCCAATACGGGGACTGATTTCGGACCCCCTCTGAAACTGGCTTTAGACAAACTAAATTCAGAGAAAAATGCAAGTATCAGACAAAAATCAAAAGTGATCATATTGATCAGTGATGGTGAAGATTTTGGTGAAGAAACGGAAGAAATAGGTAAAAAAATTGAAGAGGCAAATATTAAATTATTTACGCTCGGAGTGGGGACAGAAATGGGCAGTAAAATTAAAACTAACCGAGGTTTCAAAACAGATAGAGCCGGTAACGAAGTCAAATCTAAACTTAACACTATCGCGCTCAAGCGATTGGCAAACAAAACAAATGGTAAATATTTTGAAATTAATCAATCGAGAAATGATGTGAATAAGCTCATAAATACAATTAACCAGATAGAGGGAGAACTCAGAGATTCAAAAAATATAGATACAAAATCAAATAAATATTTCTATTTCTTAATATTAGCTGCATTTTTACTCATGAGTGACGTTTTAATCACCCTTAAAATTATCAGATTATGAAATTCGTAATTTTGTTTTTGTCGGTATGGATCAATGATCCAAATGATATCGCCCTGATCAATACTTATAAAGCAGATGCGGAACAATCATTTCTTGCTGAAGACTTCTCCCAAGCCGTCAGTCAATATAAATTTTTGGTGGATTCGCTCAATGTAAATGAAGATGCCATTCATTTGAATTTAGGTCATGCGTATCATCAAATGGGAGATACGGCCCAAGCCAGAACGGCATACAACCGAGCAACCTTATCCTCAAATGCCGCCTTGAAGTCAATTGCTTATCAGCAACTGGGAGTGATCTCAAAATCTAATAAAAACTTAAAAGAATCATTGACCTATCTGAAAGCTTCCATCAAAGCAAACCCAGATAATTCAGATGCAAAATATGATTTTGAATTGGTCAAAAAATTAATGCAAGAAAATCAAGATCAGGAAAACAAAGAAGATCAGGAAAACAAAGAAGATCAGGAAAACAAAGAAGATCAGGAAAACAAAGAAGATCAGGAAAACAAAGAAGATCAGGAAAACAAAGAAGATCAGGAAAACAAAGAAGATCAGGAAAAGAAAGAAGATCAGGAAAAGAAAGAAGATCAGGAAAAGAAAGAAGATCAGAATCAAGAAAGCGATTCAGAAAATGAAGAGCAAAAAGATCAGGAAGGTGATGAGCAGGAGCAAGATCAAAAAGATGATTCGAGTGAAAAAAAGAATCAAGACGAATCCCCATCAGAAGAAGATCCCACTGATGAAATAGCAAATAAAAGCACTCAAGAAAAATTATCTGAAATGAATATCAGTCCTGAAAAAGCAGAAATGATCCTTGAAGCCATGCGCAATGGAGAAATTCAATATATTCAGCAGCAAAAAAGGAAAGCAACAGAAAAAAAAGACAAAGGAAAACCTGATTGGTGATTTTTATCGATTTTGAAATAAAAGCGGCCTCATCTTTATGTTAATTTTATCTACTATAAGCAACAACACAGCTGTCATCTACGGCATCATTCCTGATGTTATCTAAGAAAAAAATATCATATGCCAACATCTTCATGAGATCTTTGTTGATGCTTTGCTACTTATTTATGAGTCAACTTTGTTGGGGTCAACAAGAAATAAAAACTTATTATGATGAGACTAGAACACTGATCAATGAGATTTATCATATCGTATGGAAAGATACTGCCATTCTTCAGGGACCCTACAAAAAGTTTGATTCGAATGGCCATTTAATCATTGAAGGCGATTATGATGATAATTTAAGAGTAGGTAACTTCATCAATTACTATCCTAATGGAACCCTTCAACGGATCAGTAATTATGAAAAAGGAGCAAAAGAAGGAGTGACACTAGTTTACAACTCAGATGGCGTATTGATCCAAGAAGCTGTTTTCAGACAAGATAGTCTTTTGGGAGCGGTAAAACTATACCATCCCAGTGGACGCGTTAAAGGAAGTTCTGAATTCAAAAAAGGAAAACCCGACGGTCTGGTCACTACTTATCATACTAACGGCAATAAAAAAGAAGACATTATTTATGCCTCAGGTAAACCCAATGGTCTTGTCAAGCAATACTATGAGTCAGGAACTATTATGCTTGAAGCAACCTATGAAAATGGTCTTTTAAACGGACTTTATAAAACCTTTTATCCCAATGGAAAGCTTGAATTAGAGTTGTTCAATGATCGGGGTAAACGGTCTGGGTATATTAAAAAATACCATACCAACGGAGTACTTTCTTCACTCGGTAATTATCAAGATGGGCAACTTCAAGGAGATTATTTTGGATACCATACCGACGGCTCTTTAAAGGCCAAGTTTAAATATAATAGAGGTTTTTTAATCGGAAATAATATCGAGTACAATAAAAAAGGCGTAATAATTAAAGTATCTAAATTTAGCAATAGCGGAAAAAATGGTGAAATTTTAGAATACCATAATAATGGTGTGCTGGCGTCAGAGAAAAAATTCAAAGATCAAGCCCCCCATGGAGTATGGAAATATTATACCAAAAAAAATAAACTCTACAAGTCAATACCTTATGAAAATGGGAAGATCAACGGTATCGAATTGACCTTGAATAATATTGATACCCTAAGTTCTAAAAAATATGTTTTTGGTGTAAAGTCAGGTCAATGGAAATCGTTTTACATGCATGGAAAACCAAAAGAATATGCTACCTATAAATTCAATGAACTCGAGGGGCCGTTCATTCACTTTTTTGAAAATGGCAACAAACAATATGAAGGTTATTATTATCGAGGACGACGGACCAATGATTGGATCTATTATAATTCAAAGGGGCGGCCTATCTTAAAAGAAACCTATCGAAAAGGCTTGATCGTATCGAAAGAGGATATTAATTGACCCTAACATTCATTTTTGCAGTAGCTAAATCCTTATATTTGTTTTTCATGAATGCTGGTATACAAAACACTCAGTTCAAATTTCCAAATCAAACGGGTCAATATAAAGGCAAGGTAAGAGATGTCTACTTTTTTGATGATAAATTGATCATAGTGGCCAGTGATCGACTTTCCGCTTTTGATGTGGTCTTACCAAACGCCATCCCTTTTAAAGGACAAGTGCTCAATCAAATTGCTGCACATTTTCTAAAAGCTACCGAAGACATCGTTCCCAATTGGATTTTAGCCATTCCAGATCCCAACGTAAGTATCGGTAAAAAATGTAAACCTTTTCCTGTAGAAATGGTCATTCGAGGATATTTAGCAGGTCACGCCTGGAGAACCTATAAAGCAGGGAAACGAACCCTTTGTGGAGTACTATTACCCGATGGGCTTAAAGAGAATGATCGATTACCAGAACCCATCATTACCCCTACCACCAAAGCAGCAGTTGGCCACGATGAAGACATCTCAAAACAGGATATCATAGCGCAGCAGCTGATCTCACTTGCCCAATATGAACAATTGGAGTCTTATACAAGGGCACTTTTTCAACGGGGAACTGAATTGGCAGAAAAACAAGGTCTCATCTTAGTCGATACCAAATATGAATTTGGTCTATTCAAGAATGAAATCACGCTGATTGATGAAATTCATACTCCTGATTCTTCGAGATATTTTTATTTAGATACTTATCCAATACACCAAGAAAAAAACATTGCCCAAAGACAGCTGTCCAAAGAATTCGTCAGAAAATGGCTGATCGAGCAGGGTTTCCAAGGTTTAGAGGGACAAAAAATACCTCTTATCAGCGCTGAATTTATTCAAACCATATCCGAAAGATATATTGAACTATATGAAAAAATAACGGGAGTGAAATTCATTCGATCAACACAGAATGAGATGCTCAATCGGGTTGAACAAAATATTTTAAATTGGATCGAAACATCATGAAATACCGAATTACTGAGCAAGAAAATTATACGCTTATTGAAATACTAGAATCCCAGCTCAGTGAAAGCCATCACTCCCATTTTAAAAAGTTATTCACAGAGATTCAATCGAAAAAAATAAGTCATGTCATTATAGATATGAACTACATGACTCGCTTCGATGCCTCTGGTTTACCTATACTCACCTTGGGTCATGATATCTTTAAAGAATTAGGTTCTTTTATCCTTTGTGAGATCCCTCTGGAACTAGAAAAATTAATCAAAAACAACCCGTCAGCTAATAAACTAGACTTCGTACCTACCTCTGAAGAAGCCATAGAGTTTGTCATGCTAACCGATCTTGAAAACATGCTCAAAAAAGAAGGTTAATTGAGTATTTCAGTCAAAATATTAGGATCTAATGCAGCTTCTTTTGCCTACAACCGGCATCATACCTCTCAGATTATTGAAGTGGATAATAAACACTTCATGGTTGACTGTGGAGAGAGTACCCAACTACAAGCCAAAAAGTATAATGTAAAACTCTCCAAGATCAATCACATCTTGATCAGCCATCTTCACGGTGATCACTATTACGGATTGCTTGGACTTCTCTCGACGATGCAGCTCTATGGACGGAAACAAGCATTGTCCTTGATTGGTCCACCCGGGCTTTCTGAAATCATCACAATTCAACTCAAACATTCAAAAACGGTATTCAACTTCCCCATTGAACTGACTGAATGGAAAGAAGGGGTTCAAGAACTCCTCGTGGATCTGCCTAAACTTACGATCAAGAGTATTCCTGTGAAGCATTCCATTCCTTGTAACGGATTTTTGTTTGAGGAAAAACCAAATTTGAGGAGACTGAATAAGACTCACCTCAATGAAACGTTAAATGCTTTAGAAATCAAACAACTCAAATCAGGCATTGATGTGCTCCATGAAGATGGTAGGACAAAGTATTTGAATGAAGAATTTACGCTCCCCCCAAGAAAGCATCACTCATACGCTTTCTGTTCAGATACAAAATACGATGAAGAGCTTGTGAAATGGATTAAAGGGGTCGATTTACTTTATCATGAGGCCACCTTTATGGAGGAGCATAAAGAGCGCGCAAATCTGACCTATCATAGCACCGCGGCGCAAGCAGGACGCATCGCAGCAGCAGCAGCAGTAGGTAAGCTAATCGTTGGTCATTTTTCTACTCGATACAAAGATTTGAGTCCCTTATTAGGGGAAGTGCAAACTGAATTTGAAAATGCCCACTTGGCCTTAGAGGGTCGTATATTTGAAATCAATGAGTAAGACCCTAGCTACAGGAAAAAAACAACAACTCTTCTTGATACTTTCAGGTATATTTATCACCAATGCCTTGCTTGCCGAAATCATGGGTGTTAAAATTTTTTCTGCAGAAAAAATAATAGGTGTCGCGCCTGCTCATATTGAAATCTTAGGTTTTAATCTTGATTTTAACCTTACCGCAGGGGTCATTTTATGGCCTGTGGTTTTTTTAACTACTGATATTATCAATGAATACTTTGGTAGGGAAGGCATTAAAAAAATCAGCTTATTGACCGCTGGTTTGATCAGCTATGCCTTCCTTATTATCTATACCATCACCCTATTGCCTCCCGCCCAGTTTTGGCTAGAAATCAATGCGCTAGATGCGCTCGGAAATGTCTTTAATATAGACTTGGCTTTCAATAAAATTTTCACCCAAGGTCTGGGTATTATTGTGGGAAGTTTAGTTGCTTTCCTAATAGGCCAATTATTAGACGTCTATATTTTTCAAAAGCTCAGGCAATTTACGGGGCCCAAATTAATTTGGTTAAGAGCAACTGGCTCTACGCTGATCTCTCAATTAATCGATAGCTTCATTGTTCTTTTTTTAGCCTTCTATCTATTGGCTCCCGTAGAAAGTCAATGGCCACTTGCTCAAGTATTGGCTGTGGGATCTGTCAATTATATCTTCAAATTTGTCATTGCCATTTTGAGCACTCCCCTCATTTATTTAGGCCATTACGGAATTGAAAAATATTTAGGGGTCGAACGGGCACAAAAAATGGCAGAGGAAGCTACCCAAAACAGTCGTTCAACCATTTAAAACTGGCCCCTTCACGCCATTCATGGCGATACTCCTTGGAGCAATAAACCACAAATATAGGCCCCATAAGTACCCACAACATATCCTAGCACGGCCAATAGCACACCTACGGGAGCTAAAGATGGACTGAAATAGGCCGCTACAATAGGTGCAGACGCAGCCCCTCCCACGTTGGCCTGACTACCTACCGCTATAAAGAAATAGGGGGCCTTGATGATTTTAGCTACTACGATCAGTAATATGGCATGAAAACCAATCCAAATAAATCCAATTAAAAACAAGCCTGGATTTTCAAAAACAGCCAATATATCCATGTTCATGCCAATGGTAGCAATCAAAACATAAACCATCAAACTACCCAATTTTGATGCCCCTACATGCTCCAAAGATCGCGCACGAGTAAAAGACAGCGCAACACCCAATGTGGCGGCAATCACTACGATCCAAAAGAACCCTGAGGTCAAACTATAATCTTGCAACTGTGGAAAATTGGTACTCAAATAAGGGGCAATGAGATCACTCAAAAAATGAGACAAGCCCATACATCCAAAACCAATGGCCAAAATCTTAACAATATCTGATAAAGAAGCTGTTTTTGCAGATTTCTGTTGGAAATCTTCCATCCGATTTTTTAAATTTTCAATGGCTCGATCATCGGCCTTTAATAATTGGTTGATCTTTTTGTTTTTAC
>Ga0209532_1001267_pt1 | contig 19994 bp, 16 predicted proteins | sample COG_02_FD_184746 | JGI IMG/M metagenome (GOLD analysis project Ga0209532, IMG submission 184746) | Pelagic Microbial community sample from North Sea - COGITO 998_met_02 (SPAdes) (version 2) | ecosystem: Environmental > Aquatic > Marine > Neritic zone/Coastal water | place: Helgoland, sampling... | reverse complement strand
TATCGCCTCTGGTGATTTGACAGACGATGAAGATCAACGCCATACGTTGCAGGCGCTTCAAGACTTGGCTGTTGCAATCGAAGGTTATAAACCACGATCCAGATTTTTGATGTCTGGTTTGTTTGGAGTAAAAGCAGCGCCTCCAAAGGGTTTGTATATCTATGGTGGAGTTGGGCGCGGGAAATCCATGTTAATGGATTTGTTTTTTGAAGCCTCTCCAATCAAGCGTAAACGGCGTGTGCATTTCCACGCATTTATGCAAACCGTACACGACGATCTGCATACAGCACGCCAAACAGGTGTCGAAGATGCGATCCGCCCAGTTGCAGAAAAAATCATAAAAGAGGCCAGTCTTTTGTGTTTCGACGAAATGCAAATTACCGATATTGCAGACGCGATGATTGTCGGTCGGTTGTTTGAATTTTTGTTTGATTCAGGCGTTATTATTGTAACGACATCAAACCGACATCCTGATGATTTGTATAAACAGGGATTAAACCGCAATCTATTTTTACCCTTTATTGAGCTGATAAAATCTCATCTGGTTGTTCATAGTTTGGACAGTCAAACAGACCACAGACAAAATCGCATTTCTGGTGGGCAACGGTATTTCCATCCGCTGGGCCAAGACGCATCAACGCGTATGGATGCATTGTGGGACGACTTGTCTTTGGGGCAATCCACGCCAATCACATTGCGCCAAAAGAAACGTCAAATTTCTGTGCCATACCACCACAACGGTGTTGCGCGCGCCAGCTTTGCTGATTTGTGTCAAAAACCATTGGGACCGGGTGATTACCTGTTGATCGCCCAGTCATTTCGTTTGCTGATGGTGACCGATGTTCCCAAGCTTGGGCGTGAAAACAATAATGAAGCAAAACGTTTTGTGACGTTGATCGACGCGTTGTACGAGGCAGGTACGGCGACAATCATCAGTGCCGATGCTGACCCGGAATCTCTTTATGAGACCGGAGAAGGTGCATTTGAATTCGAGCGCACGGCCAGTCGATTGCGTGAAATGCAATCGGATTCCTGGGGTACTTGACTTAGGCATAAATGTGTCTAAAATGTGTCTTAACAACATATTTAAGACCACGATCCGTTTTGGATCATCAATATTTCAATGTGAGTACGGGCATTTATTTGGCTCAATACACCTTATAATTGCATCGCTCATTCTCCTTTCTGCCAATCGGAGGTTACTATGGCCGAATCTACTATCTATTTGAAAAATAGCGGAATTCCATTTAGCGGCGCAAGCGTATGTCTTGCGTTTGAGGGTGGAGGAATGACAGGAACGCTGATAACTGACCGCGCTGGAAGAGCACGAATTTACCATGTGGGCACTGGGGTTGCACATGTGATGGTAAATGGACAAGAAACCGCCACAATTTCGACACCTGATGAAGTGGATGTCGAACTATTAAACTAGAACTTCTAGCGTAAGTTTGTAATCCTATGTAAATAGCCCCATTTCGGCCAATACCGAAGTGGGGTTATTTATTTAGCGCGCGCGGCGCAATTTCAACAACAGCTCTTCGTTTGCTTTTCCATCTGGAATTAAGCCCAAAGAAGTTTGAAACTTGCTTACGGCGTCGATGGTGTTTGGTCCGATAATACCGTCAGGTTCGCCGACGTCGTAGCCAAGTTTGTTTAACAGTTTTTGGACTTCCATCTTTTCGGCCAGCTTCAATGCGCCTGGGCCACGTGGCCATTCGCGCACGAACGGTCCCTTACCCGCGATACGGTCAGCCAAATGACCAACCGCCATCGCATAGGAATTCGCGTTGTTATAGCGTTTAATAACGAAGAAGTTTTTGAACACGACAAAGGCTGGGCCATCCGCACCGGCGGGCAGGAATACCGACCCTTCGCCGTGGTTCGGGATTTTTCCGCCATTAATTGTCCGGACACCCAATTGGGTCCAACGCGCTGGCGTTGCTTTTACTTTCAACGATGCATTACCGTAATTGAAACCCGCAGGTAATTTAACTTCGATGCCCCAAGGTTGCCCCTGTTTCCAGCCAAATTTTGCTAAATAATTTGCGGTGGATGCCAATGCATCAGATGGGTTACTGGTATCCCAAACATCGCGCTTTCCATCACCAGTGAAATCTTGTGCATAGGCTTGGTAACTGGTTGGGATAAACTGTGTATGACCCATTGCACCAGCCCATGATCCCATCATTTTGTTTGCTGTGATATCACCGCGTTGGATAATGCGTAGTGCTTCCATCAATTGTTGGCGGCCAAATTTTTCGCGGCGTCCGTCGTAGGCAAGTGTTGCCAATGCTTCGATGATGTTGATGTCGCCCATGCGCTGACCGTACGAGCTTTCTAGGCCCCAAATTGATACGATTACTTCTGCGTCGACTTTGTATTTTCGTTCGATCTTCTTAAGAATGCGTGATTGAGTGTTAAAGTTTGCCTGACCATTAGACACGCGTTTCGGCGAAGTTGCCGTATCCAAGTAATCCCAAATTTGGCGCGAAAATTCTGCTTGTTTACGGTCTAATTTCACTACGCGTTCATTTAATCGAACACCGCGAAACGCACGGTCAAAAGTGCGCGCTGATATGCCCTTGGTCAGCGCCTGTGAACGAAAGGACTTTACCCATCTTTGAAAGCCGCTCTCGCTTTGGGCCACCTGAAACTCCTGTGTTGTAATCGTATTCGCTGTCAGTGGTGCTGTCATAATTGACAAGCCGACAGCCATGGCTGTTGCAAATTTATACATCTATCTCTCCTGCTCGAGATTATTATTGTTGCTCATAACTTAGGTGACCAAAGGGCGCAAAACAATGGGTTTATAGTGGATTGCTCTTGCTTGGCTATCCATTGCTTACAGCTTTGATCGCGTCGCGCAGCATTGCCACACGGCGTGGTTTGAATGATTTACCCGTAGGCTGAAACGATGCAATGCGGTCCATGCGAAACGCGCGAAACCCCTGACGCAGTTGACAAAAAGCAATGACGACCAGCTTTCCATCCATGTATATGATTGAGAGAGGAAGGATTTTTCGCTGGGTTTGTGCACCTTTTCCATCGGTATAATTTAATTCAATTTCTTGCTCTGCACGGGTGTGTTCACGCAGTTTAGCCACATCGATCAAGATTTCGGGGGCTGGCGCGAAATTTTCCACGTGCAGTACTGAGTGCTTTAATTCGTTTTGTAAATCTTTTGGCAGACCTGCGGCCACTTTGGACAGTACGTTTTTTGCAGCGTTAGCAAGAACGGGGTCGGCAATAGCTTGGACTTCTTTTAGGCCCAGAACCAACGCCTCGATTTCATCCAGTGTGAACATCATCGGTGGCAGTGCTGGATCTTCGACCAATGTATATCCATAGCCGGCTTCGCCATCGATCATCGCACCGGCAATGCGAAGGCTGTCAATATCGCGGTAAACTGTGCGCAGGCTTACCTCGGCTTGTTCAGCCAATGTTTGCCCCGTTACCGGCGCGGGCATGGTTCGCAGAATTTGCATGCATTTTAAAAGGCGGTCTGATTTGCTCATTTTTCTTTCTATCAAAAACATACTGACAGTTTCTGTCAGCATGTCAGAAATATAAAGCAATATGCAACAAAGGAATTATCATGGAATTAATCGTTTTCCCGCCGACCTATAACGAACCGGCTGGCAGCCCGTTTGCCACAAAAGCAATGTGCCTGCTGGAAATGGCAGATGTAAAATATAGCGTTACGTACCTTTCTAATCCAACCAAAATGCCCAAAAGGAAATTGCCCGTTCTTAAAATTGGCGATCGACTGATTCCAGACAGCAACGAAATTCGATTGTACATCGAGGAAACTTTTGGGTTTGATTTTAACACAGGTCTGTCACCAAAAGAGCGTGCGATTTCGACCGCAGTTATTCGCATGATCGAAGAGCATCTTTATTTCATAGTGTATTGCAGTCGCTGGCAAGAGGATATGAATTGGGAGGTTACCAAGGTCGCTAATTTTGGCACTGTCCCTGTAATTATGCGTGGTTTTATAACACGTATGGTGCGCAAAGGTGCGTTAGCACAAATTCAAGGTCAAGGCATGGGGCGTCATTCCAAGGCGGAGCGGTTTGCGCGGTTCAAGACCGATATCGATGCCATTGTAGCGTTGTTAGGTGATCAAGATTTTCTGTTTGGGGATGTGCCGTCAGCGGCGGATATTTCGACAGTTACAGCGCTTAATTTTACACGTGGGTTCGCTGCGAAAAACGATTTAAGTGATTATATTTCGTCATTACCGAAATTGGTTGCATATTTGGATCGCGGTCGAGAGGCGCTGTATCCCAAATGATCATTTCTGATCCTCATGTAACGCCCATTTTGATCGCCTTTGCACCTGTTTTCCCATGCTTTTCGGCACAAGGAAAAATAGAAAATTTGGGGACCGCAGGCGGAGCGTCAAATAGTTAAATTGGGGTGCTTTGTTACCCCAATTCAGCGTCGGTATTTTACCTGTATTACGCAGGTAATACGTCGGTAATATAATAGACACTTCGCGTTAACCTTTTGATTCAAAAAATTAACGCGAAGGTTCATTTGTGTTATTTAGTGGTTCTTTTTACGCTTACCTTTATCTTTGGATCGTGTGATGCGACGACCCTTATGGCTTTTCTGGCGACTAGAGCCCTTGGGCATTGGATCGCCGTTTAGTTCCAGCATTTCCAATGTCAGGCCACCCGTAATTGCCGTGGCATCAACCAATGCGACTTTACACGGCATGCCCATTGCGATGATGCGATTGCTTTCTTCACCTTGCAACGTGCGTTCGCGATCATTGAAACGCCAGTATTCGCGTCCCAATTTTGACAGTGGAATAATGCCGTCAGCACCTGACTCGTCAAGTTTCACAAAGAGGCCGAATTTGGCAATACCTGAAACGCGGCCCGTGAATTCCGCGCCGACTCGATCAGCCAAGAATGCAGCCAGATACCGGTCCGTTGTATCGCGTTCCGCAAGCATTGAACGGCGTTCAGTGGTGGAAATCCATTCGCCCGTTTCTTTCAAAACGTCTTCTTCAGCAAGACTGAGGCCATCGTCGCCGAAGCCATGTGCGGACACCAATGCGCGGTGAACGATCAGATCGGCGTAGCGGCGAATTGGGCTAGTGAAATGCGCATAGCGGCGCAGGTTCAGCCCGAAGTGTCCGAAGTTTGACGGCGCATAATAGGCCTGCGTCATTGAACGTAGTACAGACATGTTGATGACTTCTGCATCTTCGCTGTCTTCGGCGGCGGCCAATAATTTGTTGAGGTGCATCGTTTTCAACACCTGACCTTTGGCCAGCTCCATGCCCGCTGCTTCGGCAACTTCGCGAAGCGCTTCTAACTTTTCTGGGGATGGTTCTTCGTGGACGCGGTACAGTAGTTGTTTTTGTTTTGCTTCTAATGTTTCAGCCGCACACACATTGGCAGTGACCATGAACTCTTCGACCAATTTATGCGCATCAAAACGTGTGCGAAAATCAACCGAGAGAACTTTGCCTTCGTCCGATAAGATGATTTTGCGTTCTGGCAGATCAAGATTTAGAGGTTGGCGTTCGTTGCGTGCTTTTGTGGCGCTTTGGTATGCGGCGAAAAGGTCAGCAAGCGGGCCAGCCAAAGGTTTGGTGGCATCGTCATATATGCCTTCGAATGCCGCCTGTGCCTGTTCATATGACAGGGATGCAGGTGACCGCATAAGGCCGCGATAGAATTCGTGATCCAGCTTTACGCCTTTGGCATTCAGCTTGATCCGGACAGCCATACAGGCGCGATCCACGCCTTCGTGTAGTGAACACAAATCGCCTGACAAAGCGTCTGGTAACATTGGGACAACGCGATCTGGGAAGTAAGAAGAGTTGCCGCGTTTGCGGGCCTCTTTGTCCAACTTTGATCCTGGGCGGACGAAATGCGCCACATCGGCAATCGCAACCCACACAATGTGACCACCGGCATTTGCAGGATCGTCATCAGGTGTTGCGCAGATCGCGTCATCGCGGTCGCGTGCGTCGAACGGATCGATAGTAAACAATGGTAAGTGACGCAAATCTGTGCGGTTGCCCAATTCAACTGGCTTTGCGGCCTCTGCTTCGATGACAACATCATCTGGGAAATGGTCTGGAATTTCATGTTGGTGAATGGCAATCAGCGAAATCGAACGCGGAGCCATTGGATCACCCAACACCTCCATCACGCGCGCGGATGGTAGACCCATGCGTGCTTTGGGACCGATTTGTTCTGCTTCGACCAATTCGCCGTCTTTGGCACCTTTGGCGTCGCGGGAGGCAATTTTATATTCGCGTGAACTTTTCTTATCCACGGGAACCAAACGCCCACCTTCGGAATCGTGGCGGTAAATACCGATCACTAAATCAGGGCCAGAGCCGATGCGGCGAATGAGGCGTGCTTCGAGCTTGTGATCTTGGTCATCGACCGGTGCGATACGGCATAAAGCGCGATCGCCAACAGAAAGTGCGGCGTCTTCTGTTTTAGCGACAAAAAGAATACGCGGGCGTTCGCCTTCGCTGTCCCATTCGGCTGGTTCCGCCCATAGATCGCCAGATGCGTCTAACTCGGAAATGCGTAGGACAGAAACAGGTGGCAATTCGCCTGCACTGCGATAAGAGGTGCGCGTGCCCGAAATCAGGCCGTCGGCACGTAATTCGCGTAGCATAATTTTCAATTCTGTGCGTGCATTTCCCGATATTGAAAATGCTTTAGTAATGTCACGTTTTGACGCTTTGTCTGGATGCTCTTGCACCCATTTCAAAATGTCTTCTTTGGAGGGAAGTTTGCTCATGGCGCGTGTCTAACACGGTCAAGACTGAAGGTCATTGGCTTTTGTGTGCTGGGTGACCAGTCAGACCAAGTATTTCTTTAGTAATTACATGTATTGCCCGCCTTGAATGAAAAGGTTTCCGATATTAAATTTAAGAACTGAAGGATTGTGGTAAGGTTGCAATCAATAAGGAGAGAATATTTGCGTAAAATACTGGGGCTGCTGATTTTGTTGATCGGGTGGATCACATTGGGTTTAACGGGTAGTGGCGCCGTATTCACCGGATGGCATTTTGGTAAGGACGCAAAAGAAATTGAAGCGTTTGTTTCTGAACGCGCACAGGCTCAGGTTGGGCAAACAACCTATCCAGTGCAAACGAACGTTTCCGGACGCGATATTCGCGTTTCTGGGACGGTGGCGAATTTTGCGGAAAAAACAGCCGTTCTGACCAGTATCGAACAGACGACGGGTCGTCGCGTTGTTATCGACGAATTGAAATTGATCACTATTGTATCGCCGTATGTTTTCCGCGGTAGCAAAAATGAGAGCGGGCTATTTTTCGAAGGCAACGCGCCAACGAAGGATACCTTAAGCCACATCATTGGCCCCGCAGGTAATACGTTGACGTTAGCAGGTGGAATGCCGGATCCGTATTGGCCCGCGCTTGTTAAATTAGGCGCGCAAGGCATCGCAATGTTAGAAAATGGCGCCTTTGACATTTCCAATCGGACTATGACGGTAACCGGTTTGGCAGGGTCTTTGGAAGAAAAGGCCGCTGTTGTTGATGTCTATAAAAACCTAACGAAAGGCTATGAGGTCAATGTGAATTTAGACGTTGCGCCAACTGTTCCTTATATTTTCACTGGAACACGCAGTGAAAGCGGTGACGTTTATTCCGGGTATGTACCGTCCGCAGCCGAGGCTGGTGGGTTGGCCGGGTTGATCGGTGATGCCAGCAGCACATTAAAACCAACTGCCGGGATGCCTGATAAAAATTGGCTGTCAGTTGTTGGCGTTGGCATTAAGGCCATGAAGGGTTTGAACGCGGGACAGTTATCCATCTCAGGTCGCGATGTTTCGTTGATCGGTTCTGTGAATACGCCAGACGCGATTTCCACCATTGAAAAGTTGTTTTCTGCGATGCCCGAAGGATACAGTGCCAAAGTGGATTTAAACTCGCTGGATGACGGAACTCCCGCAGAATTGAATCTTGATTGGATCGCTGGCAAGGGCGGTGTTATCCATGGTAAAGGGCCCGATGGCGTGTCGATGGATGACTTAACCGCGGCATTAAACCTGCCAAAGTTGGGCGGTATTTTCCGCCAAGGGAAAGTGCGTGGCAAAGAAACTATAATGAAGCGTTTTAGTGGGATCGGTGCGACTTTGCCGTTGTTGGAAAGTGTCAGCGCACAAATCGCCGAAGATCATGTGGAATTTAATGGTGTCCTGTTGCCCGGAGGAGACTTGGAAGAAGTCGAAGCAACACTTTATGATTCACTTGGAGAAGAGGCCAATATTTTGTTGGCAAGATCGGCATTGGAACCCAAAGAGGGAGATGTACGCGTCAACGAAGATACTGGTAAAAAAGAAATACATCGTGGTGGGTTTTGGTTGGTGACCCCAAAACCAAAACCCGTAAGTGATGTAAATGTAGAACCAGTGCCAAAGGTGGTTCCAAAAGTAGTGATTAAGGAAGAGACTGTGGTTTTGGTATCTGCCGATGTATTACGTGAACGGTGTGTATCGACGACAGCCGATATTATGGCGGACTCTAAAATCACGTTTGAAACTGGATCCGCTGTTTTAACAAAACAAAGTCGGGAATTACTGTCGCGTCTAGGTGCGGTCATGCGAGCCTGTGCAGGTGTGAATGGGCTGAGCGTTGATGTAGGCGGACACACAGACAGCCAAGGATCAGAAGAATTCAATTTGGATTTAAGTCAGCAGCGAGCAACCGCTGTGCGTGAGGCATTGATTGAAAATGGCGTTGAACAAACGGCGATTACGGCGACGGGTTTTGGCGAAGCGCAACCAATTGCAACGAATGACACAGGCGACGGTCGCGCACAAAATCGGCGCACAACATTTGAGTGGATAACCAAGTAACGCGTATACGCGATTAGGGAAGGAATATCATGTTTCAAGAGTGGGCATTTCTGTTGGGGGAGATTTGGGTTTTATTGGCTTTGGCCATATTGTTGGGTCTGTTTACTGGCTGGATAATTTGGGGCCGTCGCAAAGATTGCAGTGCAGAGGATAGTTTGCAAAACCAATTAAACGCTTGTCGCATGGAGTTGAATAAATCTTTGGCACGGGACACACCGCCGCCAATGGCCATCAAGCAAAATATTGCAGATGATTACGATGGCGACGGTATCGTTGAAGGTGTCAACGAAGGAAAGCGCCCAGAAGCATTGAGCGACCCACGTGCCGGAATTGCGGATGATTTAAAACAAATTAAGGGCATTGGTTTGAAGATGGAAAAGATGTGTCATTCATTGGGCTTTTATCACTTTGATCAGATTGCCAGTTGGAACCGCGATGAAATCGCATGGGTTGATGCAAACCTGCAGGGCTTCAAGGGGCGTGTGACCCGTGACGAATGGGTTTCACAGGCAAAAGTTTTGGCCGCTGGTGATACCACCGTATTTGCCCAGAAAGTATCTGAGGGCAACATGAATTACTGATTCAAATATGATCGCGGTCTCGGTTATTTGGTAGATCATCAACGGTATCAACATCACGCAATGTAGCAATTCGTTTGACATGCGCCCCGCCCAAACTGTGCAACGTATCGTTTAACGTTTGCGGATGCGACCAGCGCACATTTTGAAACAAAGTATGTGGCACGGGCATCGCGCCGCGTTTCAAACCGATCAACCAATACCCACCATCCGGCGCAGGACCGACGACAGCATCGTGATTGCCCAACGCGGCGAATGCGTCGTTGATCAGCTGCCGCGTAATATTTGGAATGTCTGCGCCAATTATGACCACTGGACCCATTGGTGCGTTGCGAAAAATATTCCCCATGCGATCACCCAAATCACCGCGACCTTGGGGCCAACGCGCTAAAGTGGCGGGCCAAACACGGCTGTTCAATCCATCCACGTCAGGTGCAACGGCCAAAACTGTTTGCCAACGCGGATCACCTGACAATCGCTGTATCATGGATTTTGCTTGATGACGGAACCACCATGCAGCGGCAGTCATGCCAATATCGCGCCCAAGGCGTGTTTTAACATGGCCTGCGCGCGGCTCTTTGATCATGATGAAAAGCTGGCCTTTGATCATGCAAAGTAGTCTTTCATGACGCGAGTATAGATCGATTTTAGTTGATGGATTTGTTCAACTGATACACGTTCATCCACCTGATGCATTGTCTTCCCAACCAACCCAAATTCGACAACGGGACAATGATTTTTCACAAACCGTGCATCCGAGGTTCCCCCTGATGTTGATGGCACGGGTGTCATTCCAATTTCCGCCTGAACAGCGCTTGCAATCAAGTCAGAAAAATCACCCAAGGGTGTTACAAAACTTTCGCCAGATACCTGAACTCGCATTTCAATTTCGATGCCCGTATCCGCTGCAATTGTATTGGCTATTCCATCCATCCACGTGGTTAGTTTTTCAGATGTATGCGCATCGTTAAACCGAATGTTTACCGTAGCTTTTGTTTCAGCGGGGATGACATTGTTGGCAGTATTACCTGTATCAATTGTCGTAACCGCCAAAGTTGACGCATCAAAATGTTGTGTCCCTTGATCCAGCTCATAGGCCGCCAATTCATGCACCAAACGCGCCATCGCAGGGAGTGGGTTTTTCGCACGATGTGGATACGCCGCATGGCCCTGAATGCCGTGCGCCGTGAAATAGGCTGTCATAGATCCACGGCGGCCAATTTTCATCATCTCGCCCATTACATCTGGGCAGGTAGGTTCGCCCACAATGCAGTGATCCAGCGTTTCGTCATTTGCAGCCATCCATTCCAAGAGCGCAACAGTGCCATCCGTAGCGAGGCCCTCTTCGTCGCCTGTAATCGCCATAACGATTGAACCATCAGGTGGCGTATCCGTTACGAAATCTATCGCGGCGGCGGCAAAAGCGGCAACGCCTGATTTCATATCGGTGGCGCCACGGCCATATAAAAAACCGTCCTTAATTTCTGCGCCGAATGGATCAACGGTCCATGCATCGACATCCCCAATCGGCACTACATCTGTGTGTCCATTGAAACCCAGTGTACGCCCTTGCCCCCAACGCGCGAAAAGATTGGATACGTCGCCACGATCAACACGCGTACAAGTGAACCCAGCCGTCCCCAATATACGTTCTAGCAAAACAAGTGCGCCGCCTTCGGCTGGGGTGACGGATGCGCATTTAACGAGGTCTGATGTTAATTCCACAGGGTTTGTTACCATGGTCCATTCCTTTGGTTTACATTCAGTTACCGCGTCAATGGCCCTGCGACAAGCGTTTGGCGAAAAAAGCCTTTGTTCTCGCGGAATTGCTGCGACTGATCGGGAATTCAACAGCGTTGTGAAGGGTAACCGATGTGCTGTTATTTTTTGCCACACCGCCACGTGCCACCCAATGTGAACGATGGATTTGCACACCGTCACGGCCATCCAACTCTGCTAATGCATCTGAAAATCGCATCAGAATCAATTCAGACCCTTGGTCAGTTTGCACATGCAAATAGTGGTCTTGGGCGCTGATGGCCCAAAGTTGGGCAGTTTGATATTTTGTCAATCTATTTTCAAATTTTGCACTTAAACCAGAGACAGTTTGTTCGGAAGGAGAGCGCCATGCCATGGCTGTTCTGACAATGCAAAATACCAATAGTGAGATGAAGAAATTCGTGATGAAAAAGCTAAAGGGCAGGATCAAATCAAAAAGGTGATCGTTGACCACAATCAAAATTGGCGTGAACAAAAGCGTGAAAACTATGCTACCTAAAATAGCCACCAATGCAAACTTTTCGCTCAACATCGTTTTGAAAACCTGCAAAACGCCAAATATGACCAATACAGCAATACCGTTGATTAACAACCAATAGCCAACGGACTGAACCGTGCTAAATTGAACCGTGCCAAATGGACGGATAACCGAACAGATTAAACTGGCCAACAGCCAACCTAGCACCCAATACTGTAATGCGCCCTGCCATTCACGAAGCGCGATCTGTTTAAGTCTGCCACTCACGACGATTAGTACTCCTTTGAGAAATCCAATTTTACAAATATTTCACAACAAGTTAGCTGAATTTTCGGTAAGAACAACCGCAGATAAAAAACGATTTTTCAGTCCCAGTTTTCCGTTGGCATCAAAACGGTACACTGGCGGCAAACCGGTGCCAAGCCCCGCCAATTGGGTGACGCAATGCCAAACATTGAGCATGGAGTTGAAGTCGATCGGCGGCTGCAACTTGAACTGCAGTACCATAAAACGCGTCGCCCAGGATTGTATGGCCTATGGCTTTCATGTGAACTCTTAACTGATGGCTACGTCCAGTTTTTGGCGACAGTTCAATACGGGTTGCATTTTGTTCGCGCACAAGAACCCGCCACTGTGTCATCGCGGGCTTTCCACGTTCGTGGTCAACCATTTGCAATGGGCGGTTTGGCCAATCACCGATTAATGGCAAATTAATTTCACCAGAATCATTTGCGACAACACCATCAACGCGTGCCATATATGTTTTTTCGATGATGCGCTTTTCGAATTGTAGGCCCAAATGACGTTGAGCCACTTTGTTGCACGCAAATACCATGATGCCACTGGTATCCATATCTAATCGATGAACCGACAACGCATCGGGGAACTGTGACTTTAGGCGTGTTTCAAGACAATCCGCGTGTTCAATCGCCTTACCCGGCACCGACAACAGACCAGAGGGTTTATCAACGATAAGTAAATGATCGTCTTGGAAAATGATTTCCAATGGATCGCTGGGAGGCTTGTAAATAAATTCTTTCATTCCCATGCATTAAAAGTAAAAGGCACCCGTGTCACGTGCGCCTTTTACTTGTCAAAGTATCCTCGGGCCAAAGGATGTTAAACTTTTACGCGCTCAGATTTTGGATCATACATAGGCTTCATACTTGGTGTTGCTTTGACGCGTACACCCGCAACATCAATTTCATATGAAGACGCCAAAACGTCGGCGACGGTTTCGCCTTTGCATGGAACATAGCCCAGACCGACGCCAGCACCAAGTGTATGACCGTAGGAACCCGAACTAAGGTATCCCACCAATTCACCATCACGCAGGATCGGTTCGTTATGGTACAATAATGGTTCGCCGTCGTTTAGAACGAATTGTAATAAACGGTTTTCTAAACCGTTTTCCTTTTTACGAAGGACGGCGTCACGGCCGATGAAATTAGGTTTGTCTGTTTTTACAGCAAATCCCAATCCCGCTTCGACAACGTGATCTTCGCACGTTATGTCATGCCCAAAGTGACGGTAGCCTTTTTCTATGCGCAAACTGTCCATCATGTGCATTCCGCACAATTTTAGATCCATGTCTTGACCGGCGTCATATAAAGTTTCAAATACATGTCCCGCCTGATCGGCGCTGACGTAGACTTCCCAGCCTAATTCGCCAACATATGTGACGCGGTGAACACGTGCCAAGCCCATGCCGATTTCAATTTCCTGGGCAGTGCCAAACGGATTGGTCGCGTTGGTAAAGTCGTTTGGACTGACTGCTTGCAGCAACTTGCGGCTGTTTGGCCCCATGACGGCCAACACGCCTTCGCCAGCTGTAACGTCTGTTATGACCACGTTGTAATCGCCGACATTACGTTCCAACCAAACCTGATCTGCCAATCGAGTTGCGGCAGGTGTGACCACCAAATAGGCGGCTTCGCTGACACGGGTGATTGTTACGTCTGCTTCGATACCGCCAGTGTGGTTTAAGAATTGGGAATAAACGATTTTACCGACGGGAACATCATATTGTCCACCAGCAACATAGTTCAAGAATGCCGTTGCTTCGCGTCCTTCGACGCGAATTTTGCCAAATGAAGACATATCGTACATGCCAACGTTTTCACGTACGGCACGGTGTTCGCGCGCCGAATTCTCAAACCAGTTTTGACGTTTCCATGTATATTCGTATTCCGCCTTTTGACCGCTGTCTGCAAACCAATTGGCGCGTTCCCAACCTGCCAATTCACCCATAACGGCACCCTTCTCCAACAATTGTTGATGGAACGGCGTACGACGGATACCGCGTGCGGTTTTCTTTTGCAGATACGGATAGTGATCAGCATAAAGCAGGCCCAATGTCTCTTTGGAGCGTTCAAATAAATACTTTTTATTCCCTTGGAAGGGTTGCATACGCCCGATATCAACGTCGCCCAAGTCGAACGGTTTTGAACCGCTGTCCATCCATTCGGCCAATGCCATACCGGCGCCACCTGCGGATTGAATTCCGATAGAGTTAAACCCAGCAGCGACCCAGAAATTATCCATTTCCGGAGCCAACCCCAAATGATAGGCGTCGTCTGGTGTAAAGCTTTCTGGACCATTAAAGAACGTGTGAATGCCGGCTTCTGCTAGCATAGGCATACGTTCGCATGCGGATTCCAGGATCGGTTCGAAATGATCGAAATCTTCGGGCAATTGATCGAATTCGAAATCCTTTGGAATACCATTCATGCCCCACGGCTTTGATGTCGGTTCAAATGCGCCGAGCAGGAATTTTCCTGCATCCTCTTTGTAGTAGGCACATTCATCAGGAACACGAAGAACGGGCATTTGTGTAAGACCTTCAATGGCTTCGGTCACGATGTAAAAGTGTTCGCATGCATGTAACGGTACATTTACGCCTGCCATGCGGCCAACCTCGTGGCCCCACATACCGCCACAGTTCACAACCATATCAGCCGCGATATGCCCTGTTTCACCAGCGGATTCCCAGTCAACACCAGTGACGCGTTTTCCCTGTTTACTTATGCCTGTGACACACACATTTTCGCGTATCAAAGCACCGCCATTACGCGCGCCCTTGGCCAATGCCAATGCAATGTTTCCTGGATCACCTTGGCCATCTAAAGGCAGCCAAACGCCAGCTTTTACGCCTTCGATATTTAGGTGTTCGTATTTCTCTTTAACTTCTTGAGGTGAGATTTCTTCGACTTCGACGCCAAAGGCACGCGCCATCGCGGCTTGGCGGAAAATCTCTTCTTTACGCTCTTCAGTCAGGGCAACGGTTATTGATCCGCAACGTTTAAATCCGGTTGCAACGCCTGTTTCTGTTTCGAGGTTTCCGTAGAGTTCTTGAGAGTATTTTGCCAATTTTGTCATGTTCGCAGTTGCGCGCAATTGTGCAATCAAACCCGCCGCGTGCCATGTTGTACCAGATGTCAGCTGTTTGCGTTCCAGTAAAACAACGTCTTTCCAGCCTTTTTTAACCAAATGGTATGCAACCGAACAGCCGATTACACCGCCGCCAATGATCACCACGCGGGCCGATTTTGGTAAGTTTGTCATGTTTCTTCCTTAGATTAAACCAAACGCTCTTTACGCGTTTCGCGCGGCGTTTTGCCGTAATATGCTTTGTAAATTTTTCCAAAATTGCTACCAAACCCGCAGGCGGCGGCAATTTCCAAAATGCTCATGTCTGTGTTGACCAAGAAGTTTTGCGCGCGGATTAAACGTAATTCGCGATAAAAGCGGCCTGGGCTGCGCCCCAAATGGCGTAAGAATTGACGTTCCAAAGAGCGCGTTGTTTGCCCCAATGCCGCGGCCAATTCAGTGGTTTTTAAAGGTTCTTCGATGTTGGATTGCATCAATTTAATTGCGTGATCAATATGGCTGTCTTTGCCGGCGCTGAGCGCGTCCATGGCACCCGGTTGACGTGTTTCGAATGATCGTACTTTGTCCAACAACAAGATACTTGAAATCGTCAGCAGCTTGGCTTTGGATACAAATGCGGCAACGATCTGAAGCATGATGTCATATGTGGATACCAATCCTGCACATGTAACCACCTTGTCGGTGGAAACCGCCAGCGAAGGTGCGATGTCGAAAATGCCGCTTTTTTCTTCGAGCAACAGTCGGTTTTCCCAGTGTGTAGTATGCCCGATTCCGTCATCGGAGTTTGCCGAAATATAGATCGCTGCGGCTTCTGCCAACAAGACGACCAGCGCGTTGGCATAGCGATATTTATGAACCGCTTTTTCGATTTCTCTGGAGGTGAAATTTAGATTAGAGTTACCAAGAAATACAACGATGTCTGCTTCGGGAGTTTTTGGCAATGCAACTGCATTTAGCCACGTGTCTGCACTGGATTTTACAATGCCTTCTTCTGGACTGACGTATCGAAATGAGAATAGGGTTTGGCCAACGACGCGGTTTGCCAAGCGCAGCACATCCACGACACCCGACAATTCAGTTATCACGAACCCGTCTGATAGAACGATATCAACCAATTGCATTCTTTGATTTTGGTCGGTCGTCATGGATACATCTCCGCCAATTTTTGTTTGTATAGGGCAATCATCTCTGTTTCTGTGACGCCATCATCATATGGGGGTGTTGTCAGTGGTTTGACTTGATCAACTGGGATTCTTACAATCACATTTATCCGATCAGCCAAGGCACCCCACAAGTCAAACCAGTGGTGAATCATCGCATCAAATTCAGCCGTATCACGGCGAACGAGTTCAGCGGCGCCACGAATGCGAACACCCTTGCGCGTGAACTGATCCACGAAATTTATTTCAAGTTCGGAGTTTGTTTGAATGTTCGTCAAAGTTTGCGGAGAGCGAATTTCGCCAAATGCAATTGTTGTTTCATCCAGTACAATAAATGTGCCCTTGGGCGATACATTTGGGCGCCCACCCGCCGTCACCGAGGCAACAAAGCCAAGGCGCCACATTTCTATGGTATTCATTGCGGATTGGGGCAGTTTCATTACATAAGACCCTTTGCAAAACTGGTGATACGAGCCAGCGCCTTGGACAGCTTTTCGTTGTTAACAGTCAATGCGATGCGGATATGACCAGCGGCACCTTTGCCAAAGCTTTCGCCCGGCATGACCGCAATGCCTTGGCTGTCTAGCAATTGATTAGCGAACTCATTTCCAGAAAGCCCTGTGGCGCGAATATCGACTATTACATACATCGCACCTTGGGGTGAAACCAACGAAATCGGGGCGTTTTCAAATGCTTTGACGGCCAGATCTCGGCGTTCCTTGTAGAGTTCTGAGACTTCGTCAGAACCGCCCAATTGCAATCCTTTGAGTGCCGCATCTTGGATGAATTGAGGCGTGCCGTATGTGGTGGCATTGGCCAATGAAAGTAGCGCCGCAATGACTGTTTCTGGTGCGACGACCCAGCCGATCCTAAAACCTGTCATCAGATGTGATTTGGAAAACGATCCGACAACAATTGTGCGTTCCGCCATGTTTGGTAAATCGCGAGGACAGATGTGTTCGCCATCGTGGACTTGGGTTGCGTAAACTTCGTCACTGATCAGCCACAGGTCGTTTTGAATGCAAACGTCCGCAATCATTTCCATTGTTTCGCGGCTGTAGACGGCGCCCGTTGGATTGTTTGGTGAATTCAGCATCAGTGCGCGTGCGCCTTTGGTGGCCGCTTCCAATTCTGCACGTTTGGGTTGGAATTCATCTTCGCTGCGTGCGATTGCAGTCGTGAAAACTCCGCCTGCACCGCGAACCGTTGATGGGTATGTCACGTAATGCGGATCAATTGCGACAACGCGATCTGTTGGGTCGATGACCGCACAAAGGGCCGCGAAAAGGCCTGCTTGGCCACCACTGCAGACTGCGATATTTTCGCGTTTTACGCCGTAGCCTTCGGCCAACTTGTCACGAAGGTTTTCGCTGCCTTGGACGGGTGAATAACCTGTGTTTCCTGCGCGTGCGGATTGTACCATTTCATCGACAACAGCGGTTGCAACGCGTGTATCATGATCGCCCACACATAACGAGATGACATCAATGCCTGCACGCGCCATGTCGTGCGCGCGGTAATGCACACTCCAGCCATCGTCGCCACCGCTTTCGAGATTTGTTATGCGATCAGATAGTTTCATTTTATAAAACGTTCCTTTAGTTCAGTAATATGTGCTGGCCCCACTTCGCAACAGCCACCGATGATCGCGGCCCCTGCATCAATCCAATTTTGGGCAAAATCTGCATAGGCCGATGGCCCCAAATCTGTGCGGGCTTTCAGCAGATCGACCGTTGCGCCGACAGCGTTAAAATCACTGTGTATTTTGGTGAATCCGTTTGCATATCCACCCATGGGAATGCCCGCCGGTCTCAGCAGTGGAATTGCTTGGCTGACTGCCTCTGGTATGGAACAGTTTACGTTGATTACTGCGACGTCGTATTCAACCAACAAAGGTAGCAAGTCTGTAACTGGCTCACCTGAACGCAATTTCGTACCATCGTTGTCATCAACGCTGACTGACAACCAAATTGGTTTTCCATGGCCCGACATGCCCATCAAAGCACCCCGCGCCTGATCTACCGACGCCATTGTTTCTGCGATGTAAGCGTCTACATAATCTACCTGAATTTTGCAGATCATATCATATGCATCAGCCGCTTGTTCAGCAGGTGGGGAGAGATCGGGTTGATAGGAAAATCCTTGTGGGCCAAGTGATCCCAAAACCATGCCTGAACCATGCGCATCGCGTGCATCGACTGCCTGCTTGCAGGCCAGTCGTTGCAAGCGTTCCAATTGATCCGAAAGATCATGCGCGACCAGCCGGTCTGGCAACACAGAATATGTGTTCGTCGTTGCTGCCATTGCACCTGCGTTGAAATAGTCGTCATGCACGGCCCGCACCAGTTCTGGCTGATCAAGCAAAGCTTGAACCGACCAGAGACCAGTGGCTTTGCCGGCACGGGCGACCAATTCTTGGCCCATGCCGCCATCAAGTAGCGTTATACTCATGCACGAATTCTTTCGTTTGCTGGATCCCAAAGTGGCTCATCTTTTTGCACAACAGCCTTGCAGCGTTTGCCAAAGATTTCGATTTCGAGTTCTGTACCTGGCGTCGCCAAATCTGCACGTACCATGCCCAGCGCGATTGAAGCATTTACGCGGTAGCCCCAATCACCCGATGTGGTTTCACCAACTACTTCATCGCCTGACCAAATTGTGGACATGTACGGCGCATCAGCAAAATCGGCGTCCACGATCATGGTGACGAAGCCTTTTTTCGAACCTTGTTGCTTTTCGGCTAATAGTGCTGCTTTGCCTGGGAAATCTTGGGGTTTGTCGAAACGAATGAAACGTTCGATCCCGCCCTCTAACAATGTGTAATCCGTGGATAGATCACCCTTCCATGTGCGGTAGCCTTTTTCCATGCGCATGGAGTTTAGAGCGTACATGCCGAATGGTTTTGCACCTGCTGCTGTGACTGCATCGAAGACAGCCGGGCTGTCATCGAATGCGGTGTGGATTTCCCAGCCCAATTCGCCTGCGAATGAGATACGGAAGAGTTTGGCGGGTTTGCCAGCAACTGTTGCCACTTGGTGGGTTAACCAACCCAATGACAAATCAGCGCCTGTCGTCATGCCTTCCAAAATCTCGCGTGATTTTGGGCCTGTTAAGATCAATGTTGAGAAGTCCTTGGTAACATCTGCAAGGACTAAAGAGCCATCTGTTGGCAGCGATTTTTTCAAAAATTCGAAATCGTGCCATTGCGCAACGGCTGCTGTCATCAACAAGAAGTCATCATCGCCAAAGCGGATGATCGTGACCTCTGTTACGATGCGACCGCGGCTGTCTGCGAAGTAGCCAAGGTTCATGCGACCAACCTTGGGCAATGCGCCTGCGATTTGACAACGTAGCCATTCTGCGGCACCTGTCCCTGTCAGTGTGTAGCGAGAGAAACCTGGCATATCCAAGACACCAGCGCTGTCGCGCACGGCTTCCACTTCTTCTTTGATGCGTGCTGCCCATGGGCCACCGCGCTCCCAAGTATGCGTTGCTTCTTCGGATGTATCATCGCCGTCTTTTGCAAACCAGTTCGCACGTTCCCAACCGTTGTAGGCGCCCATTTGTGCGCCAGCATTCATCAATGCAGTATGGTTTGGAGACAATTTTTTGTTGCGACCTGCAGGCCATTCGTGGCGTGGGAAGTGCATGGCGTATTCGTGGCCATAAGTTTCCAACGCTTTGGACAAGCAATAATCATGATCCGCAAAGTCAGTGTAGCGACGTGGATCAACCGCCCACATG
>Ga0209532_1001258_pt1 | contig 20120 bp, 37 predicted proteins | sample COG_02_FD_184746 | JGI IMG/M metagenome (GOLD analysis project Ga0209532, IMG submission 184746) | Pelagic Microbial community sample from North Sea - COGITO 998_met_02 (SPAdes) (version 2) | ecosystem: Environmental > Aquatic > Marine > Neritic zone/Coastal water | place: Helgoland, sampling... | reverse complement strand
TAAAAGGACATACAGGCATATCATTGAAATTATCTATAGGTGTCTGTAACCAAATAAGATATAACAATACATCGTCAATTATTTTATCTACGGTCATTTATAGTTTAATTTCTATTCCAACTTTAGCTTTATAAAATTCGTTACCTTGAAGTTTAGATATTTCACCTACATTATACAATCTAATTTTTTCAGTAAGTTTGTATGATACTTTAAATTTATCTTCAAACTCAAATGTGTCTCTGCCATCTTCTTCACTTGGTGGAAAGTATCCATCAAAAGAAACATCAACTTCTATTTTATCATTGTAATACGCTTTCTTTTTAGACATACCAAAAGATACAAATGTTACAAAGTTTCTACTGAATAGATTTTCGTTTGTATTACGACTTGTAAATCCAACTGATACACTTTTAAAACTTCTTCTTGCATCAATTTTGAGATATCTTACATCTTGACTTTGTTTATCCATATACTCAGGTTTGAAATAAATACCATTGTCAAACTTATACCAAAACAAATCATCTATATAGAACTCACCAAGTTCTCTTTCCCATTGTCTGTTAGCATAAAAATTATCATTACTTATTCCAACACTAACTTCATAATCATCAGGATTAGGTTGTGTATTTGGTGTACGTGCGGCGAATGAACTGAATAACATTACACCTGCTAATAAACTATCCAATACCATTATTTCAATCTCCGATTAAAATATTCATCTACAAAACTCTTACCAATATACATTACTGCTAGGTATAACGATATCTCAAATACTTCCCAATATCCTAAATAATTTAATGTATCAATATCCATTACGATAACTCCTTAATCATTTCTTTTTTACTTTTAATTCCTACAATACGATTTACTTCTTTATCACCATCCATAATAAGTGTTGTTGGTACTGAACGAATATTAGCATCAATAGCCATTTGTCTATTCTCATCACCATCTATAAACTCTATATTATATCCTTCATCTGATAACTCTTGCATTATAGGTTTGAATTGTTTACAAGGTCCACACCACGTGGCACTAAAATACTTTGCTGTTTTCATCTTCTTCCTTTACCAACTTTTCTTATTTCTGTTTACTCTATACACCCACTTCATTTCTTCATTAACTAATCTGTATATGGGTTTTATATCTTCCCATACAAAATGAGCTGAACAATATTCTGTTCTTGGGTTATGTTTTACAAAGAATTGCCATTGTATGTTGTGTTTGTACTTGTGTATTCTAAGCCGAGTATCTACTAACGGGTAATGTTTTTCTTCTACACCATTCTGATTAGTAGAAGCACAACTACATAATAATAAACTACTTAGAACGAGTAGTTTTTTTAACATTTGTTTTCTTTCTACGTGTGTACTTACGTTTTGGTTTATCTGTAGAGAAACCTATTCTTGGTTTCTTAGGTTTTGATTCTACTTTACCTACAATAAAATCGTGTACATCATTTAATACTTGTAAAAATTTACTCATCTGTTTGATTTCCTTCCTTCGTTCAATATTACAGCTTCTATTTCAACTGCTAACATTTCACGAAATTGTTCTGATGCCATATTGGATTGACGGTCTTTGTGTCTATCTAATACTTTTTTTATTAACTCTTTCATAAATATTCTCCTTACTTGAAATTGTTCCAATTGATTTCTTCGTGTACTTTTAATAATCCTTCTATAAGGTCTTGAGTTACAGATGGATTAAATGCTATACCTTTCTTAGTAGGTTTCCACTCATCGTTTTCATCTGTCCTAAAGTAAACTCTACAATCAATGAAACTCTTACCTTTAAATTCACTTTGAGAAATACGAATAATTTCTGTATTATTCTTTTTAATTTCTACCATTCTTCTCTCCTTCCAAAGTTATTCTTTTCAATTCTTTTTTTAAGATGTCGTTTATACCAAAACAAAAATATAATAGCTTTTAGTCTATCAACCATGTAATTCAAGATATCTCGCAACTGCTAACTCCTTTTTCTTAGCCTCAACCATAATGTCGATATCATTACCATAAGTTTCAATCTTATCATAAACATAATCTGAATGGGCTGTAGGTCTTATCTTATCATCTTCTTTTTCTATACTCCGACTTTCAGAATAGTGCGTAGCCGGTGTAATGCCTTCAGGCCATGTTGACATAGCAAGTTCCAAAGCGTCTTGCTCACTAAGCCCGCCATCACAAAACCTGTGATGATGGTAGTCGAACACGATGGGCACGCCAATACGATTGTAGATTCCATTATATAACTCCTTTACTGAATACATTGATTCTTTATCATCATTTTCTATTGTTAGTCTACTACTCACACTTTCAGGTAGTAGTTTAAAGTTTTCACAAAATCTGTCCATAGCAGATTCTTTATCTCCATATGCACCGCCTAAGTGAATATTAATTTTGTTGTAAGGTGTACGTGACAATCCTAATAAATCAAACAACTCACCGTGAATAGATAAATCAACGATACATTTTTCTACTACGTGTTTGTGAGGGGATACCAATACATTGAATGGTCCGGGATGTGATGTCAACCTAATACCGTGTGTCTTTGCTATTGTACCAGCAGAGTGTAACCACATTTTGATTTCTTCAATATCAGGCAAATCATAAATGTTGTATTCACTCGCCCAAGGAAATAAATCACTACCTATACGAAAGAATTTAAAATTGTTCTGTACATTCCATGTCATTATATGATGTAAATCACGAGCATTTTTAAAAGCAATCTCACTCGCATAAGGCAACCCTTTTGCTTTGAAAGTACGTTTAATCATAGAACGACCTGTGGTTCTTCGTTGTATACCTTTCGGTGGATAACTTAGTTCCATATTGATACAAGCATAACCTAACTGCACGCTATCCTCCTTCGATGAACAATAACCTTTGGAGAGTGAAGAAGGATAGCTTTTCCGTGCATAATCATTTAGAAGTCACCTGGGGCAACTTGAAATGTATTGAGACCTAAGTCTCTCCACATCTTAACAACTTTATCTCTGTCGTCAACAACAAGAAATACATCATCAATATCTACGAAAGTATCTAACATAGATTTCTTTAAAATTTCATCAGGCATAAATCTCATATCAGGTGTTGCCTTGTTTCCATCTGCAATCGGCCAAGAGTTAGCCTTAAACTTATCAGGCCTCATTACTAAAAGGTCGTGCGGTACATTGTGTTTTGTTAACCAATGTTTAGTAGCAACAAACCCTCTATCGTTTCTACCTGAGAAGATAATAATATTGAACCCATCAGCTTTAAACATCTGAGCCATTTTGATTACCGGTGCATTTGGTTCATCCCAATTCATAATAGAATCAGGTGCAGCAAATATTTCCCAATCTATTTTACCATTTGGTTTAAGAGACTTATCTCTCCTAACATCGATGTTAGCAAGAGTTCCATCTAAATCGAAAATAATAGTTTTTTTGTTTTTCATCATATTCTAATATAGTTAATAATTGTAATACAAGTCAACCTATTTTTACCATTCGTATCCTTGAAATGGTACACGTAATAAAAAGTATCCTCGACCATCTATATAAAAGACTTCATTTACAGCCCAAGGATTAGTTTCTTCAAATACAATTCTATCTTCAACAATTTCTTTTGTTTCGAATCGTTGAGCTTCAGGTATTTCTGACCAACCAAAAGCATCTATGATTTGTATTTCAAAGTGACAATAGTTATCTTGACCAGGAACTAATTGATATGCTATAATCTCAGGTTTAGTTTCTATGTTTTCATTTAATAAGATTGGCCCCGGAACCATATAGTCTTGGCCTTTAGCAAATGTAAATATAAATGTTGCTAATACAATTAATACGTGTAACCAAGATAGTGATATTCTTTTCATTACTAACTCCAAACAATAAGGTCTTTGTGAATCCATCCTTTGTGGATAGAGATTTTGAATTTATCTACGCCATCAAAGTCTACAACTTTAGCCATAAAGCCGTTGAAGAATACGACAGCGCCTTTCCAATCTATGTGTTTAAATTTCACTATAACTCCTATGGTATTGGATGAGTTTGACGAGCATTGATTGGAGTGTGAATACCATCAATCAATTCTGTCACAGGTATTAACTCATCAGGAAAATTATCTAAACCTAAAATCTTCTCTTCATCAGAGAACTTCTTTGACTCAGGATGAAGCCATAAATCAGAATCAATAAAGTTCCAATCTACAGAACCATCTGCAGTCCAATTATCAGGGTCGTGTAACGCCTCGATAATAATTTCATTAATTGTCATATATTACTCCTTTGTTAACATCTAAATATAACACGAAAAACTAATACAGGTCAACCGGTTTTTTAAATTATTTTTATTTTCAAACTTGACATAGCTAAAATAAAACTTGTATAATCAGGTTTTATACGATACATATCTCCTTTTGAATAATTGTGTAAAGGTGATTCACTAACTACACTATAATCACTATTCACACATCTGATTTGAGGATTAGCATTTTTAGTAATATTCTGATATCCTAAATCAAGTAATATATCTCCATCAGTTTTGGTTTGTAGTATTTCAGCTTCTATTGTAATCGTATCGTCACTATTATATAAATGAGAAAGTCCCATCGTACCCATCATAAGATATTCTCCAACTCTAACTTTATCTATCTTATCAAGAATATCAACGTGTTTTAAAACAAACGACCCGCCAACAGATACTTCTTCAAAATATTTTCTTGCTTCATAAACTCCCCTCTCTACTACTTCTTTATCAGGATACCATCCTGTACAACATCCATAATTTATAAAACAAGTTTTTGGCATATCCATTCTTGCTTTTTTTAACTTAGTAGCAAACTTGTCTAATTCTGTTATCGACACACCTTCTCTATTATCTTTATCATCTACCATTACGATTTGATTATGTTCATAATCTTTAAACTCTATTAACGTATCAGCATCAGCATAACAAACATTTTCAAAATTCTCTATAGCATCTACCATTTTATTTTTATTCGGAATCTTTAACATCGTTTTGTCTTTTCTGTTTCCGAGTTTATTTATTTCCGTAAAACATAAATGTCTTGGTTTAAAAATTTCTAAGAGCCACTCTTTACAATAAGCAGATTTTACTACAACATCATACTTGATTGGTAAAGCATCTAACAACTTTAATCTATGTTTAATGTTAGCAGTCTTTATTATTACTTTAGCTTCACTCAAGAAAACACCTTTAATATTTTATTTACAGAAGATTCTATACTATGATTATCTAAAACAAATTCTCTAAACTTAGATGATAAAGACTTATCATATTTTTTTAATTCCTCTATCATATTTGTTTCTGAATACTCAGATAGTTTATCTTTACCACAAAAATTAAATCGTGAAGCGTCATCAATATTAGTCATATCAATAAATCCATCAGCCGGGTAAACTTTATAATAAAATCTTTTATCAAAAACAATAACGTTCCTACCACAAGACATAGCTTCTATAATTGGCCTACCAATTCCTACTACTAAATCATATTCATTAATTTTATTTTCGATATCCATCACAAAGTTTTTATCTGTAGATAAACTTTCGTATGTTGGTGAAGGTTGCCATTCTGATTCATAACCTAATACATCACAAGAATTTTTAACTATGTTAGCCGCACCATCATCTTTACAAAGAATTAAAACTTTCGGAACATCTCGTAATACATTTTTATTTATGTATCTATCTGTATCTACAGGATTATGTACTATATCAGATTCAATACTATATTTAGCATTATTAAAAAATGAAAATGAATTATATTTTACTAAACTATTAACAGAATGATTTACTACAAACTTTCCTATAAAATCATAACTACCAGGATTAGCAATAGCATCACGAGAAGATTCTGATAAAGAGAAAACTTTGTCTATTCGTTTTAAATATTCTTGTCGTGGTATGTCATTATTGAAATACAGACCTTGTAACATAAATAACAAATAGCCTTCGACTTCATTATTGATTATTTCACGACAATTAGTATTTGAAAAAACTAATATCAAGTCATACTTTTTCCGTATTGTTGAACTTGAATGGACTATATTTTTTCTTAGTTTTATTCCTATCTGTCCAATATGATGTGTTATGATTTCTACATCATGGCCTCTACGTTCAAGTTCTGTAGTTAAAGAATAAACATATGTTCCTATACCACTTAATTTTAAATGATGTGTGCCGATTAGTATTTTCAATTTGGTATATCTTCTCCGACTTCAAATGTCATTAGAAATTGTCCATCCCACTCTTCGTATTCAGTTAACTTACAATTATCTGTAGTCATTCTATCCATAACCTTTTGCATCTGTTCTTTTTCGTGACAGATTATATAAAGTTTATTGTCTTCAGATTTAACTAAAACTTCGTTGTGTGGTCTGTTGTAAATTTTATCTTGTTTCATTATTAAAAGAAATCATTTTTATATAAAGGGACATTGAGTAAAATATTTACCATCTCATCAAGTTTTACAAAGTGTGTTTTACAAATTTCACTACAATGTTCTCTAACATTTTTGTCGATGTCATATTCTCCTTCAACTATATAAACTTCTTCGTAATCGTATAATCTTTTGTATTTCCATATTGTGTGAGGTATTTTTTCTACAACACTACCGCCTACGTTTTGATTTTTTATATCTACATATTTTATAAGTTGTTTCTGTCCGTTTGGATTGATTATAAAATCAATAGCAGATTGTCCTGTCTTTGCTCTTTTGTATGGTATGTTGTGATAATCTAATAACTCTTGAAATTTGTCTTCACCACCTTTACCACTTTCATTTATTGGATTTAGTCTTCCCATCCATGTGCCTCTGCCCATATCTCAGTTATCTTTGGAAACGTGTTGGAAGTACATTCTAATAATGCCTTAGCATATTCTTGTATCTCCCATTGAGATGTTTTCTCATTTCGTAACTCGATAAAATTCATAATAGATTGAAACGATGCAGTCCAATAAACTTCTGTATATTGATTTAGTGGTAAGATTATTCTTGCTTGTTCTTTAGCCATACCCGCATCAATCATTCTATCATACGCCATCTCAACTTGTCTCATATATTCATTATAAGTAGATGTCATCCTCTTTTGTTGTAACTCATCTAAGACACCTTCTGATGCTTGTTTATTATCTTCTGATTGTTTTCTCCAAACATCGGGTGTATAAAAATCTTCTACAGGAACATAACGGCCACTTATCTCATTCCAGGCGTGGTCTTTAGTTGAATGGGATGATGATGTTTCGATTCCAACTACGTGCTTATACCATTGTCGCATTACAAACTCAGGAGCCTTTATATGAAACTGAACTTGTAAATGTCTGAACGGAGAATAGTGTTTATACTTAGCTAAGTATTTTACTAATCTTCTATCTGCGGCTGACCATACAGATTTTCTTTTACCGAATGATACACGAGCAGAATTGACTACGGTTAAATCATTACCGAGTGAATCTACTACCTCAATGAATCCTTTATCTAATACATCTATTTTCATTTAGTCCTCTATTTATATATGATGGAAATACCGATATTCATTTGGGAATGGTTATCCAAAGTATTTTATATGTGTATGTTCATTTACTTAGCAAAACTATGGTGGGACAACACTTAATCATCCCAATAGTTATCAAACGGCTTATTGATTTTAGTTTCATATAAATCATCACCACACTCAAGTCCGTCTTCATCAATACCTATATTAAAATATTCCCAAACATATCTTTGTAAATCTTTTGGTTGTATGTACAATCCATAATTATTTCTTGGCTTACTTCTTTGTAATTGTTCTTGGTCTCGACAAATTCTTTTGTAAAGATACTCACCTAATTTATTTATCAAATTTTTATTTCTCTTTGAAATTCAAACCACTGATGCCAATCATACATCTTTTCTCTATTATCTTTATCATCAATGTCTTTCTTTTTAAATTTAGGAAAATGTACACTCGCAGTTAATCTTGGGCCTAAAGGTTGTGTGTCGTGATAAACACCTGTAGGTATGTATAATAAATCACCTCTACCTAAAATAATATCTTGATAAACATTAAGTTTACCTTTCTCTTCTTTATCTCTTTTATAGAATCTCCACTTGACTTGCCCATCAATATGAAACAAAAAGTTTTCTGTATCATCACGATGTGGAGCAAATGTATGAGCATTTGTTTTAGACGAACAATACATATTAGAACAACCTGAACCAAAAGGCATTTGTTTTTCAAACGTATTACAAATTGTCCATAACGTTTGAGATTGATACTCACAAAATGGTATAACTATAGAATGCCCATGTCTCCAATAATTATACACATCACCTTTACTTAATTTTATATCTCTTCCTTTATCCCACTTAGCATCACGACTAACTTTACCTTTTTCATTTACATCTGCCATCTGTACGTGATTAGAGTTTCTCCAATCGTTTAGATACGAATCAAATCTCTGCCAAGAATATAAATCATCGTATCGGTGACTTCCGCCGGGAGGTGCTTTCCACCAATAGATTCGTTTTTCATATATCTCTTCACGAAACTTTTTAGGGGAGATTGGATGTAGTAACTCACTTAAAAACATAACATATATAAATATCTAATTATAAATTAACTTTCGATTTTTTCTTGGACTCTGTATTGTACCATCACCATCTTCCCAAGATTTACGAGCGTGACAATTCTTACACAACGTTTGAATGTTCTCAGGAATATTTTGTCCGCCTTGCGCTTCAGGTTCTATATGGTCCATATCTAACATACAAGAAAATAATGTAGCACCTTTAGTAGCACATACAAATTTTAATCGACCATCTTTGTTTTCACAATAAGTTTTCTTTACAGGAGATACACCTTCTTTGTATGTAGTCTTTCCTCTAACAGCTAAGTGACAACGACCGCAGTAAGGTCTGAGTTTGTCTCCTTTACTCTTAGCACCACTTGATGCTCTCTTGTTACTACAACCATAATTTATACAGACATCAAGAACGTTCATACTGCTATCGGGATACTACTCACACACGAAGTACAGATTGCTGATGATGCTTCACTCCCTACCCAAAACTCTTCATCACAAGAATCACAATCAATCTTTTTTCTGTTTACGTATGATTTCTTTTTAGGCGGAACATAGACAGGCTCTACAACTTCTCTTTTAGTCTCGAAAACTATTTCTGTCTTTACTCGAATTTTATCTGAGTATACTACTGAACCTTCTTCATCGTTTATCGGGCACCCATTATCAATCCATTCTTCGATTTTTGATACAGGAATGATTGCGTGTATCAATCTTTCACCATCTATCTCTTTGTGATGTTGCAACACTTTTTTCCAATCTGAATGTTCACCTTTAGTGTCTTTGAAGGTTCTATCTTCATATATCAATATTCTTGGCAAGTCTCCTAATTCAGGATGGTTACCTATCGCATCCATCTGATGAGGAAGTTTTAGTGTCATATCACGAGAATATCCCGATTTTATTTCTGCCAACATATCACCTCGAGAAGTTTCTAATCGCCTATCAATATCTACATCCCATTTTAAGTTTATCTTTCTACTTGAGAATTTACCACTTCCATAGAACTGCATTGGTGCTTTTTGAAGAGGCTTAGTGACATTTATATTATTATCTTGAAATATTTCTGAGACTTCGATTTCAAGATTTTCACCTTTTTCTCGTTTCTCTTTCTGTATCATTGAATTAGTTATTTTCATTATAAGTCCACTTGTTTTTCTTTTCTTAGTTTTATTAACAACTTCTCAAGTTCATCTTGAACGTGATTAATATAGTACATAGTATCTGATGTATCTGTACCTATATCACCTTCAGGACAACAAGAGTATGCATCTCCTGCTGTACCTTCGATATCTTCGAGCGTTTCTATCAATTCGATAATGTTCATTACTGCCTCGAGGTTCTACTTGTTCCCGGACCACCACCACTGAAGTTACCTGAGTACTTTGCTCGATAAGAAGTATTTCTTCTTCGTGTAGAATACTTTGGTGCTTTCATTAGTTGAGTAGGTGAAGTATATTTACCACTTATCTTATCAGAAGCTAAACTTAACTTTTGAATCAGTTCAACTTTAACAGACAATGGTATAGAAGAATCTCTTACTTCTACCATTATGTTTTTTACTGAAGGGTCTTGAAATTGTCTCATCTCTTTAATGTGAGCGTTGACTTTATTTATTATTTGATTGTTCATTTACTTTCTCCGATTTTTTTAATTTCTTTTTTATCTCTCATTAACAACTAAATATAACATTAAAACCATATATAGGACAACCGATATTTTAAATTAAATAATCAGGACCTGTCCATCTGAAATAGTTTTGATTTGAATCGAAGATGTTTCCTCTTGACCACTTAGCGGGAGCGGCCCAACCTGCGGCTTTGAAGACATCACCTTTCTGATAAGGAATACCTTTTAGAACTCCATCACCATTAGCAATGAATCCCCAAACAGAACTTCCTTGAATTATCTTAGTGTATTTTTTACCAATCTTGAATTTAACACCGCTGTTGAATCTTTCGATACCTTCAGGCCATGATGACCAATTAGCATAATCTTTTTTGATGTTTATGATTAACTCGCTAATTGCATCCCAAAAATCAATGGCTGAATCTTTGTCGTATACTTTACTCATTTGAACTCCTTTATCTTTTCTCTTGAATAACAACTAAATATAACACTAAAACTATATATAGGTCAACCGTTATCTATTCTTTTTTTCATATACTTGTATTTCTCAGGCGAGCCATAAAACGAATCTAATTCACCCATCGCTCTTATCTGTTGACCAATTTCTTTTTGAGTAAGCCCTTTCATTCGTAATTCATCTTGCAAAGCTTTTATTCTGTTTATTTCATTAACAGCAAATCCATATGTTTTAAATCCGGCATTGTATTCCATCAGTAACCAGCAATCGTGAGAAGAACAAATATCCGGTCGGTCTTCATAGATACTACAACAATTCTCTTTCTCTGTACCTAAAAATTCACAAGGACTTAAAGGTGCTCTCCATGCAAATATGCCACCCGCTCCTTTTGCTTTTGTATAATCTAAAGTCTTGAATCGTTTCTTTTCTTTTTCTATAGTAGGGTCATCTTTATCTCGACTAAACACTACATCACTATATAATGTTCCGTCACAACACAACCCACATTCAATACATATACTCGGTAACTTTGTGTCCACTTACATTTTACCTAATACAGCTGCTACATAAAAATTATCAGATATATAAGAATCACTATAAGTTTTAGTGGCAGTAGGTCCGTGACTATAAGCAGTTAATATTTCTTCTAACGTGTCCATATCATACCTATGTGTAAGTCTTGACAAATACATAATACCTAAGGTGACATTAACATAAGGGTCATAAAGGTCTTGAACAGGTGTTTTAAACTCAGCAAACGCCGTCTGTGGTTTAATTTGCATCAAGCCTCGAGCATCACTTGTTGATACTGCTCTATGGTTCCAGCTTGATTCAGTAGATATAACTGCTTTGACTAAATCATACTTCACATCATATTCTCCACACAAAGCATATGTATAAATTAATAGATGTTTTAGTTTTGATTTGTTTAAGGATGATTTGATTTGATGTGCTTCTAATTGAAAGTTCGGCATTGTTTTTACTACCTCAACTTTCAACGTGTCTGTTTCTGATTTAATTACTATAGGTGTTACATCAATTATCTTTGGTGCAACCAACATTACAATTAAACAAGTTAGACTAACGCCTAACATAAATGATTCTTTATTCATTATATCTCCTGCTTTGTTTACGAGAATATACAAAAAATATTAATACAGGACAACCTATTTCTTATCTGCTATATGGCCGTCTTTTCCTTCTGTAAATATATTTTTTATTTTCTCAACTACATCATAGGAAGATTTAACCTCAACATCAGATTCCGGTATCTCCGGTATGTCTTCAGGGTCAGGTATTATTTCAACAGATTTTGTTTCCTCTTCTTCCTCTTCTTTAATATACATTTCTCTCTCACGAGTACCTAATGCAATATTAAAACCGATTGTTAGCACAACTGCTAATGGGTCAAAAACAAATATAAAAACAAATATTAACCAAGTCACAACGGTGTCTACATCTGTTCCAAAAACTTTTGCAACAAAGATAGCAGGTCCTACATCAACTCCTGTTTGTACTAATCCTATTTCGATTTCAGACATTTCTTGTTTCATATCTATAATCTTTTTAGATACATCTTGTATCATAGGATTGTATTGTTCACGTAACTTTCTACGTGCAGTACGATAGTTATCAGGCAAGTCTTGTACTTGGGCGTCTAATTCTTCTTTTAAAAACTTTTTATCGTCTTCTAATTGTTCTAATCTTTCTTCATACGCTAATAAAGTTGTAGATTCTTTTTTAAAGTTTAATGTAGCTCCTTGGTAAGCATTTGATAAGAATCCAAAGATACCTATAGATGTTATAAAGACTAATAAGATTACAGCACTAATTAAGTACCCTCTCATTAAAGTAGAAAGTTTATTCCAATATTGATATACAAAACTCGCAGTAACAAGTTTACCAACTTCTAATGAGGTAGCCATTAATACAACAGACCAAAATGCTCCGGAAAACAATTTGGACAATCCGAATATAGAAAAAAATGCTGCGTTGAATGCTACGAAAAAAGCCGTAGCCCCAACTAACGTTGGGAATTTTTTAAATGATTCTAACATACTATATTAAATATCAACCTTTAACTCTTTTTTTAAAATATCTAAGAAGATAGGATGTGCCTTTTTTTTCTCGATTTCGTTATAATGATACCACTGCCACGCTAAACTCTTCACAATCATATCTATTTCGTTTTGAGTAATATTATTTTTTTCTTGTAGTATAGGTATCATATCTTCATTCTCTTCAATATTCACGTTTATATTACCAGCTATATCTAATAATTCTGATAGATTATTGTTTTCTTTTGCTTCGTTAGCTTGTTGAAATAATTCTTTGCTACCACCTTTATCAGGATGTAACTTTGTAGATAATTTTTTAAATATATCATTTACAATTTTACGTGGTCGTTTTTTTCTATCGCCCCCCTGTCGCTTTTCTTTTGCGGGTATTATGTCAGAAAAGTCTTTGTGAAATAAAGGAACAACTTTTAACTGAAATAAGTAATTTTTCTCTTCCCAATCTGATTCTAAAAAACTTTGTTTTGTCTTTAGTTTTTTAAGTTGTAGGATTGTATAGTCATCCATTAAGCCCTCGCCGACTCTGATTGGTTTCGCATTAAATAGATAAATAATCTATCCATATCATCTCTGTCAAATTTATATTCACGATGTCTATGTGCTAATATTGTTTGTATAAACTTTGGAAAGATAGGCAACTTGGTAACGAATTGTTCCATATCGTGTATGTTATTTTCGTTAAGAAAATCTGTTACGGTTTTGAATCCATCTCTCATAACTATAAATAGTTACAAATCTGTAAACTCTGCCTCTAAAATCTTCGAACAAATAAACCACTCCTGGTCTCTACGTAAAACGGTGTCAGCCGAATATTGTGTTTTCAACTCCTCAGTAGAAAATTCACTATTGACAGACACCGTTCCTTTAAGTAAGTATAAGTTTCCGTTTAACGGGATTATCTTCACTTAATATTAACTTTATTAACCTTTGGTTTCTTTGGCTCTATTTTAGGTATAGATATCGAAAGAACTCCATCTTTAAAGTTAGCTGATATGTTCTCACCATCAAGCTCTTCACCGAGAGTGAATTGTCGTTTAAATGATGATGCTTTTAATTCTCTCCTGATAACTTTCGCACCGTCATCTTCAGGTACATTATGTTTGTCACCTTTGATTGTCAGTACATTTTCTTCGACTTGTATATCGATTTGTTTTTTATCAAGACCTGGAATCTCTGCTATCACACCCACTTTATCATCATACTCATATACATTTACTTTTGGATATGCAGTACCATTGAATGGATTAACGCCTACCTGTTCTCCGACTTGGGGGAAATGTGTTTCCATCATTTGGTCATACATTTTGTCGAATGGGGTTAAAAAGGCATCTCTATCTATGTTATGAAATATAGTCATTGTATTTCTCCTGTGTTATTCTGTTGAACTAACTTGAATCCTCATTGTGAGCAATTCATTACTATACTATATACAAATAGTGTACTACAATAAACTTAACGACTATTTGTCAGGATGTTCCTTTTAACTTTAAATATTCTACCTGCGAGGTCTGTTATCTTGACAACCTCTTTTGTCATCCAAACAGGGTCTGTTGTTAAAACGTAATCACCTTTGTATATAGTACCGTTAGCAGAATAATGTGTTTCTGCCATCTTTAGTTTCTGTTTCATTTCCAGGAAGTGAGATTTTCTTTAGGAACACTCTGTTCAATATCAACAGGTGTACCTTTTAGATATTGTTTTAATAAAAGTTTCTCTGCTTTGCGTCTGAGTTTAAACTCATCGAAAGATTCAGTTTCCAAACGGGTATCACCCTTCAAAATAGAAGATATTCTTCTTTTACTCATAGTAACCTCTTAGTTGTTTTTTTTGTTATTCTGCTGAACCGGTCAACAAACCTGTCCACTTATGACAAGAATTAGCTAAACTGCCATTGTGTATGGTTTGATAAATCACTCTGTTTGTACTCATACCCTGTGCTGTGTACTCTTCAGTATCGAATTTGACTTGACGGGAACGTTCCCATATTGGTCTAACCTTGCCATCAACTTGACAAGAAACGATAAAGTCTGTTGAACCTGTAGATACTAAATCTACTGATGCAGTTGGAAAGTATCCAAGTAATTGACTTTTAAGAACTCCTGCTTTGTCTTCCATAGACCCTGAGAATCCACCTTCAAGCCAACCATCGGGATGAGCGGAACTTGTGAAGTTACCGTTTTCATCATATGTAATAATAAATTTATCGAACATTGCTGTTACTCCTATAGTAAGTATTGCTGTTTATTTTCGTAACCTTAACAATTATAAATATCATCTAAATTCCTTTTATACCATTTTTCTTATCTCTTAACTCAGTATCTATAATATAATCTTTTCCGTTAGCACCCCACCAATCTTGCATACGATGCATTTTCCTCTCTGCTTCATCATTATCTCTGTCAGCATAAGTTTTCTTTGATTTAATATTTAAAAAATATTCTTCACTTTGAAATCTATAATGATTACAATGTACGTATACCTTTCCTTCTTTAGGGTAATGTCTCCACCCGCCTTCAGGATACTTTTTTAAAGTACCATACATAGAATTAGAAGTTTTTGGTGTTAGAAAAAAAGTATCTTTAAGATGTGGTCGAGTACTACGACCTTTAACTACGTGTTCGTGTATTTTCAAACGTACTAAAGAATCTACTTTTACAATAGACTTTATATTTTTATCTTTTTTACATCCGTAGATAAATGTATCTACTACACTTTTAGGTTGTTTCTTTATAACTAAATCAGTTCCGCTTTTATGATGTATAAGTATATTAGGAACTATTAATTGGTCAAATTCCGAACCACGTTCTTTTAAAAATTCTCTAATAGTATCATACCCTTCACGTGCATACATAAATTCATCCGGGTCACATATAATCGCCCAATCTGTTTTATGTTCTGTTAACATCTTAGAATAGATGTTCAGACCATATTTACCTTTAGTTCCTGTACAATCCCATTGAATATCTTTATAAGAATCTTTATATAAAATAATGTTATCGTACTTATCGAGAATTGATTGATAATCATCTGTACTATTATTATCACATAAAATGAATTGGTCTACGCCTTGGTCTATATAATGATTAATCCATTCTTCAAGAATATGAGATTCATCTTTGAAACAAGCTACTACAGATAAAAACATTATGATAACCTTTTACTATAGAAATTATTTAATTGAGTATGCTCTTTTAAAATCATAGTCTTTTATAAACTCTTGGCTTTCAATACACATATTATAACAATCGTGTTTTGTACATCTTTGGCCATTGAATTGTGGCCATCTACACGACCATGTCTTTTCGAGTATGTCTTTAAAATTATATTCAATAGCTATATCTAACATTTCCTTTCTGTATGTTCTTGCTATCGGAAATGTAATATAATTAAATATATCTAATTGATTAACCTCATCACTTGAAATAGTATTATCTTCACGTAGATGTTTTCTTAATACTTGTGTTTCAGGACTAAAGTTTGAATAGTCATCATCAATAACCGTATCCATTCCACCACCAAAGTTGTCATCACCTTCCATACCATAGTAAAACATATCTTTTTTATAATTAGAATATTGGATTAAATAATAAACTTGATTGAGGTTACGTGGTGCTATCTTATGTGTATCAACTAAATACTTCCACTTACGTGTAATGTCATCTGATAATTCTACTTCTGTTACTAATTGTAAAGGTGATAGTAAATCTTCAGTATGTGGAAACTTATCTTTAATTGATGATTCAAGTATACCACAAACTTTTTTTTCTAAACTTCGAGTATATCTTCCTGTAGGCAAATCATCACCATCAAGATTATACATATCAATATCAAAATCTAAATAATAAGGAGTTACCTTTTCTTTATCTATTATCAGTTTTTTACATAGTATGAAAGTCGAATCAAATCCGGCACTCCAAAATATGTTATTCTCCGAAGACTTTCTTTTTTTCTCCGTGATACTCATAAGCGTGTCCGTTCTCTTTAAGTAATTCATTTACTGATTGGTCGTGTCCTTTAACAAAAAGTTCTCCAAGAACTCTACCATACTTACCGCGACCGTGTGATATAATACTGAACTTGCCTTCGTCTGCATTTTCTAATAAATCTTTTACGTAAGCTTTTGCCGCTAAACCTTTAACCTTTTCCTCTTTATCCCGTGTCCTACTTTCCCAAGTATCGACACCATAAAATCTAATTCTACTATGTACCCAAACATCAAATCCCAAATCAATCATAGCATCGCAAGTATCACCATCTACAACTCTATCCAACTTACAACTATAACCATGTTTATAAACTTGTTTTCCCATTGCAACTCTCCAACCTTTTAATTATATAAAACGTGCCCCAGGAGAAAGGAGTATAAAAAACCTGGGGCACTACCACCGTGAGTTAACTACCATTTACTCACTTCAAAAATCTTCTAATAATAAATAGAATCAAATTTCAAAAAACGTCCTTTTTATTAGAGTACTAAAAAAGGGCCAGGAGAAAAAAGGAGTAAAACCTGGCCCTTATAGTAGAGTCTTATTAGACTCTTACGTTGTCGCTACTATCCTCATCTTCAACATCATTGAATAGATTCCCATCACCTTCTTCACCGACATACTTTTGAACTAACTGCTTGACAAAAGTTCTCTCAGAGTCAGCACCACCATCAGCAGAATACTGAGGGTAGATACATACTTCAGCTGATTCCTCAAGAGAGAATCCGTCATACAGAAGACCTGCTATCTCTACAGAAGTTCTTGTTGAAACTCCTGAAGCAAATCTACCATTTTCAGAAATAGCCTCTACACGAGTCAAGTGAGCAATCTCAGCTACTTTACCTAACTCTTCAACATCTACATTAGGAAACATATATTGTAGAAGACCTTTCTCTTCTGCATCGTTTAACAAGTCCATTTCAACAACAATGAATCTGTCCATCAATGCTTTGTCCAAAGTACGAGTCGCTGTGTACTCATTACCGATGTTTGCTGTCGCAATGAAAGTGACTCCATCTGCTACTTCAATAGTAGCCTGACCTTTAGCTTCATCTAATCTCAAATATCTCTGACCTTGGTCAAGAACGGTCATCAAGATATTCCAGGCATCGGGATGAGCCCTTGTCAGCTCATCAAGTAATATAACTGCATTTTCAGTTTGAATAGCTTTGACAAACAAAGCCTCAGAAAAGTAAGTACCTTTCTCTTTATCAAAATGAGTATTACCGATTAGAGTTGCTCTCGGGTCCTGTGTCGCACCCAAGTTAAAATAGAAGTCAGGCCTATCAAGTGAATTGACGAGCGACTTAGCGGCCATTGTCTTACCACAACCCGCAGGACCTGTCATCATAATGTTACGACCACGAACAGCAGAACGAACTAAGTACTTCCACTTTAGTTCTTTCATCACGAGCGATTCAGGCTTTAGTGAATATGAATTTGAAATGAAATTCATTACTTCTGCTTGTTCATCAGGAACATCGACAGGTTCAGAAGCAACAGGAACAGAAGATGCTCTATCGAACTCTTCTAACGCTACTTGCTTGAACTTTGAACTTTCACTCTCTTTAAGAAGAGCAGTACCAAACTTGATTGCTTTCTTACGAGTGCTATATGAGACCATTTCGGTCACATCATTATTTTGAGAATCAATAGCAACTAACTTGCCACTAACTTTCTCAACTTTGATTAACATTGGATAATTTGTCATTTGAACTCCTTTATTTTTTCTCTTGACTAACAACTAAATATAGTATAAAAAACCACCGCAGGTCAACCGGTTTCTTTAATTATTTTCATTATTTTTTTGACCACTATATCATTTTCTCCTGACCACGACATTGACCTTCTCATTTGTTTAACGTGGTCTGTAATTAATTTCTTAATTTTTCTTTCCATTACTGAGCCAACATTTTCTTATTGATAGTTCTTGCGATTGCTGATACATTTTGTACATTAATGTACTGAGCATCTGCACCATACATTTTCTTGAAATCATCAGATTCTCTTTTGTCAGAATAACTACCAGCGATAAAATAAGAAAGAACTTTAATACCATTTTTTCTCATTGTATCTACTTGAGTTTTAGTATGAGTCAAAGCACCATTGTGATAATACTCAATGTCATTGTTTCCAAACATCGGCATCCCATCTGAGTAGTTTACAAAGTAAGAATCTTTACCTTGTGAATCACTAATGATGGATTTCATAACAGCCTCAAAACACAAACCTTCAGGAGTAGTTCCTGCTGAATGAAGCATATAAAACATAGACTTGATTTTTTGAATTGAATCTTTACGAGAATCATAAGCATTCAAAATAAATGGAAGACATTGACCATAAGTATGTTCACCTGTTGTAGTCCTCAAACTAATCTTGACATCAATCCCTTCAATCATTGAACAAGCCTTCGCAACTGCTACTGCACTCACCATCGCTTGGTCAAACTTGTCACCACTCATTGAACCTGAAACATCAATAGAAATATGAATGAATGCATCAGCAAATGAAGTCTTGAAAGTATTAGAGAAAACCCTATCATTACCAAAACCTAACTCAGCAATCAATCTTCTGTCAATACGTCCTGTATCTCTACGTGTACTTTTTAAAGTAGTATCCTCGTTACGTATCTTTAGTTTACGACCTAAGATAGTTCCCATCTGTAAACCTTTGTTAATAACCTCTTGCTTTCTTTCAACGTTCCAACTACTATCAGTTGCACATGGAATAAGACAAGCTTCAACAGCAGACTTAGACAAGTCCATTTCAATAACTCTTGTAATACCATCCTTACGATAATAAGAATTGTCCTCATACTTCTCACCTGCTTCGTGAATCTTAGCCTCAGACTTGTCCATCGCATTAACTGCCTTAGCATCTTTTTTAGTCAACTTAGTTTTACGTGGACCATCATTGATAAAGTCTTTTTGCTTTTGTACAGCATTCTCAATCATTTGCTCTTGACGGTCAGACAACTCAGGCTTACCATCGTCAGCTTTCATTTCCTTGTCACCTGAGTCAACTTCACTACCATCACCATTACCACTACCGCCTTGAGAATCATCATCACCTTCTTGGCCTTCAGAATCTTCACCCTCACCATCTTGAGAAGCATCCTGAGTTGGAAGAAGATTCATAATAAACTCGTGAATTTTCTTAGCCAACTCAAATACTTCTTCTGTGTTAGAGAGACGAGAAATATTTCTCATATCAATCATTTTGTAAATCTCACGAAGTCCTGGAAGACAATCAAGATTACGATTGATATTAGTAAAGTTAATCATATGATTCATATAATTTTCATAAGTCTGCTCATCCCAAACATTAGTCTTTAGAGCTTTGTTAATGTGATTAGAATGAAAATACTTATCATACATCGCATCATAGTAACCCATATATCCTGGA
>Ga0209532_1001248_pt1 | contig 20243 bp, 17 predicted proteins | sample COG_02_FD_184746 | JGI IMG/M metagenome (GOLD analysis project Ga0209532, IMG submission 184746) | Pelagic Microbial community sample from North Sea - COGITO 998_met_02 (SPAdes) (version 2) | ecosystem: Environmental > Aquatic > Marine > Neritic zone/Coastal water | place: Helgoland, sampling... | reverse complement strand
CCATTTTTATGCACGTCTATTTTTGATGCATCTATACCTCGAGCAGTGATTTTTCTTTTGAAGGTGTCTGTGACTACAATAATTTTCTTGGCAGATTTATATAACCTCAACTCTACCCATTCTAAAAACTTATATACTCTGCCCTCGTTCATTGCACCTACTGCCGCAATGGATTCTGGCCATAAATCTCTGACTTCCATAATCCATGGCTTAAACTTGAAGAAAGACAGCCATCTTCCAGCAACCGCAGTAAAGAACTGAGGCGATGTGGCTACAATTATATCCGTCCTGACCAATAAACCAGCAAGGAATGCCATAACAGCAAAAGAGATATAATCTAGGATACGTTTGAGGAATCCTTCATTTGCAGTTATATAAGTCCATACACGGATTACTTTGATTCCGTCTTTTTCTTCTCGACTAAATCGCTTGTTCTTATATCCTTCATAGACTTTCCCATGAGGAAAGTTTGGAGCACACGTAATTACAGTAACGTCATATCCCTTGTCGACCCATTCACGAGCGTGTTCATAGGTCCTAGTTGCAGGAGCATTTACCTCCGGCGGAAAGTTATCTGTAAGAAATAGTATTCGTCGAACTGGATTCACGAATCTGGATTTTGGTTTGTTCAAATACAGAATAGGAAATTACCTTGGCATCTAAAAGCTTATTGTAGCCTTTCGCGTAGGAATAGTTCTCCAACTCTATAATTGAAGGATTATACTTGTCACTATTAAAAGACAAGGTTATTTGATTGTTGATCAAAAAAGTAGCTTCGTCTATTTGCTCTAAGTGCACATCTGGGTGAAAATGCAAGAAACCTTTACCATGATAGCCTTTTGAATTCGATTGATAAACCAACTCATCCGTTATGGTCATTTCACCTGTTACGGTGCTATCAAAGGTTCTTGACGTAATTGTACCAAAACCATTGTGTTCTGCTGTTAATTTTTGGTCGTCAACTGCACCTATTTTAACATTTGCTCTCCTACCAACTCTAAATCCAGACCAAACATCACTTGAGTTGGTTCCTGATACTACACAATTATGGCTACTAGTAGATCTTTCGAGCAATCGCCTATCGTTTTTCTCGTAGGTACTTACTCCCGTATCAACAATGAGAGGGGCCCCGCTATAGAACAATTCAAAGTTTAATTCATCTGCATGGGCGTGTCCAGGCTGGTATGACGGGCTGATTGGTCCAACATTCGCAAACAAAGTAAAGTTGCCAGAATCCAATCTGCGGTAGCCAGAATCCATCAAGTCATTAGACTTGGGGGGATAATCCTGCTCCAATAATCTCTTAGAATATTCGAGAACATCCGAAACCGACAATGCGATGTCATAAGCACTGTCTTGCATCATTGGAATTCTATCTAAGTCTTTCCAATTCAGTGCGAGGCCAGTCATCTTAACCGCATATGACTTTAAAACTGGCTGCAAGTCATCACCAACAGCTTTCGCAAAATTATGGGTATCAAGTAACCTTTCAAGAATGATTAGGTGATACATAGGACTGCGCTCGTAATGCATACCATCATTCAAAATCTGTTCTTTAAGCTCGCGAATGAGTAGCTTCTTTCCTTTCTGAGTGATTTCTTTCTGATTGGTTATTAATCCTCCTTTATAGAGTGCAAAGGCATTCTCTAATAGATGATTCGCCAACAGGTGGTACTCAAGTCTACTACTGAGAAATTTCAAATCCGATAAAAGTCCCGAATAGAGCCAGTCTTCCTTGACACCCCACTTAGAAATAAACTTCGCCGTATTGATTATCCTTAGAGAAGTAGGATAAGGGTGCAGAATAATAGGATTCTTCTCAGCAGAAGTTGCATAGAACTGACTAAGAGTTTCTAATCCTTGTTCTATTGTTATACCTGGCTGGTGTAACCAATCAAAGTAATTGAGATTATAGGTCCATAACATACCGCAATCTGCAAACGACCAATCAAGTGACTCTTCAGAAAACGATTTCTCAAGATTCAGAAATCTAAAGCTCCATACATCATTGCTCAGCGATAGAGACTTCTGCTTTTCCGGAAAATCAACTAAAACTACTTGAGCAAAACTACCTTTCCAAGGAATAGCTACTCTTTTTGGGTTAACCAGCCTGTATTTAATCTGGTGATACACCTGAGTAAACTTCAGGTGCTTCAGGGTATGATAAAGTCTCTTTACTTGATTGAGATCCATTTACCTTTAATGAGGGAATCCACTGATGCCTGAGTGGCTTTCGACGTATTCAGGACCTCTTCCCAAGGAATAGTTGGTCCTGAAGCTTTCTCTACAGAGTCAAGCAACTGCTTGAACTGATTAAAGTGACCTTTGTCTTGCTTGGTCTTTTTTGACTTAAATCCTCGAACACCAAAGCCAGTTAATTTTCTCCAGTTATCTAGTACCAGTGTCGAGTTCTGCTGGTGAACCTCGATTCTCTCCTTAGAATAGGTCTTAGAACCATTTGAGAAGTAGTTAATAACAGCGTTGCTACCGTTCTCATATTTAAGAAGAATACTTGCGTTATCTGTATTGGCTTGAGCATTTGGCCCCATAGCATTCATACATACTTCGATAACTTTAGAACCTGTGAAGTAAGTACAGAGATCAATGAAGTGACACGCTTCTCCTATAATTCTTCCTCCACCCGCTTTGATATCATGCACCCATACCTCTGGCGGGATAAATCCTGCGTTCATAGTGGCAATGATATTCATTGGAGCCGGAGATAATCTTTTCTTAAGTTCTAACGCTAAAGGAGCAAAACGTCTATTAAATCCAACTGTTACCCATCCTTTTGACTTCTCAACTGCCTTTTCAACTCTTTCTAAGCCCTCCCAAGTCGTAGAAAGTGGCTTTTCCACAAAAACATGCTTATCGCTCTCTAATGCTTCACATACGAACATAGCGTGACTGCCGTGTTGCGTAGTAACAAGAACGGTATTGATCTGTGAGTCAGCTAAGATTCCTTTGTAGTCGCTAGTGCTGTTTTCAATCGAGTGTTTTTTCGCTTGAATACTACCACTTAATCCTTTAGAGCTGGCAATACTCTTGATTTGAGCACCAGCTGATTTAAGCTTTGGAAGAATCGTCGAACCAGTAAAGTTACCAGCTCCTATCACTCCTAAAACTGGCTTGCCAGCAATGTAAGTTTTAGTCTCCGTGATCTTTACATTTCTTGGATCCGAACTCTTCTTCTCTGTATCGTAAACTAATACGGATGCAATGCTATTTCCTTTGCCTATGTTATCGTAAATCTCAGAGTAGTTCTGAAACGGAACTCTTTCAGTGATGAGTGAATCAATATTAAGGGTTCCATTAGATAAAGCATTCAACACAGCTTCAAAGTTGCGTTTCTCTGTCCAGCGTACGTAAGGTAGAGGATAATCATTACCCCCCTCTTCATAGCTGGAGTCATAACGACCCGGTCCATAAGAACAGGAAACCTGGAATGACAATTCTTTCTCGTAGAAATCTGATCGTTTAATGTCCAAGCCAATTACACCAACAAGTACTATACGCCCTCTTTTTCGAGACATCTGTGCACTTTGGCTAATGATCTCATTCGAAGGATTAGATGCTGTTATAATTACTGCGTCACAACCAACCTGACTGGTTTTCTCCAGAACGTATTCAACCTGTTTAACTCCCTTTCCAGGGTTAACAGCGTCAATTCCATAAGTTTTGGCTAAATCAATCTTACTTTGATCAAAATCGAAACCAATCACATTACAACCATTGGCTTTTAAAAGCTGCGCTGTAATGAGACCAATAAGACCTAGACCTACTACAACGACAGTCTCACCTAGAGTTGGATTAACTAAACGAATACCCTGAAGACCAATAGATCCAATTACTGTGAAAGCAGCTTGCTCATCACTTACGCAATCAGGAATTCTTGCAACAAGATTTTTGGGAACACTTACGTATTCTGCATGCGGGCCGTTGGAGGCTACACGGTCACCAACTTTGAATTCTTTAACATCACGCCCCACCTCTATGACAGTCCCTACGTTACAATAGCCAAGCGGAATAGGTTGCTCCAATTTATTCTTTACGGCTGCAATAGTTGGTGCGAGACCATCAGTCTTAACTTTAGCTATGACCTCTTTAACCTTGTCCGGCTGTTGTTTTGCCTTCTGAAGAAAAGATCCTTTCCCGAAATCAACTAGCATTTTCTCAGTACCTAAAGAAACGAGGGTATGCGAAGTCTGGATTAAAACGGAACGAGAATTACACAATGACATAGGCACCTCTGCTAAAGAGGTCTTTCCATCATTCAAGTTTTGTATGATTTGATTCATTTTTAGTAGAGCTCTTTTCGCTCCTCTCTATTTGGGTAATTTATTAAAACAGCTTTCAAGCGACCTTTAAAAACGAATAGGCTACCTGCGGCCGCACCTATAATCTTATGTCGAGCAATTAAACTTTTAATATCGTCGTAGCTAGAAGCTCCGCCAAGCATTGTAACTGGAATATTTAGTTTTGATGTGGCAAGGTCACTTAGCTCGTAATTGTACCCACACATTTGACCATCATTTTCGATGGAGTTTATTACAAGCTCTCCTACTTCATGATTAGAAATCTCATCTAATACCTCTTCTAGCTTTTTTGAGTATTTTTTCGTGCCATTATGGGTATATACATTGTAGCCTTTGCCCCAACGTGCTTTTTTCACATCTAAGACAACCACAACGCTTTGTTTGCCAATTACAGTAGCAATCTTATCACACAAACCGAAGTCTGCAAGTGCTGCTGAAGACAGTGCAACCTTCTCAACACCCATGCTGATTATATGAACTGCCTGCTCGACAGTGGTAATGCCTCCACCATAACATAATGGCATTCTGCATTCATTTGCCAATGACTGTATTACTTCCATGTTAGGAGATTTACCTTGGACAGTATTATCAATATCTAATACTATCAGCTCATCTACCTCCTTCTCATTAAATATTTTAACCGCATTTAAGGGGTCGCCTACATACTTTCCAGGCTTAAATAATTCTGTCTTATTAAGACCGTCATCATGAATTAGTAGGCAGGGAATTATTCTTGATCTCAGCATATGTCTTGCTCAGCGAAATTTTTAAGAAGGATAACACCGTTAGAATGACTTTTCTCGGGGTGAAACTGAGTGGCGACTATATTTCCTTTTCTTATCGCACTTGTGAATTCAATTCCATAAGTAGTTCTTGCTGTCGAATCAATTTCTTCCTCCAAATCAAAATAGAAAGAATGCACGAAGTAGAATCCAAATTCATCATCCGTTCCATTAAAAATGTCATTCGTTCCTAAAAGGCGGAATGTATTCCATCCCATATGGGGAACATAGTATTCACTTGGAAGATTAAACCTTTTTACGGTAGCATTAATCCACCCTAGCCCTGGTAGAGCACCTTCTTCACTGGATCTGGCCATTATTTGAAGACCTACACAAATTCCAAAAACAGGTGTTTTCTCAACCAGTACCATTTCAGACAAACGATCTTTAAGACCACTTTCATTAAGTTTTGAAACAACAGCGTCAAAGGAGCCAACACCGGGCAAAACCAACTTTTCAACGCCTTCAAAGTCAGAGATTTTCTTAATCAGCTTGTTAGGTATTTTGAGATTATTGTAGATACGTGCAATTGCTTGAACATTCCCCGCACCATAATCTAAAATTCCTATCATCGCTTTCCTCCTTTTTCAAGACCTAGCGCTCTCATAACTCGCGCTCCTAGTAAGAAAATACTCTCCTGTGACTTATAATCCTTGTGCGTTTTCTTTTCCATAGTCATATAACCATTAAGCTCCTCTACTGTGATACCTAACTTCGTAGCTATGTACTCAATATCTTGATGGATCGTACTTTCATCGTAGGGTTTTTTCTTTAACTCCTCAAGAGCTTCTTCTCTTGTCATTTGACCTGTCAAGATTAGACTACTGAATTGTACTTTACGTGTATCGTATCCAAATCTCTCAGGAAGCCAGTAACTTTCATAGAATCGCGTAAACCTTGATTCAAAATGCTTTTGAGGATACCTTTGATAACCATACTCCTCTTCTAATTCTTGAGTAGCTTTTTCTTTATCATACTCAATAAAATCGAGTGGACGCTTTAGCTTAATACCTCTCACGTATGGTAAATAGACCTTATGCCATAAAATATTGGTGACAGGGAACTTCTTTAAAGACACGGTACCAAACTTCTTGTGAATATCTCTAAGCTGAATAGAATCCGACTGATACCACATCCACTCCAAGGGATTACGAATACACTCGGTAGCGTAGTTACCTCCTGTCAGGATATACTTTATGTTGTGCTTAGCAGCGAACTTGTACATTGTGGCAAAGAATGCATGATCTTGTGGGGTATCTATATGAGAAACACCAGACTTGAAATATGCCAATTGAAGATCGCGCATTTCCTTCCAATCGATAACCTCGGTATAAAGATCTAAACCAAGCTTATCTACAACACGCTGGATATTATTAACTGCCAATTGACTGTTCCAGCCAGCGTCAACATGAAATACTAACGGGCGTAACCCATACTCCGTAACCATTTTGTGAAGTAAAAATGATGAGTCTATACCTCCGCTCATGCCCATAAGGCAATCAAATTCCTTTCCTTTACCAGATACTTTCACCTTTTGCACTAATTCCATCATTTGTGATGAATTTGAAGCTTCCGGTTTCCAAAACGGCTTTATATTTTGATCGTACGTATTACAATGATCACAAATCCCATGATTATCAAATTTAATTTGAGAATCACTCGTATCCATTACACATCTCTTACAAATCATACCAACGCTTTTAAAAATCCAGTAACCATTATTTCAGGAGATAAATTTGCTAAATGGTAACTATACGCTCCTTGACTTAGCTGTTTGTTAATTTCGGGTTCTATAATTTTTCTAAGTGCTACGTATAAAGTCATTGATTTATCTGTTAGTAGACAATTTTCGCCGTTCCTCATATGAACAAATTCAGGTCCTTTAAATCCGTCACCCGCCGTTACGACCGGCACACCGTAAGCGAAGCTATGTTGACCACCTAAACCAATAGCATCAGGGCTCACATAAGCATAAGCGCGACCAAACAATCTACCTAACTCTATATCGTTCGTTATCTTCCCATGAAAGTTGACATGTTTAACTATTCCCTTATCCTCAACTAGCCTTTGCAAGTTTTCGAATTCTTCGTCCCCTTCACCTACTATGTCAAGAATTAACTCATTATTGAATTGCAACAACTCACTAAAACACTCTATTAATAAGTCTAGTCTTTTACGTTTTTGTAGCCGTCCAACATAAAGAAATGAGATCTTCTTTGCATGAGACGGACCACTATTAGTAACAAACATAGTGTTGTTTGCAACTATGCTTTTGACTTGTATTTTTATTGGCAATTTCTTTTGATAATCGGCATTGTATATTATATACTTTGATCCCCTGAATAATAGACGTTTCATTCTATTTATTAACCAACTATTTTCACTCTCCTCGTATCCCCAAAAAATCAATTTTTTCTGAGATAATATTAGAGTCCAAAATATAACATGCAAATAGCGCAGATTCGGCAAGAGAATTATATAGTCATGACCCTTAAATGATTGAAAAGTAAAGAAATTTGCCCACTTCAATCCACATATTGAAAATGACCGAAACTCTTTGATTTCAAATGACATGCAGCCTTCATTTTTTAAAGTATTATTTGAAGTTAATATTTGGATGTCATGTCCATGTTTCGTTAGAGCCTTGAATAAACCAGTTCTATAACTATACAAGTTTTCCTGATGGATCAAAATTTTCATTTTCCTAATTCTGCTATTAAATCATTGTGAGTCCTGACTTCAAGTATTTCGGTATTTCGAAAGGCGGGATACAGTGCAAACCGAAACTTATCATGCTCAGAGAAACATATAGCTAGAGATTTTTTTTTCATACTTATACCTTCCAGCAAAATTGTACTCGCTCTGCTTACTATGTATGTGGATGACTCAAGTGCCAGGCTCAAGCTGTCAACAAAGTGAATCTTAGAATTTGAGTAGTTTGCTCTAGAGTCATTGGGATGGAGCTTGACTTTAACCTCAGAATAGAAACGAGCAAGAAAATCTATTACTTCACCATCTGCTTGTACATCCCTGCTCGTAGTAAAATATGTAAACTCATTACTATCGATAGACTGAGGGTACACTGTTTCTTTTAGGATTGAAATATTCTTAAAACGATTTTTATAAGTTCTTTCTAGAAACTCTTTTTCACTGTGATTATAGGCAATGTAGTGATTACCAAACAGGCCATTTGGATATTGATAAGCATAGGCAAGCCCATGCGGGACACAAACTGAATCGACACTATATTTTGCGCAAAGTCTGTTCAAGCTTTCAGCGAAACGCTCATCACGCAATCCTGAATATATCTTACTCACTTTATTGTTCTCTAGTATGGAGTCCAAACAAGTATCTATCAAGATTGTGTAACCGACTCTTTTTGAAAGATAGTGCCAAATAAAAAAATCCATTCGATTCGAGACACACACAGAATTAAGGGATTTGCAAGCCAGATTGAATTCTCTAAGAGTCAACCTTAAGATTCGATAAACATTCTTTAATATGAAATTCTTGGAGCAATATTCTAAAATAGTATCACGGTTAATTCCACGAATCAAATCGGCTTCAATGTGTGGAACATGCTCTCCAAACATAAACGATGAAATCCTTGATCGAGATGTATTACAAAAGGTAATAATCACTTCTTCGGATTCAATTTTGCGCGGTCTAATTCTAGATTTTAGAATGAACTTTACATAGAAATGAAGTAAATAAATTAACGATACACTTATGTATGTAATCTTTATCAACTTGTAAACGAATACGAAGAAGGGATTCCTACCGCCAGAATAAATAAAGCTGAAAAAACTTTTTGATTTTGGCTCATTACTATGTGATTGTATAATTCTCTGATAAGGGACCTCTCTATTTAAATATACTTGTGAATATATAGTATTATCAAAAATCGAATGCTGCCATTTCAGTGATTCTTTTTGGTTAATCAAGTCAGAAGCCAACGGAGTAATATCAAATCGTTGGTTATTAACTTCGATATAGTCTGCTCGTATCCGAATCACTTGGATAATTCTTTTATCCATCTAATCGTTGCTGTAATTCCCTCATCCAATCTTGTTGGAAATGAAATTCCGTACTGAAGACCGAGGGTGTTGTCGCCTAACGAGCCATGCTGATCACCCGAAGTTCCAGTTGAAACCTCTATTTCTAAGGGTAAAGACCACCCTAATTTTATCTGATTCAATAACTCTGACACCGTGGTTGATTGTCCACTTGCAAAGTTAATGACCAAAGGGAGCTTGCCGTTGTGCTTTGATAATTGCCATAGATTATCTACGACATCATCAATAAATATGAAATCACGATAACGATTCACACTTCCTTTAACCACTATTGTACCTGACCCTAACGCCTGACCCAAAAATATACTGACCATACCTTGTTTCATGTCCTCCAAGTCTTGCCCTGGACCATAGACATTAAAAAGCCGAACAGCAACCGTATCTAAACCAAATTTTCTATATAAACGCAAATAGTGCTCGGATGCCAGCTTTCCAACCCCATAAAAAGATAATGGACGAGGTGACATTTCTTCCTTGAACGGTGGAATGTTATCTCCATAAACAGACATAGTTGAAGCAAAGACAAACCTGCCATTTAGATTAGTTCTCGCGAATTGCAATAAAACTAGCGTACTTGCCGCATTGGAATTTAAATCGACTAATGGGTCTTCGAAGCTTCTTTCACCCGAACTTTGTCCTGCTAAATGAAAAATCGCAGAAAACTTTATATCCCTGATCAAATCATAGGTATTCCTGTCTTCACATGCACCTTCGATGAATTGTGCCGCCTCCGGGATATTCGCCCTCGAGCCTTTTGATAAATTATCTATTATAATAATTTCTACGTCAAGACATATAAGTTTCTTAGCTAGACTCGAGCCTATAAATCCAGCACCCCCGGTAATTAAAACTGTATTCATATCCTAAATGTAAACGGACTATTCATATTTGAACCATTTATTATAGCACTGATAAACAACGCAACTAACACCGATATAGACACATACTTTATCAGTTTATTTTCAGTCTTATCAAGAAGCATAAATGCTAATAATACATATTTAAAAAAAACGAAATATATTGAAATCCTCAAAAGCACTTGCACTGATAAAAATAGATTAAAAAATAACAAACCAAACCATGATAACATTGAAAGTGACTTCAACTCAAAGCGTCTCTTTATTAAATAATACAGGATAATTATGTCTAAAATTCGATTAAGTAGATAGCCAACACCTATAGCAAAATCTTCTGCAAAAACAATCCTACCCTTTTCAAGATGGCGACCATAATATTCCAAACCGTTAGACTTCAAATAAAAATTCGTCATTAATTCTGAGATCTTTTCTATAAATTCTGGAGTTAATCCGACTACAAGTGAAACCAAGTAAAGAACAACATAAATCCAAAATGAAAATGGATTTATCCTTATAAGAAGGAAAGCGATAGGCACCATAAATATGAAACTGCTATGAAAAAGTGTACCAAATATGGCATAAACCATTGACCATAATACTTGCTTCTGATCCAATGAGTGTATGAAAAGCGTGAAGAAAGCAATTGCTATAAACTGACGCAGACCATTATGGGACCAAAAATAAAATTCACCTAGTAATAGAACAGTAAAAACAATTGAGAAATTACTTTTATATCTAAAAGCTATTAAACCCCAACCTAAAAAAGCAGAAGCACCAAACATAAAAGCACTACTCAATCTTAACTGCTTTCCAACGTATAACAACGAAAGAAAACCACTATCACTAAAAATCGAGAATGATATATCCGAATATTCGAATGTATTATACCATTGATGGTAACTCATGAAGTCATTCCCTACGTCCCATCTGAATGCCGCAATCAAAGATAAAATTAAAACGAAGAAAAAATTAGATAGCTGATATATCCTATCACGAAACAATTCGATAACCCCATAAAAGAGTAGAGAAAAGTATAACAGTATTGCAGCTATCATCGCCAACTTAATAGATTCACCATGAACCCTAGGTGTCTATTTGCTAAATAATATTTTAAAGAATTCAACGAAAAAGTATATTCAATTTTAACACATTTTGACAACTCCAATATTAGCGTTTTACGATCAGATTTACTCATACCCGCTAATACATTAGCAATAGTAGAGGTAATTCTATAATACTTGAGAGAAATTAATTTTTTCGCACCCGGAGACCTGAATATACTATATAGATTAGAATAATACCCCAAACCTTTTATTAACCCTTCTAATCTATCCACTGAAATCGATCGTGAAGCACTATCACGCCGAATATTTACTTTATAAAAATCTACATCAAAAAATGATATTCTTGCGCCACTCAAATAAAATTCAAGAAAAAACAATGAATCTTCACCTATAGATATGCTTCTAAATTCTAGGTCTATATTCAGAAGAAAGTCTCTGCGAAAAACTATTCCACAAATACTACTTCTTAAATCAGACAAGGTGTCCGAATCATCAAATCTATAAAAATTTGGATACTTTAAACATTGCCCCTGTAATCGCTCATAATGTCGCTTATATTTACCGTCACAAATTGAGTAATTATAAGGCACAATTGCGTCCAGATTTAAACTACTTATCCTTGAAATGAGCTGAGGCAATAAACTCAATTCTAAAGAGTCATCACTATCCACGAAAATAATATATTCTCCGCTCGCTCTTTTTAGGCCATTATTCCTCGCTACACTTACTCCTTGATTAGACTGATTTATAGAAAATACATTGTGGAATTCATTCTTTAAGTCATTAATTAATGACTCTGTACTATCAGTAGAACCATCATTTACTACAATAACTTCAATATTAGTATTTGAAGAATCAACACAAGAAATTAGACATTCCCTGATGTGATTTTCGCCATTGTAAACCGGTACTATAATTGATACAAGGCTAGTCATAATTCATGCGTATATCTACTAAATAAACCTTGTCTTTGAGTATCTCATTAGCCCTTATTGCAGACTCAACTTTCACAATACGTTCTGAGTAATTCCCACGAAAAACCTTCTTAATACGATTGCTAAGCTTGCTAATGTTTCTTGATATTAATACATAATTCCAATGCATTAACAAAATGTATTTTCCTAAAATATTAAGACTCTTCAAAAACTCTACTTTTCGTTTGTATGGTATCGAATCAAAAATGACCGCTCTTAACATTGGAAGGTTTGGACCGCTTATACTGACCAAACCAGAAACCAACACTGCTCTCTGGCCGGTTTCTGCCCATATAGATTCAGGACTGTAGTAAGGTGGAATTATTTCAAGCCAAAGGTAGTTTGAGATGTTATTGAAATGAGGGGCATTAGCTAAATCCATATTCTCAGCCTCCTTTGTTCTATGTGTTAGGTTGGATTTAGGACTACTCCCTGATATGCTAAAAGGATAATCGAAATACACAATCTCATCAACTACTGAAGTAACAAAGAGCGAGGCAAATATATCTGGGCTCAAACCACCGAAAACGCAACCATGCTTAGCCTTTAACGCATTTATCACATCAATGCTTACTAAACCATGGTACAATCTTGGAAGCTTGTATTCTAGATAATTAACGCCTCCGCGCTGTTGAAATCGCAGATATTCCTTTCGAACATCTACTTTTTCACTGTCTCCTGAAAAAGGATGAATAACTAAACATCCAGAGCGAGCAGAACCAGGATACTCATATCCTACACTATGTTTATATGAACAAGCTTTTAAGTCCTTAGTCCTTGCGAACTCTGCTAGATCGTACATCTTCGGATTAACAAAATCATCATCTCCAATAAATACAACGTATTTGCCTGAAAGAAGGCCTAAGCACTCTTCAAAATTGTCTATTGTGCTCATTGCGCAACCAGTGTTATTCAAATATCTTACTCTATCCGAACTTAGATTTTCACACCAATCCTCTAAAATGTTGCTATCACTATTATCGCTGATTACAATCTCAAAATCTTTACCGTGGAAATTTTTCAATAAGACCATAATGGTCTGAGTTGCTGTATCAAACCTATTCCTAGTAGGAATTGCAATACTTAAAAGGCAGCTATTTTTTTCCATTACCAAAAACTACATTATAAAACAAAATATTAAGACTGATACACAAAACGGTATAAATTACAGCCACTATAAGTGAGTTCAACTCACAATAATTACGCAACATTCCTGCAATTACAATGGCCACCATGCTTACTAAAATGAAATACTTCACTAATAATTGGCCGTCACTTAACTTAAACTTGAAGTAAACTGTCGTTATATATAACAAACTAATTACAACGTTTAATCCACAAACAAATCTCGCTAAATCAGTAAGACCTCTTTCTCTCAAAATACTCGGATAAAAAATAAATATCACCGCCAATTGAAACACACCAAAAGCGTTGTTTAGTAGCATTTTTCTTGAGGCTACGACTTCATTATAAGAAAAAACTTGTAAAGCACTGAAGTAAACACCTGTGGCAATGAATGGTAGCAATTGAAGAACTATGGAATTGAGGTCATTATCATTGCCTAGCCAAGCTCTTACCATCACATCTCCCCAAAAATAGAATAGCATTAAAAATGGCGTAGCCAAGCCTACATATAAGGATGTTCCAAAGCCATATTGACCCTTGACTCCTCCTTCTCTGGATCGAATAGTCAAAGGCAATAATGTCGACTTAATCGGAACTGCAATAATCATAAAAACGTTACTCAAGGTAAAGACAAGGCTATAACCCGTAATCTCCAATTTAGACAGGTTCGTTACCGTGAGATATTTATCAAACTGAACAGACAATACAGCGATTAAATTAACAATCCACAATCCGAGTATAAATGGGGAATTCGCCCCTTGCTTATGCTCTTTCGAGACGTCTTTAGATTCGCTTACGGCTGATTGCTCTAATAGATGGAATAGCTTTATTTTTAGGAAGACCACATAACATAGAGTGACTAACAATTGCCAACTAAAAAAAGCTAAGATTGAGTTCTGCAATAGCAAAACTAATACAACGACGCCGTTTCGAAATATACCCCAGGTAACTCTAAAGCGATTTTGAACTACATGTTCATTTAGACCAAGGAGTGCATTCGAGTAAAATTGTCCAAGCAATTTCAGTGGCAACTCCATAAGAGCCAAGATAAGCAAAAGACCACCGTAATTCTGAACGAAACCACCTAATCCTATAATGTGCGGCTTAGCAAATGAACCAACAATTAAAAGCGTAAATGCTAACGCTAAAATTATTATGTATTGTTTTTCAGTGCGTCTAAAGTCAACAATGATCGATGATTCTCTCTTCTGGGCAACAAGATTAACTACATATGAAGAATAACCAAAATCACTAATAGAAAAATACGCATTTACCATCAATATAACAACGATAGTGGCATAATTATCTGTACCCAATATATTAAGATAAATTGGGGCTAAGAATAGACCGCTAAAAACACCCCAAAACCTGCCAATAAAGTTGGCTATTAAGTTTCTGGAAACTTCTTTCAGCAATTCAACCTAACTTGAAAATTAGTAATCAAAACGTATCAATCTTTTCTTTCGAATCTTACTGATTCAAAATACAATCGATTTCCTTCATTATCCTCTATAAAAGCATTTGGATACGGATCTGTCAAACATCTCATGAAGTCATAAAGTTCTTTTACGCTTTTTTCCCTGAAGTCTTCGTTTTTTAATTTACTATCGGAAGGAGTTCTTCTTGTATAATAACTGCCTTGAGAAAGAGTCTGTTCTTTAGGGGAAATATTAGGATATATTCTTAAGAAGTTCTTGAACAGTTTTACCGTTGAATCTTCTAATCTACTTAGAATCTGATTCATATTATTCCCGACAAAATTAACCGGTTCTTTCATCCAAATGTCACCAGCATCCAATTTTTCACTTAGAGTAATTAAAGATATTTTCGTGTCAATCACCCCATTAATAATCTGATGTTGTAAAGGCGACCCTCCACGATAAAAAGGCAAATCCGAAGGGTGCATCCCTAAACACAAAATATTTTCTGTTATGCTTGATGGAATGATCCAACTCCATCCAATAAAGACAAACATATCATAATTGCTTACTAATGATTCTGAAGATTTAATGAACTCCTCGTTGGATTCTATGACTTTAATTTCATGCGCGTTATTAACATCTACTATTTTGTTGACGGCATTCAAAGCCCAATCGCGGTAAGCGCAAAAAACAATTCGCATTCTACTTCTTCTTAAATGAAACCTTATTTATATACAGGGTGCCATATTCATCCTCAATGCATCCATTTGGATAAGGATCTTCCAAACATCTAAAGAAATTATAAAGTTGTTCAGTAGTCATACCCACCACATCCTCTTTGGATAGAATGCTATCAGATGGTTTTCGTTTAGTCCTAACTATTGTTTCTTCCGGCCACTCCTTCCATGTTATCTCTGGATAATCATCTAAAAACCAATTAAACAATACCTCACTTGTAGCGGTCATCTGCCCTAATACCTGTTTCATACCACCACTTAAGTCTAAGTCAACCTCATGACTGAAAAGTCTGTTGTGTGTATGAGCTCTACTAGAGTTAGGATCGTTGGTAAAACTGAAAATTCTATGCTTGGTACGTTTAAGGCCGTCAATAATTTGCAACTGTAAAGGTGAGCCGTAACTATACCTATCTAATTCTGCACAATGCACTCCTATTGACATAATATTTTCCGCGACAGATAAAGGTAATTCATCACTCCATCCGCATGTGATCAACAGGTCAAACCTTGATACATTCAGTTTTAAAAGTTCATCTTCTGTTTCACAGAAAATTGACTCTGAAACTTTTGGATGTGCTTTAAGAGAATTATAAACTTCCTTCGCCCACTCTCGATAGGCTAAATAAATTATCTTCATATGAGTGATTTTATTTGTTCCGTGCTTACCCACCAACCAGAAGGCACGGCAAGAAAACTTGATGAAAATGTATCAACCCCAGGTAAATGGCGCCTTGAATCTTTAACTATGGAATACAGATCATTTCTTAGGTGGATTCTGGAAGTATAAAAACCCCTTTCACGGAACCATTGTATTGATTCATCAATATCTAACACCAGTATTCCGTATACCCAATAATTTGGAGATGACGATTGAATCACTTCTACTTCTTGAAGATCAATATCCACGTTTCCAATTACTTCATCCCAGCATTTCGCTTTAGTTCGATACTCTTGCAATATCGTTTCAAATCTAGACAAGTGATATAACCCGAACATTGCATTAATTTCATTTTGCTTATTCCCCAATGCTATTGATTTAATATCGCATTGCCTGTTGATTTCTCCGCTAGGTCCTCTAAATATCGATCTATCAATACCGTAGTCTCTGCATAAACTTATGGAGTGCTGAAGATTAACATTATTAACAAATAGCGCGCCTCCCTGATTTGAATTTAAAATTCTGACCGCTTCTGTTGAAACCACCGCAACATCACAAAATTCAGACCCAACATATTTATTCTCATATTTCGACCCTAATCCTTCAATTAAATCTAAAATTACTAATGCGCCATATTCTTTGGCAACATTATATATTGGCTTTAGATCTGGAACGTATCCACAAAATAAATTGACAACTACTACCTTAGTTTTTTTTGAAATAACTTCTTGGAGCCCTTCTGTTGACATAACACCACTACGAGCATTCACATCGCACCACGTTAGAGAAGCTTTTGTTCTAGCTAATGGCTGTGTTGATGCCAAACAAGCCATTGGTGTAGCAATGATTTCATCATCCCCTGTGAGATTCAGAGCGTCTATAAGTGATAACCATGCTGAGGAATAAGAATTTGTTACGAAAGCTCTTTCAACTTGAAAAAATTGTTGCAGTTTTTCTTGAAATTTCAAACAGTTCTCTCCAAAAGCGTAGTTTTCAATATCCGAGAGTTTATCGAAGAAATGTCGCTCAGGTTTAGAAACTTTAAAAAGAGGTGTCATCAGTATTTATTAATTATTTCAATCACATATTCAATTTCCTCTTCCAACCAAGGACCGCAGCCAATATGTGTGAAATGGCGATAAAATTCATCAACTCCTGGTAATTCTAGAGATGATTTGAACACTTCATGTAAATCATTTCTTTTATGCAGTTGAGACGCCATAATTCCATGTGACATCATATAAGAGTTAAATCCTTCAACATCATCAACAAGTATTGTGTACAACCAATACGCGGGTACCGTGCTTTTATGGTATTCAGGAATTGCAACTTTCGGATTATTAATTCCCTGATCTAATAACCTCCCATGATCAAAATATTTCTGAACATTGTCATGATAAAACTCTAATTGACACAGACCGATAGTCGCGTTTACATCATTCATATGGTATTTAAAACCAACTTCAATTATGTTGTTTTGCGCTCTTGATATAGTCTTATCTAAACCAAACCATCTAAGCTTTTTTGCCCGACTATAGTCTTGCGAATTTTTTACAATTAAGAGTCCCCCGTCGATTGTGGTGAGGTGTTTAATGGCCTGAAAAGAGTAAATCGCAAAGTCTGAAAAATATCCTAGTTTTTTCCCATTGTATGATGCTCCTAAGGCATGAGCACAGTCCTCAATAACCGGTATGCCCGTGCTTCTTGATATTCTATATATCTCACTCATATCTGCAACCATACCGGCATAATGAACCACTACAATAGCTTTCGTATTGCCTGTTATTCTTTGTAATACTGAAGATGTGGAAATTAATCCCGTTGTAGATTCAACATCCGCAAAAACAACCTTTGCCCCTGTCAGACCTATTGTTGTATTCGTAGGTTCCGCCGTTACTGGTGTGGAAATCACTTCGTCACCTGGTCCGATTCCCAATAATGTTAAGGCTAAGTGTAATGCTGCAGTACCTGAATTAACTGTAAGAAGATTTTTGGTCTCAAAAAAATTACTCAACTCAGACTCAAATTGCTCTACCTTTTCGCCTTGCGCTATATAACCTGAATACAAAACTTCTTCTAGTACGGGCATTAGATCTTCTTTCGGAGGTATATATGGCTTTACAATAGGTATCATAATTCCGATTGAATAAAGTCAAGGGTTAGGAGAAGATCTTTTAATTCGTCTTGATTTAGCCTCTGGGTATTGTGGGAGTTATATTCTTCGAAATCAACACTGGAATTAGAATTCTCATTTCTAAATTTCGAGTAATTCATATCCCTCAAATCCGCAGGTATTCTGAAGAATTTACCTTGATCTTCGGCCTTAACCATTTCCTCTTTCCCACAAAGTACTTCATAGAGTTTTTCTCCGTGACGTGGACCAATTATTTTTAATTCGCTCTTCGAATTAAACATGTCGCGAATAGTCTCTGCTAATGTTAATATCGTCGCTGCGGGAGATTTTTGAACAAATGTGTCTCCAGGTTTTCCGTTTTTAAACGCATGCATAACCAAATCAACTGACTGAGGGAGGCTCATCATAAATCGTGTCATCTCAGGGTCAGTTATAGTCATTGGCTCATTATTTTTCGCTTGCTCAACAAATAATGGAATGATAGAACCTCTCGACGCCATTACGTTACCATACCTAGTTGCTGTAAAAACACCTCCATATTCCGAAAGTCTTGGATCTCTTGCCTTGGAAATAGCAATTTTCTCCATAAGCGCCTTAGTCATTCCCATGGTATTAATCGGATAGACTGCTTTATCAGTGCTTAATACAACAAGCCTCTTTACCTTATTGTAAATTGCAGCTTCTAATACATTTTCACTGCCTAAAATATTAGTTTTCACAGCTTCCATCGGATAGAACTCACATGACGGAACCTGCTTTAATGCCGCTGCTTGAAAGACGAAGTCTATACCTTTCATTGCATTATTAATGGAATTTTGGTCTCGAACATCCCCAATGACAAAGTTTATTTTTGGGTCTTTATATTTCAGTCGCAAATCTTCTTGTTTTTTTTCATCACGTGAAAACACCCTTATTTCTGCAACCTCAAGACCTCTTAAATACTCCAACATTGTGGAACCGAAGGACCCTGTGCCTCCAGTAATTAAAATTTTACTTTCTCTATTCATCTTTTTCCCTGTTAAAGCCTAGTGATTCGTGAGTCAAATTCGAAAAATCCTTTAATATCAAAAACAACCCCTGAGTTGATGAAACTACTGATTGGAAATTCTCTAAAATCATCGTGACCGACGGCTAGGATTACACTATCATATTTTTCTTTTATAACCTCTCTATCGGTCTGTACTTCGATATTATATTCCTGTCTTACTTCTTTTATATCAATCCAAGGATCGTAAACCGTTACATCAAGTCCATACTCTATTAGATCTTGATAGATATCAATTACCCTTGTGTTTCTAACATCTGGACAATTTTCCTTGAAAGTAAATCCTAAGAGAAGCGCTTTAGCTCCCTTTATCGGGATATTCTTTTGGACCATTTTCTTAACAATCTCAGAGGCTACAAAAGAGCCCATAGAATCGTTAATTCGTCTTCCAGCAAGTATGATTTCAGGATAATATCCCGATTCTTGTGCTTTTTGAGCAAGGTAATATGGATCTACACCTATACAGTGCCCTCCGACAAGTCCCGGTTTGAATGGCAAGAAATTCCATTTCGTACCAGCAGCTTCTAAAACAGAATGGGTATCGATATCAAGCTTGTTAAAAATCTTAGCTAGCTCATTAACGAAAGCAATATTGATATCTCTTTGGCTGTTTTCAATAACCTTGGAAGCTTCCGCTACCTTGATGGTTGGAGCAAGGTGTGTTCCAGCAGTAATGACTGATTTATAGAGATCATCAATAACTTTCGCCGCTTCAGGAGAGGATCCCGACGTTACCTTTAAAATCTTGGTAACTGTTCGTTCTTTGTCTCCAGGATTGATCCGCTCCGGTGAATATCCTACGAAGAAGTCTTCATTAAATTTTAATCCAGAAACTTGCTCAAGTACGGGAACACACTCATCTTCTGTCACCCCTGGATACACCGTGCTTTCATAGATAACGTAATCCCCTTTTTTCAAGACTTTTCCTACACTCTCTGAAGCTTTAATAAGTGGCGTAAGCACTGGGCGTTTGTTTTTATCTGTTGGAGTAGGTACTGTTACGACGTAAAAGTTAGAAGATTCAATATCTCCCACAGCTGTGGTACAATAGAGG
>Ga0209532_1001242_pt1 | contig 20289 bp, 22 predicted proteins | sample COG_02_FD_184746 | JGI IMG/M metagenome (GOLD analysis project Ga0209532, IMG submission 184746) | Pelagic Microbial community sample from North Sea - COGITO 998_met_02 (SPAdes) (version 2) | ecosystem: Environmental > Aquatic > Marine > Neritic zone/Coastal water | place: Helgoland, sampling... | reverse complement strand
ATGTGGGGGATTTATGCATTTTCGTTACTGCTGGGATACAGTCTTTTTGCCGTGTGGTTTGGCCAAAAGACATCATATGATGACCGCGAAATAAAATGCCGCTTTGTTCAACTTTTGCCACAACAACGACAACTAGACACGTTGTATGACATCGTTAAGCACCCGCGAAATCCCGTTTATGTTCTGCATTTTGATCGCCAGAAACCGATGCATGTATTTTCTTATATGACGCAAAGAGAACAGTTCTTGGCTGATATGAATGTGATTATCGACCAAAACCACAAACAGTTGGGCGTTACACGTGAATGATCAAACCAAAGGCATTTTACTGACGGTATTAGGTGTATTATTCATCGTGCCTGACAGCTTGTTTATTCGCCTGCTGAACGCAGATGTATACACCATTATTGTTTGGCGTAGCTTTATATCCGGTTTCTTTATCCTGCTGGGATTGATCGCATATCATCGCAGCAACATCATCAATGTTTACAAAAATGTTGGACCAAACGCCGTTATGTTTGGTTTTTTCTTGGCAATCAGCGGGCCCCTGTTTGCGTTGTCCGTGAGTTTGACGGCTGTATCAAATACAGTTTTCATTATCGCGACGATGCCTGTGTTTTCCGCGTTTTCCAGCTGGTTGTTGATTGGTGAACGCATTACACGGCGTATGGCATGGACGATTGGGTTTTCCCTGTGCGGCATTGCATTGATTGCCTTTGGATCAGTCCAAGATCAGGCGACATCTGTTTGGGGTGATTTGTTCGCGGTTGGCTGTGCGGCCAGTTATGGCACCGCCCTGACGTTTGCGCGTAAATCCAAGGCATCGTCAATGGTTCCTGTTACACCGTTTGCATTGTTTTTAAGTGGCGCTGTGTTTTTACCGTTTGCCACACCATTTGTGTTCACTGGCATGGATGCGCCGATGGCCCTGTTTCACAACACGTTGATCGCAATTTCGACGTGCCTGTTGGCCATCAGCCCGCGTTATATTACCAGCGCTGAAGTGGCATTGTTGATATTGGGCGAGAGCATTTTGGCACCCATATTGATCTGGGCTGTTATCGGTGAAAATCCAGGGCAATGGGCGTTGGCCGGTGGTGCTGTGGTTTTGGTTACCCTGTTCATTTCCAACTGGATTGCTTTGCGTCGCAGACGCGTGCGGTAATGCCACGTGTAATCATGCAAAAATTTGAATATGATGGTATTATCTTATTAAATCGGTGAAAAAAATGGCACAGACAAACACGTCTAAAAAACAACGCATTTTAGCATGGTTGGTTATCATCGCCACGGCGCTTTTGGTGATCTGGCTTAGCCTGCCTTATGGTATGAAACATCATGGCTTTAACGGCATGGGTGAACATCATGGTGCCAACGGCATGGGTGAACATCATGGTGCCAACGGCCAAGGCCATGACATGGGGACGATGCCCGGTTTGCGCGGTGAGGATGCCAGTGAAGAAGAATCAGCCGAATTGGCAGTTTTGTTTCGCAATTTTGAAACCATCACGCGTACGGTTACAAACCTGCCGAATGGTATTCGCACTGTGACGACTTCGTCTGATCCAGAGGTGATGAACAACTTGGTCAGTCATGTCAGTGGTATGATTAATCGTGTTGAAGAAGCGCGTGATCCCAAGATTTTCATCCAAAGTGCCACGTTGGATATTTTGTTTGAGCGTGGTGCGACGATGGACAACGATATTGAGGTGACCGATCAAGGGATTGTTGTGACGCAGACGTCTGATGATCCAGAGGTTGTTGTGGCATTGCAAACCCACGCGGGTGAAGTATCGGACATGGCGGATCGCGGTATGGATGCGGTGCATGAGATGATGATGGAACGCTAGGTCGATTTCCCTTTATTTTTGGGGGAATCAGCCGTATACGACCCAAATCTGAGCAATTAGATACTCCATAGGCCTTGCTGGACGATATCCCGGCCTGCGCCATTAACCCTTACCAAGGAGACCCCGATGTCGATTACAGCAGAAGAAAAAGCACGTTTGATCAAAGAATTCGCAACAAAAGAAGGTGACACTGGTTCACCTGAAGTTCAAGTTGCTATCCTTACTTCACGTATCAAAACACTTACTGAGCACTTCAAAACGAATAAAAAAGACAACCACTCACGTCGTGGTCTTTTGAAAATGGTTGCTTTGCGTCGTAAGCTTTTGGACTACACACGTGGTAAAGACGAAGCACGTTACGCAGACTTGATCAAGCGTTTGGAAATCCGTCGCTAAGACGTTTTTCAATTCGGAATTTTAAGGCCCGTTCAGAAATGAGCGGGTCTTTTTCGTTGGGGTGTGCGGTGGGGTTAACGTTTTCGCGATGATGCGCTGCAATTATTGACAGGGCGGGGTTCGCGCGGCCATGTTGGTGGTATGAAAACACTTGTGGTCATTTTGACATTCCTTGCCCTGCCCGTTTCCGCCTGTCCTGTGATTATGGACATATCGGGTGAAAAGGATGCGATGTTGGAACGGTTGGCGACAGCCACGGATTATTCATCGGCGCAACGCGCAGTGAACGCCATTTGGCGGTATTGGCACACGGCCCCTGACGCGCAGGCGCAGGAATGGTTTGATGAAGGTGTGGAACGTATTCGTCAGGCGGATTTGACGAAGGCGAACGCAGTTTTAACGTCATTGGTGGAATATTGCCCTGACTATGCCGAGGGCCACAATCAATTGGCGTTTGCGCAGTTTTTGGGCAATGATTTTGAGGCATCCGAGCAGACGTTGAAACGGGCGATGGCATTAGAACCACGCCATTTTGGCGCGATTGCGGGGATGGGTTTGATTGCGCATCAGCGTGGGAATTTAGCGCTGGCCAAGATTTGGATTAAAAAGGCCGTCGCAGTGCATCCGTTTTTGAATGAGCGGTTTATTTTGGATATTCCTGAGGATGTGGATGCGTTGTGATTGAAGATTGATCACCATAGCAAAAGCTACTAAATATTGCAAACAAGGTAATGTAATTACAGGGCATACAAGTGATTGAAATCCTTATTCGAGTTTTCGTCGCATTGGTTGCGATAGCGTTTTCTATTTGGATCTATCGCATTATTGGTCGATTCAAACCCTCAAAGCTTGACGATCAAAGCGGAGTTATTAGGCCTGAGTTGTGGAGTGCTTGGATCACAGTAATTGCTGGCTCATTGTTTTTCAGCTTTTGTTTGTTTTCATTTGCATTTCAGGATGGCGGAACAGGTATCCTATTGGGTGCAGCAATGGGAGCCGCTATTGCTGGCTTCATGGCTCCATCAGTTACTCTGGTACATGCGGTGTCGTGGAACGTGCATGGTATGTGTGGTCCATCCAAGCTATTTGGGTTGACGCTTGGCCGTGCACGAACAGAAATCCAATGGAATGACATTGTCTCCTCAGGATCAACAGCTACGGGTTACTGGTTTATCGCGTCAAGTGATGGACGGCGCATTTACTGGAGCTATCTTTACAAAGGGCATCAATCACTTGCACAGGCGCTGAAAAAGAATTGTCCATTCGTTGATCTGCCTACTGATAATTAATTAGCCTTTTGGCATTAGGGGTAAATAAACTTACACCCGTTATTCCACCCAGCTGGGCCGCGCCCAGCCACGCGCCGACCCAGCGAAATTGCTTTGCAAAATCGCATACCCCATGGGCGGCGCGTTCCCCATGGGCGGCGCGTTTCGCACCACCCGCGGGCGGCTGGTGTTGGGCGTTCCGATGTCTGTTTGATTAAGAACAACACTAGCGCCTTCGCTTGGGAGGGCGTGGAACGCCTTCCCGGGGGGAAGGGAAGGCGCGGCTTGTTCTGGCGAACAAGCCAGAAGTGAAGTGGAATCGCTACCCCTTCCCAAATCCAGAAATACCCTGTATACGCCCTCATATCTGGAATGTGATGCTTTGACCTGTGCATTCACCAAGAGGATTAAGGTCGGTGGCAATGGGGCCACTTTATAATAGGAGACTTCGGAACGCCGAAGATTGCTCCTTTGATAGGAAACTTAAATGTTTAAAGAAGTTAAAAAATCCATCCAATGGGGCGAAGAGACGCTGACATTGGAAACGGGCAAGATTGCTCGTCAAGCAGACAGCACGGTTATCGCCACGTATGGTGAAACATCTGTTTTAGCTGCTGTATGTTTCGCGAAAAAAGAAAAAGAAGGTCAATCTTTCTTTCCTTTGACTGTGAACTACCAAGAGAAATATTACGCCGCGGGTAAAATCCCAGGTGGTTTCTTCAAGCGTGAAGCACGCCCGACTGAAAAAGAAACGTTGACTGCGCGTCTGATTGACCGTCCGATCCGTCCTTTGTTCGTTCCTGGCTTCAAGCATGAAGTACAAGTTACGCTGACTGTTTTGTCACACGATCTGGTTAACGATCCTGACATGGTTGCGATGATTGCAGCGTCTGCTGCTTTGACACTATCTGGTGCACCATTCATGGGCCCAATCGCAAACTGTCGCGTTGGTTTTGAAGGCGGTCAGTATGTGTTGAACCCAACATGTGACGACATGCACGAATTGAAAAACAATCCTGATCAACGCCTTGATCTGGTTGTTGCTGGTACTAAAGACGCCGTAATGATGGTTGAGTCTGAAGCGTATGAATTGACAGAGCCAGAGATGCTGGGTGCGATTAACTTTGCGCATGAGCAAATCCAACCTGTTATCGATATGATCATCGACATGGCCGAAGATGCAGCAAAAGAGCCGTATGTTTACGAACCTGCTGATTATTCTGATTTGTATGCAGCGGTTAAATCTGTTGGCGAAGCTGGCATACGCGGTGCTTATGCAATCTTGGACAAACAAGAACGCACGACTGCGTTGTCTGATGCCAAAGCGGCAATCATTGCAGCGTTGAGCGAAGAGCAAGCGGCAGACACGAACCTTGGGACTTGTTTGAAGAAACTTGAATCCGAAGTTGTTCGTGGTGACGTTGTTAAAACTGGTAAGCGTATTGATGGTCGTGATTTGACGACAATCCGTCCGATCGTTTCTGAAACGGCTGTTTTGCCACGTACGCACGGTTCTGCCTTGTTTACACGCGGTGAAACTCAGGCGTTGGCAGTGACCACATTGGGTACTGGCGATGACGAGCAGATGATTGACGCGCTAAGCGGTACATACCGTTCGAACTTCCTACTACACTACAACTTCCCTCCTTATTCAGTTGGTGAATGTGGTCGTAGCATGGGCCCAGGTCGTCGTGAAATCGGTCATGGTAAATTGGCATGGCGTGCATTGCAGGCGGTTCTGCCACCTGCAACTGAATTCCCATACACAATCCGTATGGTTTCAGAAATCACGGAATCAAATGGTTCGTCTTCTATGGCGTCTGTTTGTGGTGCGTCTTTGTCCATGATGGACGCTGGTGTTCCATTGCGTGCGCCAGTTGCTGGTGTTGCGATGGGCTTGATCCTACAAGACAGCGGCGAGTACGCGGTTTTGAGTGACATCTTGGGTGATGAAGATCACTTGGGCGACATGGACTTTAAGGTTGCTGGTACTGAAAACGGCATCACTTCATTGCAAATGGACATCAAGGTTGCGGGCATCACGTCAGCAATCATGGAAAAAGCCATGGACCAAGCCAAAGCCGGTCGTTTGCACATCTTGGGCGAAATGGCGAATGCGTTGACTGAACCAGGTCAATTCAGTGAGCATGCGCCACGGATTGAGACGATCAAAATCAACCCAGAGAAAATCCGCGAAGTTATCGGTTCTGGTGGTAAAGTGATTCGTGAGATTTGTGAAGTTTCTGGTGCCAAAGTGAACATCGACGACGAAGGCGTGATCAAGATCGCATCTTCAAACGGTGAGCAGATTGAAAAAGCAAAAGAAATGATCATGGAAATCGCAGCAGAGCCAGAAACAGGTGCTGTTTACACAGGTACTGTTGTTAAGGTTATGGATTTCGGTGCATTCGTAAACTTCTTTGGTAAGCGTGACGGTTTGGTGCACGTTTCACAAATGGCAAACGAGCGCGTTAATCACCCAAGCGATTTGGTTAAAGAAGGCCAAAAAGTTAAAGTGAAATTGATGGGCTTTGATGATCGCGGCAAAGTGCGCTTATCTATGAAAGTTATCGATCAGGAAACTGGCGAAGAGATTTCAGCAGAGAAAAAAGAAGACTAAGTCTTCTGTTCATCCCCGCGTTTGTGGGGGTAGAAATTGGAAAGGCCTCGCGTTTGCGGGGCCTTTTTTGTATCAAGAGGGATATATACAAAGGAAACCCATGGGCGTTCTCAAAAAATCCGTCGCATCTTTCAGAATTTTTGGAAAGACGCGCGATCAACAATTCGATCCTAAAGAAATCACCGAACTTCTTGGTGTTGCACCGACAAGGTCACATGCAATTGGAGATTTAAATGAGCGTTATTTCAATCGAACTGGTCAACGCCACTTTCGCGATTTTGCAAAATGGATAGTATCTGTTGAATATAGAACTCCTGGCGATTTAAATTCACAGATCAAAGAGCTCATCGCTATGCTACCAGATGATCCAAATATTTGGCGGCAACTACATAAAGATTACGAGCTAACTGTATTCTGTGGGCTTTGGTTGGAATGTTTCAATTCGGGTCAACCATTAGATAGCGAAACCCTTCGTTTATTAAGCGATAGAAATTTATGCTTGGATTTAGATATTTATCAAGATCCTGATTATATCCATGATGAAGATGAAGAAACATTAGAGTTCTGGAAACAAGTAGACGTAAACAGCAAGCGCCTTACAAACAAGGACGCTGAATAATTTAACACCAGCGCCTTCGCTTGGGGAGGCGTGGAACGCCTTCCCGGGGGGAAGGGAAATGCTCTCGGGCATTGCTTTGCAATCCCTGCCGCATCAGCGGGCGCAGGCGGCGGGCGCCACCCGAAGTGGAGTGATCTTCAGTGATCGACACAACAGATGCAAATCGCCGATCCAAGGGGCGGATCAGCGATGTGCGGCGGGTTCGCCTTGATTCCGCGCGGGGCTAAACCTCTGTGCTTTTACCCGTTCTCAATCTCTTCCAAATACGCATCAGAATAATCCGTTTCCAGCTCTAGCCAAATTGGGAAGTGGTCGGACATTTCTAGGCTGTACCAATGGCGGTAATCTGACATGTGGTGGTCGCCGAAACCTTTGCCGCGTTGGGCGAATTTTATGGTTTCGTAGAATGATTTGTCCTGTTCACGGAAAACGGAATTGCGCCAATCGTATTTGCCGTGGTTTAGGTGTTCGACACGATTTACGTCCTTGGTGAAGTTGATTTTGTCGTAGGCGGAAGAGGATTTTCCGGTTGTTGTGTTTTCGAAATCTCTGACGTCCCAACCGTTGGCGCGCATTTGTTGAAAGACGGTGTCATCATTTTCCTTAATGTTCATGTCACCCAAGAAGATGAAAACGTCGCGTTGTTTTGAGGCGCGTTTTTCCAGAACATTTGAGACCGCCAATATTTCGGCGCGACGTTTATTCAAATTACCGTCAAATGTGACGTGGCTGCTGCAAAGTGTGAAGCGAAACCATCCTGCTTGGAATGACGCAAAGAATGGGTTGCGCGCAATTGTGTCGCCTTCGGGGATGACTTCGCCGATGAGGTTTCGAAAGAACACTTTGTTCGTGTTGTACACAAAGGCCATGCGTTCGGAATTGCCGCCATCGCCCAAAGTGACATCGGAGACGAAATAATCCCAATGTGGGCCAAGCAATTTGGTGACGCGGACGAGGCCGCTGAGGTCGTCGTTTACCTCTTGGATTGCGCAGATATCGAAGTGATCTATGACTTCTGCGATGTAGTGATAGCTTTCGTCTAGGCGTGGTAGGCCGTTGTCAAAGTTTTGGATATTCCATGAACCAATGACGAGGCTGTCGTGTTTTTGGCGTGTGATCTGTGCGCGAATGTCGTTGCGCAAGCGTCGCAAGTTTTGCGCGATTTTGCTTTTCTTGTCAGGATACGGAAAAGTGGTTCCGTCGATAAATTCGAAATCTTTGTAATCTTTTATTCTTTTGTAAAAGGCCATAATCAATCCAATCTATTGGGTGGGCATAAAATAGAACCAAATGGCGCAAAAAACTGTGATTTAAATCACTAAGTTAAACGGGCTTTTGCAGCGATATCAATCGAAAATCAGCCACCTGATTGGGTGGATTTTGCGTTACACGCCGCAAAAACACAGTTATTGTGGCCCAAATCGGAGTAATATGTATGCAAAGTTTCATCCTGCATTTGGCCCGCTCTACCGAGCGTGAGGGCTTGGTCAGCGATTTGATGGCCGTTCTGCCAAATGCACAGGTTTTACCTGCTGTGGATGGGGCCGCATTAAGTCAGCAAGAGCGTGATGAAGCGTATCAGCCGCGATTGGTAAAACCGCATTTTCCGTTTGATTGTAAAGCGGGTGAGTTGGGGTGTTTTTTAAGCCATCGCAATGTGTGGAAAGCGTTGATTGCATCTGATGCGGAAATGATTTGGGTCGCCGAAGATGATGTGGCCATTGAAGCCAGTGATTTTCAGCAGATGGCGGCGTTGGTTGCGCCACACGCCAATACCAACAGTTTAATCCGCGTGCCAATCAAGCATCGTGAACGCCCCAGTGACGTTATTGCAACCAGCGGTGATATGCAGTTGATCCGCCCAAAGATTTTGGGATTAACCACCGCGATGTATTTAATTGGACGTGATGCGGCGCAGCGATTGTTGGACGCCAGTGCGCCGTTTGATCGCCCAGTGGACACGTTTTTACAGATGCGTTGGATGACCGGCGTCGACAGTTTAGCCGTTATGAATTCTGGTGCGCGATCGGCGGCGTTTGACGTGGGTGGCAGTACAATACAAACCAAGAAATCCATCAGCCAAGAATTAAAACGTGTGACAGCGCGCGCGACGTATCGCGCGCATGTACGCCGATTGTCTGCAAAAGGTGTATCATGATTTATACGCGATTTTTAGGCTATACTGGGAACCAGATGTTCCAATATGCGACGGCGCGTGCGTTGTCGTTGCGGCTGGGTGTCGATGTGGTGATCGATGATCGCAAGGCATTGGCAAAGGGCATGGGGAGCATTTGCGGTTTGTTTGATTTACCGCGAAATCATCCGCCTCAGATGCCGCCTGCGGAAACTGACGGAAAGTTGCGTTATATGATGTGGCGTTATTTTGGGTCTTCGCCAAAGTATTGCCGCGAGAAAGGGTTGGGATATCATCGGGGGTTTACCGCGATTGAGGATGACACGTATCTGCATGGGTATTGGCAGAGCGAGAAGTATTTCGCAGATGTTGCGTCGCAAATTCGGGCTGATTTCACCTTTCCTAAGGCGACTGGGCGCAATGCGGAATTGGCGGATGAAATACAGTCAAAAACGTCTGTTTCATTGCATGTACGTCGTGGGGATTATCTGGATTTGGCCGCGTATACCGTGTGTTCAGAAGCGTATTATACGGCAGCTGTTGAAGCGTTATTGCAGCGTTTGGATGAGGTTCCACAGATTTATGTTTTTTCCGATGATCCCGAATGGGCGCGTGAAAATTTGAAATTACCAGCACCGACGATTGTGGTGGATCATAATTCAGGTGCTGCAGATTTTGAGGACATGCGATTGATGTCATTGTGCAAGCATAACATTATCGCCAACAGTTCGTTTTCATGGTGGGGTGCGTGGTTAAATGCCAATGCGGATAAACATGTGATTGCACCCAAGGCGTGGTTTGGCGATCCAAAGTTAAACAACCCAGATATAACGCCAGACGGGTGGTTGCGCATTTAGGTTTGCGGGATTAAAATCTGGCATGCATTCAATATATCGCCGAATTAACCATGAATTTACTTGGCTGTTCACAATCCATTAACCGTTCGTTACCCTAGCTTAAGCTTGGGTGGGCGAAATGATTGAATATATACTTTATCATAGTCGATGCACGCATCGCGATTTTAGCATAACGGATTTAGATATTTTGCGCGTTGCGATGGCTGCTAATTCTGAACATCAAGTGACTGGTTTTCTGCATCGTGAAGCGGGTTTTTACGTGCAGTATTATGAAGGCTGCAAAAGTAAAGTAGATCAATTGACCCAGAATTTACAGGGCGATAATCGGCATTATAATTTTACGATACTGAGCCAAGGACAGACACCCGAACGGTTGTTTTCGAACTGGTCAATGGGGTATTCTGGATCAACGGCAACGACGTTGGGATTAGAAGACAGCGATGACGCTGCCTTTGGATGTTGTGCTGATGGCGTTACCCGCTTTTTACAAACTGTGGCCATGCGCCAAGTTTAGGGTTTCCCCTTTAGACTCGCAAATAACGTCGTGATTTGATCTACGTCTGTCATTGGGTTGACCAAGCAAATGCGCAAATGTTTACGCCCCTGCCATGATGTTGGCATGCATAACAACGTTCCGTTATCCCGGTGTGTTTCAGCCCAGAAGTCGATTTCATCGTCAGTCATGTTTTTTGGACGAAACACGGCAACCGACAATTTAGATCGAACGGACAGTTCCAAATATTCCTGATCGTCAATCCAGTCAGCGATTGCCTGAGCGGCATCAATGGTCATTTTGATCGCCTGCGCATAGGCATCCGTGCCGTATGTGGCCAATGAGAACCAAAGAGGCATGCCACGTGCACGACGTGACAAGTGCATGGCGTAATCAGTGGGGTTCCAATTATCCTTGCGAATTGGATCAAGGTACACCGCGTGTTGGGCGTGTGCGCTGGCGGCGATTTGTGGATCGCGGTAAACCAAAGCACATACGTCATAGGGTGCAAAAAGCCATTTGTGTGGATCGACGATGAAGCTGTCTGCGCGTTCGATACCGGTGAAGGTTTTGCGGTTTTCGGGGCACGCCAAAGCCGCCAAACCGTAGGCTCCGTCAAGGTGCAACCAAATGCCGTGTTTTTGTGAAAAATCTGCCAAGGCAGAGATGTCATCGACGGCACCAGAATTCGTGGCGCCTGCATTGGCAACGATCGCGAAGACATTGGATGTGTCGACATCGGACAAGGCGTCCAAAATCATTTCGCCGTTGTCGTCTACTGGCATTTTGATCAATTCGACATCCATCACGTCAAGGACTGCTTTGATAGACGAGTGTGCTTCGGTTGAGGCGAGAACGGCCAAACGTTTGTCTGATGTATTATTTGCGCGCCATTTATGTCGGGCTGCGTGTAACGCGGACAGGTTTCCGACAGTTCCGCCGGACACGAAAACGCCACCTGCTGTTTCAGGGAATCCTGCACAGGACGCCAGCCAAGCCAGTGCTTGGTTTTCGGCGTGGATTGCGCCTGAGCCTGCTTCCCATGTACCGCCAAAAATACCCGAGCTGCCAAGGGCCGCATCAAATGCCAGTGCGGCAGGTGATGGGTATGCAGGAACATAGGCGACGTTTGTGGCGCTGCTTTGTGAGCGTACGGTTGGGATGATTTCATCAGTGAAAATACGTAAACTTTCTGTGCCACCGACACCTGATGGTGTGATTGCATGACCAAAGCATTTTTCCAGTTCATCGGCTGGTTTTGCACCGTATTGGGTGTTGGGAATTTTGGCAATCCGATCCCTGGTCCAATCTAACAAATCGTTGGTCAGTGTTTTGTCGTGTGGAAATGGATTTGTCATACCAGTTGCCTTTTTGGTGGGATTTTGGCGGAGTAAAACGTAGGCAATGGAGAATTGCAAGCGCTGTGAAAAGGATTGAAACCTTTGATCTGAGTCAAAGACCGGTGGTTGAGGGCATGCCATTCTGATTGCACAAATTGAAAGGTACACCCTATGTCATATCGCACGATTACAGTCAGCATCAAAAGCCTGCAAAACGCCGAACGCCTGTGCAAATTCGCCGCCATGGTCGCGCGAAAATTCAACGCGCATTTAATCGGCGTCCACACAATGGGCACGATGGAAGTTTATACGGACTTGATGGCAGCAACCACTGTTCCGCAAATGACGGCGTTTCACAACGATCAGCAAGATACATCGACCCAGATCAAAGAGATTTTTGAGCGCGTCACAAATCCAGAAGATTTTGTGGCCGAATGGCGCGAGATTGATTTGCTGAATGAGAATTCGGAATCTGGTGTGTTGCCTGATTGGTTGGGATCAGATTTAATTATCATTGGTCAATCAAATCCGAAAAACGAACGCCCCGATCAACGCAGTTTAGTTGAGCGTGCCGTGCGCGGTTCAGGTCGGCCTGTTTTGGTGATGCCATATTTGGGTGACTTTGAAGACGTCGGCAAAAGCATTTTGATGGGTTGGAGCGCGACGCGCGAATCTACGCGTGCGGCCCATGACGCCCTGCCCCTGATCAAAGATGCGAAAAAAACCAAAATCTTTTGGGTTGGCAAGCAAGGTATGAAAAACAACCGCATCGAACAATCGGCCACTGATTTGGCCGTCGCATTGGATCGTCATGGAGCCAAGGTTGAAATTTTGCATACCGATCCCAGCCGTTTATCCATTGGGGACGAGTTGTTAAATGAGGCCACAAATTCCGGTTCTGATTTGATCGTTACCGGTGGGTATGGTCATTCACGCGTATATGATTTCGTTTTGGGTGCCACAACAAATCACCTGTTGAAATATATGACAGTGCCTGTGTTGTTGTCACACTAATACTGGACAGGTTGTGCGCGGTGACTTAACGCTGGTGAAAACAAAGGAGCCAGCCATGAGTATCACCCGCGCACAATCGACCCAACGTATGAGTAAGATCAATATCCACAATGGAACGATCTATTTTTCCGGGCAGGTCGCAAACGATGTGACCGTTGATATCACGGCACAGACCGCGGATTGTTTGGCCAAGGTTGATGCGTTGCTGGCGGATGCTGGGTCGGATCGTAACCATATTTTGTCCACTACGATTTTCCTGCGCGATATTGAGAATGATTTTGCGCCGATGAACGAAGTTTGGAATGCATGGATTGCCGATCACGAAAAACCTGCGCGTGCTTGTGTAGAGGCTAACATGGCACGTGAGGCAATTTTGATCGAGATTTGTGTGATTGCCGTCGTTAAAGCGTAATTACATGCAGATCGTTCAGGTATCTGGACTATCTCTGTTATTATTGTAACTTGGATTATGCTCGATTTTCTTAGTGATATTTTGACGAACCTTTCTATCAAAGGAACGCTGTATTTTCGTACAGCGTTTAGTGCACCGTGGGGTGTTGCCGTGCCAGCGTATGAAAACGTTGCGCGGTTTCATTTTGCACATCGCAATAGCTGTTTGGTTAAAGTCGAAGGAACCGGCGAGATTGTCAGTTTGGCGCAGGGTGATTTGATCATTATTCCCCACGGCGCTGCGCATAAATTGTTTTGCAGCGTTGATACACAAGACGATACATTAGCCTTGGACACCGTGATCGAGAAATCGGGTTATACGGGTTCGGGTGTTTTGATTTATGGTGAGGGCGATGGCACGCTTGAAACAGAATTGATTTGTGGGCATTTTTCATTACGCCCACACGCCAAGCATTCGTTGATGGCACGCTTGCCGCCTTATATTCATTTGCGAAATTATGGTGAGGTCGCTGGAAAGTGGATGGAAGCAACGTTGCGCATGATTGGCGACGAGGCCGGTGGCGCAAAGATGGGCGGAGATTTGATTGCCCTGAAAATGTCCGAGGCGATTTTCACGCAGGCCATTCGCAGTTTCATTCAAGATAATGAAGCCACAAAATGGGGTTTGGCTGGTTTTGCCGATCCAAACCTGAGCCGTGCATTGTCGGCATTTCATGCAAATCCAGCAGCTTCTTGGACAGTGGAAACCTTGGCGTCTAAGGCAGGGATGTCACGCACCAGTTTTGCCGTTTTATTCCAAAAGAAGATGCAAATGACACCAATGAATTATTTGAAAAGTTGGCGGATGGAATTGGCCAAACGGGAACTGACGGATCAAAGAAGCCTGACAGATGCGGCGTTGAGTGCGGGATATGCATCTGACAGTGCATTTGCGCGGACATTTAAGAAGGAAACGGGATTTACGCCGGCTGAATTCAAAAAGATGTCCACCGCACCAATCGTGCATTAATCCGAACGATCTGCATGGTTTTCTGAATTTACGCACATATCTAGGACAGTAAATTGTGATTATACCAATGCTATCTGCGGCGCTGCCGTTCATTTAGTAGAGGGAAATCAACTATGATACCACGTTTTATTACCAAAGAAATTCACGCCTATCTTGACTATCCAGTCGCGCTTGCCTTGATTGGATTGCCGTTCATTTTAGGATTGGGGACCTCGCATCCCTTAGCGTTTACATTGTCTGTTGTGACGGGGGTGGCTGCGCTGGTTTTGACAATTTTGACGGATCACCATTTGGGTGTTATTCGCGTCCTGCCATACAAGGTACATCTGGCTGTTGATTTTATTGTCGGCCTTGTGTTTGTAATTGCGCCGTTTGTTTTAGGTTTCACTGGTTTAGATTTTTGGTTTTATATCGTGAATGGCGTTACCGTTTTACTGGTCGTAAATCTGCATAAAGCATAAAAAATGCGGCGATTTCATTGTGAAACCGCCGCATATAAAATTCAAACTGTACTGCTTATGCAGGCAGTTTTGTTTTGCGCAAGTATGGCAGAACAGTTTCGAAGTCACCGAATTTTGCGGCAGCGTCTTCGTTGTTGAGTGTTGTTGGGATAATCACGTCTTGGCCAACTTCCCAGTTTGCTGGTGTTGCAACGCCACTGTTCGCAGCAGTTTGCAAGGCATCCAATGCACGCAGAACTTCGGCGAAGTTGCGGCCAACATTCATCGGGTAAGTCATGGACAGTTTTAGCTGTTTGTCAGGACCGATGATGAAAACTGAACGCACTGTTGCGCTGTCTGCTGGTGTGCGACCGTCGGGCATGTATGCTTCGGCTGGGAGCATGTCGAATGCTTTGGCGACTGTCAGGTCGGTGTCAGCGATAATTGGGAAGCCAGCGTTTGTGCCTGCAACTTGTTCGATGTCTGATTTCCAATTTTTGTGATCTTCAACGCCGTCGATGGAAATGCCCATGACTTTGGTGTCACGTGCAGCCCATTCATTGCTGAGCTGTGCAACTGCGCCAAATTCTGTGGTGCAAACGGGTGTGAAATCCTTGGGATGGGAAAACAGAATTGCCCATTTGCCATCCAACCAATCGTGGAGGTCAAACGTACCGAGATCTGTTTCAACGTTAAGGTTTGGGATTGTGTCGTTAATGCGTAATGCCATTGGGGGAGACTCCTTTGTGAGAGGCGAGACTACCAGCCCTTGCAACGGCGTCAAACGAATAGATTCTGTGTTTCCGGTGTATATTGTCGCGTATTTCAGAAAGGTGCCAAAAACACCGAAATCGGGCTCGGTGAGTCCAATTACTCGCCCACAAGGTGATTCATATCACTATTTTTCACTTATTAGTTTGACAGGTTGAAAAGTACATTTCAATATCAACTCGAAGAATGAAGTAAAATATGGTTTTTACTTTATTTTTCATTCGTTAACTTCAACAGGGGAATACAATGAAAATTCTAAAAAACATTTCTTATATAGCATGCGCAGCAGCAACTACAGCCAGCTTTTCCGCCGCACCGGCGAAAGCGCAATCTGATCCATTTACAGGACAAATGATGTATTTTGCAGGCAATTTCTGCCCACGTGACTGGGCCGAAGCGAATGGTGCGTTGTTGCCAATTAGTTCAAACAGCGCATTGTTTTCATTATTAGGTACAATGTACGGCGGTGATGGCCGTACGACGTTTGGTCTGCCTGATTTACGTGGTCGCGCAGCGATCGGTATCGGCAGCGGGCCAGGATTGACCACTGTTAACCAAGGACAGCAAGGCGGTTCAGAGACATTTACATTGAACAGTAATCATCTGCCTTCGCACAATCACGCGGTTAACGCGACCAATGCAATTGCGGATAAAAATGGCCCAGGTACGGATTTTCTGGCGATTACGGACATTAATTTTGATATTTACCATGAAGGCCCGCCAAACAAAGTTATGGACCCTGGTATGATTGGAAACACTGGTAACAGTGCCCCCGTTACAAAAGTCAGCCCGTTTTTGGGCCTGAAAACGTGTATCTCGTTGTTTGGTGCATACCCACCGCGCAATTAAGTTTTGATAGTTTGATTTTAATCAAGCAAAGGAGAATTACATGAAACATATTCTATCAAGTCTTAAAATCGCATCCGTCGTTTTGGCAGTAGCAGCTGCACCCACGGCCGTACAAGCAGAACCATACATTGGCCAAGTTACCAACTTTGGTAATAATTACTGCCCACTTGGTTGGTCGGCAGCGGCGGGTCAATTGTTACCTATTAACAGTAATACTTCGCTGTATTCCATCATTGGAACAATGTACGGTGGTGACGGGCGAACATCGATGGCGCTGCCAGATTTACGTGGCCGTCGCCTTGTTGGTGTTGGAACTGGGAATGGTTTGGCGCGTGTTGAACAGGGCCAAAAAGGCGGAGCTGAGCAATCTTCGATCCCTGCCAATGCATTGGCGTCACACAGCCACGATGTGAACGCAACCAATGATGACGCGAATAAAAACGGCCCAGGTACGGATTTTCTGGCCATTCCAAATTTGGATCATGACATTTATCATGAAGGCCCACCAAACAAGGTGATGGATCCCGGTATGATTTCCCCAACTGGGGTGCCAGCTTCAGCAACCTTTACCAAGACAAGCCCATCGTTGGGCATGAATTGGTGCATCGCGCTGAGAGGGATTTTCCCTCCGCGTAGCTAACTTAGGGGCCCATTGGGCCCTTTTGGAACGCGGCGTGTCGAAATTGTTATATTTCAGCGTCGCGTTCAAACTTGCCATTTCACCGCAGCAATGTCAGGGTCACCGTGAAATCAAATTCATAGGTGAATCATGTTAGACAAACGTCAGTTCTATATCGGTGGCGAATGGGTAAACCCAGCCAAAGCAAACGACTTTGCTGTTATCAATCCTGCGACAGAAGAAGCGGTTGCAACCATTTCATTGGGCGATCAAGCAGATACAGATGCAGCAGTTGCAGCAGCACGCAAAGCATTTGGTACGTGGCAGCATTCAACAAAGGTTGAACGCATTGCATTGTTGAAGTCCATTCAATCCGAATATGCAAAACATGAAGAAGATGTAGCCCAAGCCACAACAATGGAAATGGGCGCGCCTATTTCATTGTCACGCACGCAACAAGTTGGTTGCGGTACTGGCCACATTCAAAAATTCATCGACACTTTGGAAAAGTTTGAGTTTGAAGAAGAGTTGGATGGTTTCCCGACAGAGAAAATCCTGAAAGAGCCAATCGGCGTTGCAGGTTTGATCACGCCTTGGAACTGGCCAATGAACCAAATCTTCCTGAAGGTTATCCCAGCGATTGCCGCCGGTTCGACTTGTGTTTTGAAGCCATCTGAAATGTCGCCTTTGTCGGCCTATGTTTTCGCAGAAATCATGCATGATGCCGGCGTGCCAGCGGGTGTTTTCAACCTGATCAATGGTGACGGCATTGGTGTTGGTTCGCAAATGTCCGGCCACAAGGATATCGATATGATTTCCTTTACGGGTTCGACACGTGCCGGTGCACTGATCAACAAAGCAGCGTCTGATACGGTAAAACGTGTTGTGTTAGAGCTGGGCGGCAAGGGTGCGAATATCGTATTTGCCGATGCAGATGAGAAAGCCGTTAAACGTGGCACGATGCACGTGTTCAACAATTCGGGTCAAAGCTGTAACGCGCCGACGCGTATGTTGGTTGAGCGTTCATATTACGACGAAGCTGTTGAAATTGCGGCAGCGGCAGCGGACGCCCACACAGTTGGTGATCCAAGTGTCGAAGGTTCCCACATGGGTGCCATGGCATCAGAAGCGCATTACAACAAAGTGCAGGACATGATCGCCGAAGGCATCAAAGAAGGCGCGCGTTTGGTTGCTGGTGGTTTGGGTCGTCCTGAAGGCTTGAACAAAGGTTACTTTGTTCGTCCGACGGTATTTGCTGATGTAACGAACGATATGACTGTTGGTCGCGACGAAATCTTTGGCCCTGTTTTGGTCATGATGCCGTTTGATGGCGAAGAGCATGCGTATGAGTTGGCCAATGACACGGATTACGGTTTAACCGATTACGTTCAAACGCAAGACATGGACAAAGCCAAACGTGCCTCACGTGCAATGCGTGCGGGCATGATCCGTATTAACGGTGACGGCGGCGCAGGCCCATCACCATTTGGTGGCTACAAACAATCCGGCAACGGACGTGAAGGCGGCAAATGGGGTATCGAGGATTTCTGTGAAATCAAACATATCACAGGTTGGAAGTCTTGATTTAACGTTCAAAAGTAAGCACATTATAAAGGCGTCCAATTGGGCGCCTTTATTTATTTGGAGCTTTGGTATGAAATTGATTTCTTCTTTGACTGTTGCGGTGGCGCTGACATTTGGCGGCGCGGCGCATGCGAAATGCGGCGGCAACTTTGGCGGGTTTGTTAACGGGTTAAAGAAAGAAGCGCGTGCGAATGGGTTTTCGAAATCGGATGCGGATAAGTTTTTTGCAGGCGTAAAGGCCGACGGTAAGGTTTTGAAGCTGGATCGATCACAGGCCGTGTTTCGCCAGAACTTTAGCCAATTCGCCGGGCGTGTGGTTTCATCGAACCGTTTGAAGGTTGGCGCATCCAAGCGTAAGCAATTCAACAGTGCGTTTAAAAAGGCCGAGGCGAATTATGGCGTGCCCGCGCCCGTGTTGTTGGCGTTTTGGGCGATGGAAACGGATTTTGGTGCGAACCAAGGTGGGTTTAATACGTTGAACGCGCTGGCGACATTGGCGCATGATTGCCGCCGCCCTGAATTGTTCCGTCCACAGATTTTTGCGGCGATGTCATTGTGGAAAAAGGGCACGTTCAGCCCGACCAGTTCCAAGGGCGCATGGGCGGGTGAAATTGGCATGGTGCAGATGTTGCCAGAGGATGTTTTGAATAACGGCGTTGATGGTGACGGCGATGGGCGTGTGGATTTGGTGCGATCAGCGCCGGATGCGATTTTGACCAGTGCGAAGGTTTTGCAAAACCATGGGTGGGCCAAAGGGCAACCGTGGATGGTTGAGGTTTCTGTGCCGTTGAATTTGGATTGGTCGAAAACAGGGTTGGGTAAACCGCAAAAGGTTTCCAGCTGGACCAAGCAGGGTGTGAAATTGCGCGGCAAGGCATCCAGTAAGTTGAACGCATCGTTGTTGTTGCCAGAGGGCCGCAAGGGGCCAGCGTTTTTGGTGTTTGATAACTTTGACGTTTATTTCAAATGGAACAAGTCGTTGGTGAACGTGACGTCAGCGGCGTATTTCGCCACACGTTTGAATGGTGCCGCGCGGTTTAATGCGGGCAGCCCAGATGCGCCGTTGTCGGGTGCGGATATGGTGAAATTGCAGAAGAAGTTGAAAGCCCGTGGGCATGATGTGGGTAAGGTTGATGGGATTTTAGGGGCCAAGACACGTGCGGCAGTTCAGAAAGAGCAGAAGCGTGTGGGCTTGCCTGCGGATGCTTGGCCGACGAAGGCGTTGTTGGGGAAGATTTGAGCCCAGCTTTAATAGAAATAGATAGATCAGGCGAAAAAGTTATATATTCGCCTGATTAAGCCAACTTTCTTTTTTGCACCGCTACCAAATTCAATTTTAGCAAGTCGACGCTTGAATTCCTCGTGACGTGGATCAGCCATCATCCTTACGTCATATTCTTCTTCAGATTGAAGACTTAGTAGGAATTCATTGAAGCTATTTTCAATTTTTGTAAAGCTACCAGACATTTCATCCATCTCCGGCCAGCAGTCATGTAAATAAAGCCACACTGAGCCATTCTCAGTATTGATAGCAAAGAGATCGCCTCCTTCAGAATCGGCAAAAACAACGAACTTCTCTAATTTCCATTTCCAAGTTTGCAGGTCATATTTTTCGTATAACTTCCATTGCTTCACAAGCTGAAAATAATCAGGGCCATCGTGCAAACCATGTACGTGGCTAATTTTGGTAGCATCCCAAGCATCCTCGGAAGGTACATAGATGTCCTTTTTAAAAAGCGCACCGTTGAAGCGAAGAAGGTATTCGCGAAACTCAGATGGTAAAGTGCGATCTATTTCTTTTTCAAAACCTGCCAAGTTCTCTGGATCAACTGGCCCAAATGGTAATGGCTCTTCCAAAATTTCCGCTAGATTATCCACCTTAATCAATCATATCTTCCGCCGCCTGTAAATCAACTGATACCAGCTGGCTCACACCCTGCTCCGCCATTGTTACGCCGAACAGGCGGTCCATGCGGGACATGGTTACGGCGTGGTGAGTGATGATGAGGAAGCGG
>Ga0209532_1001224_pt1 | contig 20407 bp, 15 predicted proteins | sample COG_02_FD_184746 | JGI IMG/M metagenome (GOLD analysis project Ga0209532, IMG submission 184746) | Pelagic Microbial community sample from North Sea - COGITO 998_met_02 (SPAdes) (version 2) | ecosystem: Environmental > Aquatic > Marine > Neritic zone/Coastal water | place: Helgoland, sampling... | reverse complement strand
ACTGGGTTTGCTGCTTTATCTGTTGATACACAAAAATACTTTTTAACCCCCATCTCTTTGGACAGCCGCAATGTTTTAATTGTATTAAATACATTCACCATAATCATTCGCATGAGCGTATAGGGGTCTTTTTCACTCCTAACATGCTTTAATGCTGATAGGTTAAATATGTAGTCATAAGGTTCCTCGTTTTTCATAAGCACTTCAAATTCAACTGAGCCACAATCAAGAGCAAACGTCTTAAATTCACCACTTCCATAGCCCTCTGTACTTCTTATATCCCGTACTAACTCAACCATGTTATTTTCAGATATATCTACCACATGTAAAACCTTGGGGTCGCGTTTAAAAATTTCTCTAGTCACAGCTTGACCAATAGACCCTGCAGCGCCGATTACTAAAAAACGACTAGTAGAAACAAGTTCTTCCAATACTGCTCCATGTTCAGTCAAATCTGTATCAAATAATTCCATTTCTCGTCCAATGAGCGATAAATAATTCATTTATAATAACTCCTTTAAAAGTACAGATTATGTCTACCCTGGATTAAATACCAAAGTGCCTCATCTCATATACCAACAATTTTATTGTAACAGCATTAATTAGTTGCATTAGTATTTTATAATTTGTAACTTTAATATCATTTCATTTAACCTATTCATTGCAGCGCTGACTTTTCTGTGTCTGATAAAATTAAAATTTAAGCTCTTTGGGTAAGTAATACCGAAGCAATCCAATGCATAATTAAATGCAGACACTTTAACTTCAGCTTTATGATCACTGATCTGATTAAAGTCGATTCATTGACTGAAGAATTATCTTAGCCGCCATATCGACAGAAAACTTCTGTTTTAATAGTTTTACACCATTATTACCAACATTTTTACGCAACTCAGCACTCTCAATGAGTCTTTTGGAAGATGATAATAACAAATTGTCCTCTCCATTTATAAAAACAAATCCAGAATTTGAGTCATTGATAACGTGCAATAAGTCATTTCCAGCATTAACACTGCCTAAAACAGGTTTAGCAGCTTTCAAATAACCAAGAACCTTCCCAGGGAAGTTATGAGTAGAGTGTTCCCTTGCAAGTGAGATTAATCCTATATCTGCAGCCGCCAGGATACTTTCATATTCTTTTTGAGGAACGGGCGGCAAAATAGTAACATTATCTAACAACCATTCAGTCTTTAAATCTTTGATTAAATCACACTCATCACCTTCACCTAAGATTAAAAAATGCGCTTGGTGTGTGTTCTTAAGGTTTTTAGCCAACCTCATGACATTGCTCATATCTTGAGCATATCCAATATTGCCACCAAAGAAAAATAGGACCTTATTGCTAATACCTAAACTCTCTCTAAACGTTCCATCATCTTTATCTTGGGAAAGATATTCTGTAACTGTCCAGTTCATCAGTACTTCTATGTTTTTAAATTTTGGAAACATTAAAGAGAAAAAATCCAAGTTAGCTTTTGATTGCAATCCAATAGAATGCGCCGCCATATAATTAATTTTCTCAAAAAGTTTAAAAAAGTAGGTAATAATCGAATTCTTCTTTATCAAACCATGGTCAATAGCCCATTGCGGGAATATGTCCCGTAGCACCAGATATACATAAGCTCCTTGCTTTCTTAACTTCCAAGCAATTGGACCAAAAAATATAGTAGGAGAATACACAACGCAAAGATCAATTTTATTTGCTTTAACCATTTTTTTTATCGCAAACCAGGCTCTGAAAGAAAGTAGAAATTCATTAATTACCCTATTGAACATACCCATGCCTCTAATATATCCAGATCTAAAACGCCAAACTTGAATGCCATCCATATGATCAATAAGTAAAATTTTATCTTGATTTGGCTTACCTGGAGTTATAACTATTGGCACATTGCCTAAATCCTTAAACTTACAAGCTAGCTCATAAATCATCTTCGAATGGGCTCTTGTACCTTCAGGTAGGAATTCATCTGAAATAAGTGCTATACGCATATATATTTAACAATCCGCTTAATCTGACTTGCCCCAAACCTTACGATTTACAAACCCTGTATAGCTCAAAATGATCCTAAGAATTTTATCAGAAACGTTTGTAGGTGAATAATCATTCACTATTCTTAACATCCTAGATGAACCCCTAGGCTGAGTCTCAAGCACATTCAATGCTTGATTAACAGCATCTAAATTAAGCCCAACCATAACGACAGAGGCTTCCTCAAAACCCTCTGGTCGCTCATGAATTTCGCGAATATTAAGCGCAGGAAAATTAAGTATTGAGGATTCCTCAGTAATAGTACCACTGTCAGATAAGACACATTTCGCTTCTACTTGTAATTTGATATAATCAAAGAACCCAAATGGCTTTAACAATTTAATGTTTGCATGTGTATAAGTATTTAAATAATCGAGGCGTTTCCTGGTTCTTGGGTGTGTTGAAAAAATTATTGGCAAAGCGTAATTCACTGCCAAATCATTGAGAATTTCTATCAGCAATAAAAGACACTCATCTGAATCAACATTTTCTTCTCTATGAAAACTTACAACAAAATACTGGCCAGGCTTAACACCAATTCTTTCAAGTATCTTTGACTCATTAATATCATCAGCATAGTAATCAAGGACTTCACGCATCGGACTGCCCGTTTTAATCACTTGATCCGGAGGCAGCCCCTCACTTAAAAGATAGCTTCTAGCGATTTCACTATATGGTAGATTAATGTCAGCAGTGTGATCAACAATGCGGCGATTGATCTCTTCTGGAACGCGAAAATCAAAGCAACGATTGCCAGCTTCCATATGAAAAATAGGTATTTTTCTGCGCTTTGCAGGAATAGCTGACAAACTACTGTTAGTATCCCCGAGTAACAATAGGGCATCAGGCTCAAAGTCTTCCATCGCCTGGTCAGCCGCAATAATAATCTTCCCGATACTTTCTGAGGCATTTTTCCCAGCAGCATCTAAAAAAACATCAGGCTTTCGAATGCCTAAATCAATGAAAAATATCTCATTAAGTTCATAATCATAGTTTTGGCCTGTGTGCACAATAATATGCTCACAAAATTTATCTAACTTGGAAATCGTTCTCGACAATCTAATAATTTCTGGACGTGTACCAACAACAGTCATTACCTTAAGCATCTAGTGCACTCTTTATTAAAGGTAACTTCATCAACAATTCCTTCACTCGAGGCACGTCAAGCCTTAATGTATTATGTGACGTATAATCATTAAAATTAGAAACATTCACTTCACCATCAATAAAAAACTTATTGTAATTCAAATCTCGACCATCCATTGGTACTCGATAGTATTGTACCATATCCTCTGCTTTGGCCATCTCCTCCCTAGAAAGTAAAGACTCGTAAAGTTTTTCACCATGGCGTGTTCCGATTATTTTTATCTCTGAATTTGATAAAAATAATTCCTTTAGAGCTTGCGCTAAGTCTTTGACAGTAGATGCTGGCGCCTTTTGCACAAAAATGTCGCCCTGATTAGCATGCTTAAACGCGTGCAAAACCAAATCAACAGAATCATTTAAAGACATTAAAAATCTTGTCATTTTAGGGTCAGTGACCGTGATATTACTATTTGTTTTAATTTGCTCCATAAATAGAGGGATAACAGAACCTCTAGATGCCATAACATTTCCGTATCTAGTGGCACAAAAAATAGTTTCATCAGATTTTCGCATTCGCGCCTTAGCTACCATTAATCGCTCCATCATAGCTTTGGAAATTCCCATAGCATTAATTGGATAAACAGCTTTATCAGTACTCAACACAATCACTCTCTCAACTTTACAAGCTATAGCAGCAGACATAACATTTTCAGCTCCTAGACAATTTGTGCGAATTGCTTCCATGGGATAAAATTCGCATGAAGGCACTTGCTTCAGGGCCGCAGCATGAAAAACATAGTCGACCCCATTCATTGCCTCATAAACTGACTGGTAGTTGCGCACATCTCCAATATAAAATTTTACTTTGGAGTTGTTTATAGCAATTCGCATATTTTCTTGCTTTAGTTCATCTCGACTGAAGATTCGAATTTCAGAAAAATCAGAACTTATAAATCGCCTTAGTACCGCATTGCCAAATGACCCTGTGCCGCCAGTTATCATCAAAGTTTTATTCTTGAACATTATTAAGTTTTATTTCCTGTTATCCAAATTCATACATCAAAGTTATTAATGACTCCCATGAAGGTGGGTTATAACCTGTTTCCTCTCTAAATTTTGTTGAGTCAAGCGAACGATCAATAACAAAATCATTATCCTCATTAATGACAATTTTTTTCTCATAGATTTTAGCAACAAGCGAAAGAAGATCATATTTACTTATAGGGTCTGACGATACGTGATAAACTCCTTTCATTTGTGTGTTTGGAATTACAAACTCACTTATTATCCTGGCAATTTCTATGGCGGGCAGCCCAGAAAAAATTGCTCGCCTATAGCCTTTAGTAGCTACTTCTTGAGAAAGAAACCAGTCAATAAGACTGCGGCTTCCATTTAGCTCATGACCAATGATAGATGTGCGCAAAGTTACAGCATTGGAATAGTTCACCTCACCTAAGCGCTTACTCACCCCATACATATCGTTTGCATCGGGGACATCGTTTTCAGTGTACATTCCTTTTTTTCCTGTAAAAACACAATCTGTACTCATATGCACAAGGCGAGCGCCTGAAAGGGCGCATATATGAGCGAGCCTATGCGGAAAAAGTGAATTAATTGGAAGTGCTATAAGCGGATTACTAACATCAGTTAGTTGTTTTACCAAGCCGGTGCAGTTAATGACAACATCTGGTCGAACTTCCTTAAACAATCTTAATAGGCTATCTTGATTATCAGCATCTATTCCACACACTACTAAATTCCGTACTTTTTTAGGCAGTAAATCAATAGTCTGTTCGGATCGAATTGTACCTGTAACAATATATCCATCTATCTGAGAGAGCATCCGCAACACCGCATTACCCAACATACCTGATGCACCCAAAACCAAAACTTTTTTGTTATTCATTGTCACTAAATATTCCTTCATCTGTCCTAGAAAAAATATATTCAAGAAATTTAATCGGCGGATTAATTAATTGAATTTGTTCATCAATATTTAAAAAGGCTTTTACAGACCGGGTGATGGATCTATGAGAACTTGGATCAAATGTTTCTGTGGGCCTGCAAACATCATGAACAAAATCAAGTTCGCTAGCTAAAATTGGCATGCCTAACGATGACGCTTCAACTAAAGGAAGCCCAAATGATTCTCTTAATGACGGATAAATCAAGGCACCAGATTCTTGATATTTTTCAATCATATCTTCATGTGACAAAACTCCAAGGTTTGTAATTTTAACACCCATGCTGTTTAGTTCTTTAATTTTTAACAAAAGCAGCGTTTCAGACATATCTATCGTTAAAGCCAGGCTAGGAAAAATATCTTGTTTTGCTAGCTCTTCCCAAGCATCAAAAAGAGTAATATGATTTTTGTGAGCTAACGCATCCGCAACATATATAAAGTCCCAGATCTTCTTCTGCACTTCATAAGGCTCGTTATCTTTAACCAATATGCTTTTCATGAAAGGCAATACTTTAACATTAGGCTTTTTCAGCTCAGGCTTTGAAGTATACCAATCTTCGAAATCGCGCTTGAAACAGTTAGTTTGAACAATGTATTCATCAACTCTGTGACGCAGAAAATACCCAAGTATGCGCTCGATCGATATCCTCGCAGCCTGCCACAAAGTAAATTTTTTTAAAGAATATTTTTCAACAAGATTTCTATTTTGTAAAAAAACAATTACGTTACCAGGAAATTTAAATAGTGGGGGTAAACTATGCAAACAAACAACTACATCGCTATCTCTAGAACCAGCTCCTAGAGACATCTCAACTTTCATACGATTAATAATCCTAGGCGCTACCCAAGTAACTTGCGCATTATTTGGAATATTCAAAATATTAAAAGCTCTCTCATCAAAATAAGCAAATAAGCGTTTATTTTTAGGCCAAGCCTCAATAAGGCCCTGCAATAGCACCAATCCTCCGCCAGTGTGTACATTGGGCGCATAAATAATTACTCTATTGTTCATTTATAAAATGACCTTCTTGCTGAAAGAAAAAAACGTAAGTGGCTTTCTTTCCAATCTGGCTCGACGTGACGCCGATTAAGCACCCTACCACAACTACTGTTATAAAACTTGTGATTGCATGAACTAAAAACATTCTTAAAGATCTTTGACGCCAAGCCAATAGCGAATTCATTAATATCATTATCAGAACCATAAGGCCAGGCAAAATTCTGGCAATCACCAACGATCTTTGTATCAATTAACTTTTTATCACCTATAATCTGTTCCATAATTATTTCATTATTTGGTGAATTCAAGCGGAAATGATCCTTCGTATGTGATCCAATAATATGCCCAGCTGAATGCATATCGCGCAAAGCACTCCAAGTCAGAAACTTTTTATCTGCAACTTTCAGTCTTTCAAAATGATCATTATAGTAAGATTTTTCAGCTTCGATTGCGTTACTATTAATAAAAAATGCCACATCTATTTTTTTCTTAGTAAAGAAATTAGCAATCTCCTCACATTCTTCGAAACCATCATCAAAACTAAGGGCAATTAATGGCTTATCTATTCGTGTATTTTTAGAATTAATTCTATTGACCGCTTCGTCAAAACCAATCACATCCCCCAATTTTATTAAATGCTCATAAAAATTTTCAAGAATCTTTGCCTTTCCACCATAACTGTAACTCCCTGAAGAAATGAAATGGCTTGCCAACACATAAATCCCCGGTTTCGGATGCCGTAAATATCCAGAAAATGATAAAAAGTTATCTCTTAAACGTTTCTTTAAATTTTCATCCATTACTCATTTTCTCCTATTCTAAATTAGCTAGTTAATTTAGACTTGGCGTTGAAGGCTAATATTGTCGCAGCTAAAATAAAATAGTTTGGATTCATCCACGATCCATAGACCATATGCTGTCCCATGACAGCTGCCAGCGCTGAAAATAAGTAAATCGTTGGTTGGTTTACCTTAATCACCGCAATCGCAGCTATAACTAGGCATACCTCCCTTAAACCTAATAGAATTATGCCTATAATACCTCCAATGTATAGCCAATAAATAGGAGCCTGTGCGGAAAGATTTTCAAATGTACCAGCTGCACGATCAGCAACAAAAAGCCCTCGCCCCAGAGGATTATCCAAGATAAAGTCTAAGACACTAAAAAATATTTTATCTCGCCCTGCAAATGGGTTATCTCTACCAAGGTCCCTAACACCCAAGATGGAATTAATAAATGTATTTTCAATATTATTTTCAAGCACATAAACTCGGCCTAAAACAGCTATCAGCAATACACTCAACGGAATAGCCAACATTAAAAACTTTTTTAATTTATTAATAGCACCCCTTCTTTTAGTAAAAAGGATATACACCATTAGCCCTAATGCAAAAGCCAAATAGCCAGCATTACTAAGCGCCAAAAAGCCCGCAAGAAAACAAAGAATTGGCACACCTTTTAGAATTTTGTAACCGCAGCCGCGAAGATAAAATCCGAGGAATCCTGCTGCAAAAGCAGAACCAGAAGCATTACTAGGTTCGTTCCAAAATCCTACTAAGCGAAGAACTCGACCTGATAATCCGGGAACATACATTGCAGATCCTGTATTGGAGTAAAAGCCTCCAAGTCCCGCCGTCGGGACACCCCATATTTGGACAATAATCATAGTGCTTCGAGTAAGGTACGTTAAGCAATATTGAAATAATGCAAATAAAACATATACGATCACAAATTTGGCATAAAGATCAAAAATAATTGGCTTCTTATAAACAAAATTTAGAACACTGTAAAAAAAAACTACTCTTGGTAATAGCTTTATCCACTCGAAACCATCACCAAAGGCAATTGTTACAAACCCCAACCAAAAAATAAAAAGAATAAAGAAAAATCCATATAATGATGTAATTCCTTTCGATAAAAACGCAGTGTTCATTCCGCTGAGCCATAAAAGCATAAATGGCAAAAAAAGTTTTATGATATTAACCAAAATTAAGAAAACTGATCCCACTTGACCTGCGTTGAAAAAGAATACGTTTTCGTATGACATCCAATATAAAAAAATTAAGGCAGTAATCACCTTATCTTTAATGCTTAACGAAACAGAATCATGTTTTATTGAAAGCATTTAAATATTATCCTTAAAAGAAAGAGGAGAGATTAATTTATAATACTCTCCAAGATTTTGATAAAGAATTGAATTTAGTCCCTTCTTAAAAGATGCTATTCCTTTAGGAGTAGAATGACTCAGCCCGCCTATATCATACCAATCACATCCACAGCGCTTGGCCTCTAATAAAGATTTCCAAAGCAATACCGAATTAGCCTGCAAATGACGACCTATGCTGTTAGTTGAGCCTATTAGATAAATTGTCGTATCGCCAGTGCGTATAGTGACAAGCATGCCTATAGGCAGAGTTTCTTCCCGCTCTTTAGAATATGCGAAATATAAATTAAATTCCCACGCGAAACCTATTTGATTAGCCATAGCTATTAAAAGATCTTTTGAAATCCCAACAAAGCCCTTGCTATTTTGAAGTTTTGAGTATTCTGTTAGAAGCAGCTCTAATTCATCCTTACTACAGGCTTTCTTGGTCACATCTACACCCAGCTTGAGACCTTTGCGCATTCCATTACGCCACTTACCATTTAGTGACATCAAAATATTTTCTTCATTATTTTGCAACGAAATCAACCCTGATGCCCAAGGGAGATTGTTGAATTTTTTAAAACCTAAAGCTTTCAGACCAGCCCTTGCTACCCCTGAATCTGAGAGCTCTAAAGCCGTTTGAATATACCACCAACGTGAACGTCTTGCCTCTTTTAATACAAGTTTCAAAACAGCAAAAATAAGCCCAGTATTATCCTCCTTAAAATGGTTATTTATCATTATTGGTCCACGATTAATCCGTGCAATACCACCAATAATCGGCAAGGTTTTTGTCAATACTTGGACTAACGCGATTGGATTTTTTTGATGATCTCTTACCAATAACCTAACAGGCTTCCAACCTTCAACACACATTTTAGCTTCTCCATACTGCCATGATTGCATTAGATTAGCTTTAATACAGCGCCCCCAGTGTACATCCCATTCTTCCTGAGATAGCTTTTGTATCTGCCAATTTTTAGTGGAGGCCTTTAGTACTCGCAGACCACATTTTACTATTTCTTTTTGTGATACAGATTGATGAACAGGAAGATACAAACGGTCCTGAGATAGTGTAATAGCATAATAGAAAAATTTGTTATTTTCTAAAACCTCAGGTGGAAGATCGGGCCAAGTGGTTATTGGTAAGTTTGCACCTTCACTAGCTAGCAGTTCAAAGATCTTTTTCATTTTTATCTGCGTATCACTATAAAACCCTGCTAAGTACGGAATGGTCTCAAATAAACTTGAAGGCTGTAATAATCCTCCAGAAGACCACGATAAAGTATCTTTCCAATTCTCTTTAACAAGATGCCTTTTAGAACCAATATCACAAAGACTGGGGATTAAAAGGAACAATAGCTTTTTAGCTAAGGAACTCATACCGGCGGGGCCCAAATCAGCCATGCTTAAGCTTTTAGGGTGAAATTGAGGATTTTTTTTTCTAGAGCGAACCCCTAATCTCTGAGCTATCCGCTTCACTAACCAATTTAAACTTTTGTGGCTCATTGCACTATTTGAACTGATATATTCATCAATATTTTCTTTAAATAAAAGTTTATAATTATCATCATCACCAAAACATGAAGGGCCATCCATTTTCAAAAGCAAAACAGCACCATTTGGGATTGGTAAATGTTTATGGGGACTGTACATTACGCAATCACCCAAATCTCCCACTCCCTCTATCGGACTAAATATATGTGCAGCGTCTTCTACCAACCAAGCTCCATGCTTCTTTGCAAAATCAGAACTTAAATCTGCAGGTGATGGCTGACCCAAATAATGTACATGTAAAAAAATATCGACACTTTTATTTTCAGCCAAAATATCACACGCCTCATAATCTGGCGTTGCTAAATTGGATATGGGATAAAAAATAAGGTCAACGCCAGCTGCCCTTAGCGGTTGTAATGAGGAATTACAGAAGAAATCTGGGATCCATACTGTTATAGAATCCCTCTTAGCAACTTTTTGACGGCATTTCGCTATGAACGCTAATGAGTAAGCCGATCTAGAAAACCAAAATGGTATTTCATCACCTTGAACCCAAGAATCGGATAGATAATAATCAGCTCTTAAGAATAATGAGCTGATGACATGCCTTATCCTTGGGATGGGGGCTTGAGTAATTTGATGCAAGGAAACACTCCTTTTATAAAATTGAAATTTCTTTGATTCAAACACAAAGATTTCATTTTAACTTATTATCTAAAGATTGGTTTACCCATTTTTCGTATCATTAAATATCTCTTTTTATATGTACAATGTATGGCTATTGCTAAAAAAGCACCAACGTTTTAAGTAAATTTATACAGCTAAGTTTTAAAGACTCAGCTAGCATAATTAAGGTTCAAACTGCAGTTTCAGCTTGGTTGGATTCTGTAATAAATAATAACTTTTAATCGTCTTTTTTCTTTGGACAATATTAGAAATAAATTTATTCTGATGTTTAACATTATATTACAGTGAGCAAATATTTTCTATCACTAATTATTTACAGTGGCTAAATTGTAAAAATGGAACATAGTATTATTTCAAATCTTTTATATACTCAAGTAATGTAAGTACCATATGTTTTATTATTCGAAATATATAGGTATTATTAGGAACTATGTTTTTTTTTCCTTTAATTACATGATATAAATTTTTATTTCGTTCCCATGAGGGTCGTGACGATATATTTCCACTTCGAATTACATAAACCCCTAAAATATCTGGCAACATCAGCAAACTGATTTTCGGCGACATTCTTAACCAAAGCTCATAGTCTTGAGCGTTGGGAAAGGAATTATCAAAGCCACCATAATGAGTAAGTAAACTCTTTTTGCAAATTATCGCTGACGTCGATAGGAAGCACCCATTAAATAGCTGTATTGATAATGATTTCTCTTGATTATACTTAGAAAAGCTATCAACCATCATGTCCATATCATTTTGTCTATGAATCTCATTATGGCAAATAAAGTTAGAATAAGAATTATTGATGTAAGTGCTAGCGACGATGTCAATTTTATTTGGCAACCATAAGTCATCTGAATCTAAAAAAGCTATCCAAGACCCATTTGCAGCAGCTATACCTGTATTTCTTGCAGCTCCCGGCCCAAGATGCTGACACTTAACTAAAGCTATGGTTATTTCCGGATGAGCGCAAATAAATGATTTAATGACCTCACAAGTATTATCTTGTGATCCATCATCAACCACTATTATTTCCAACGGCAAAGTTGTTTGTTTTACCACAGACAATAAAGTTTTTTCAATGTATTTCTCACCATTAAAAACTGGTATAATAACTGAAATATCTTTTTTCGGATTCATACCAAACTCCCTGTAAAAAAATTCATTTTACGAAACAGAATTAGCACGGCACCACCTGTTCATTAAATATATAGCAAAAAGCGTTTCACTCCCTGGACCTATGCCTTTCTGTTTATCTAATATTTTGGACAATTTTTTAGACGAGAACAACTCTTCAACAAGAGGTATTTTTTTATCCAGCAATTCCTCTTTTATTTTGAGTCCTGCACTATTGGTCATCCATTTCATTATTGGAGCGTTAAATCCTTCCTTATTTCTATGTAAGATAGCCTGCGGAAGAACCTTACGCAAAACATCTCTAAACATTCCCTTTGCCTCATTCCCAAGGAGATTGAAATCTGGAGGAAGGCTGAAGGCAAATTCTACTAATCTGTGGTCTAGGAAAGGAACGCGACACTCTACAGATGCTGACATTGTTGCCTTGTCTGTAATAGACAAAACATCATTTGGAAGATAGGTGAATAAATCATGCATCATACGCGGGTAAGAATAATTCAATTTATCTCTCATTAAATTAACTACACCGTGTTCATCATCAACATTTCTTAATAAATTATTGAACATTTTAGGGTCTAGCATTAGCTTTTTACATAGTGGCATATCTACACTAGAAACACCTCCTACCCATGCATTAGATCGACTTGAAGCCCTCCAACCCCTATTAGGCTGAAAATTTCCCCAAAATTTCCCCAAAATTTTGCTTAAAGGTGGGTATAGCTCATCGGCTACCCAACTCGGACTGCATATTCTGGCGGGCCAATGCCGGCTGTAACCCCCAAATATTTCATCTGCACCAGCCCCATTTAATAAAACCTTTACACCATGAAAGGCAGCCGCTTTTGATAAAACATAAGCTGGAAATATTGCTGAATCTGAGATTGGTTCATCAATTAATGGGAGCAAATCATTCATCGCTTTATCAAAAATTTCCTCATTCATCTCAATTTCAAAATGTTCAGTATTATACTCTTTCGCAACCATTCTTGCATAGGATGCGTCCGCTGACCCTTTACCAGCAAAATTAACGGTGAAGGTTTTTAATCGCTCCGATGTAAATTGTGACGCATAAGCTACGAGCGCAGAACTATCTACTCCACCACTTAAGAAAATTCCCACAGGTACATCGCTTCTCATTTGTAACCTCACTGCATCATTTAGCAGATACTCTAAATGTTCTTTAGCACCTGAAATTGACCCTGCCCAATCTGGAGATGCATTTGGAGACCAATACTTTACACATTGCGCACTTCCAGTCCCATCTACAACCATATAGTGTCCTGGTAGCAGCTTACTTACTCCATTCCACATCGTTTCCGAGCCAGGCACATAAGCTAAAGCTAAATACTTTAATACTGAATCAACATTAAGCGTCTTATCTATTTGAGAATGAACTGCCCTTGCATCTGAAGCAAACACAAACTTGTCTATTGACTGTGAGTAAAAAAATGGCTTTATCCCCAATCGGTCACGCGCCAAGAATAACTCGTTCCGTGTTTCATCAAAAAGCGCAAAAGCAAACATACCATTGAGGTCATCTAACGCCTTTACTCCTTTTTCTTCATAAAGATGAAGAAGGACCTCAGCATCACTTTTTGTTCTAAATATATGACCGCGGTCGATCAATTGTTTTCGTAATTCAATGAAATTGTAAATTTCACCATTAAAGATTAAATGAATGTTTTCATTTTCATTAGTGAGGGGTTGGTGCCCACCCCTAACGTCGATAATAGATAATCTGCGAAAGCCTAACCCTATACTGCCTGAAAAATAAAACCCATCATCATCTGGCCCTCGTGCCACCATTTTTTCAGTCATCTCAGAGAGCTGTTCTTGACTTACATTATCATTAGTAAAATTAAAAATACCAGCTATGCCACACATATCTACTTCCTCAATAAATGGGTTTTAATGATTGTGGGCAACTCCACCTTACCTGTTAATGTCATAGTATTACAGGGCTCTACAATCCCATAAACAGACGCAGATAATCCACTGACAGGATTTTCAAAGTTACCTTTTGTTAAAACCTTTTCCAATTGATCATCGGTAATTAGTGTCATGTTTTCAGAACTCAAAACAAAATTATTTTGATTTATTCTATCTAGGCTTATTTGAGGACAGAAATGAAATTTCAATTCAACATGGCAGCATTGTTTCCCGGTAAGGTAGTCTTCAATATGAAAAGAATTTTTCTTAATAATGAATTTTCTCTCATGATTAACTATTATTCCTGATAATCTATCAAAACCGTTATGCTTGATCACAAACATAGAAGTTGAATTTGAAACTGAATTTTTTATATTTACATCTACTGATTTATATTTTGGGTGAAACCAATTGTCTCCTTCTGACACTGGTGAAAGTCCGTTTACATATAGAGTGTTGTGTGCAGCAGATGACTTGCCATACAAACCTGCAACAGATTGAGTATATTCGACCCGACCCGGATCACTAAAAATTACTTTACCTGATGAGTAAAATACAAAACTTAACAAATCTGCGTGCTTGTGATCAGCCCGCAGTATTCCAGTACTAGACTCAGCATGAACAAAAAGTATTGCCTCATCATGTACTACACGATGCCAGTAAGAATGAGGATATATTTCTGTTTTATACTCCCAATCATTAACTTCTCCACCCTCCATACCAAATATAGAACCCCATCCCAGCTGTGCACGATAGTATGGTAATTTAGATGGTCTAAAAAATTTAGTGGCTATTTTAGACCATGGCAATGATAACAGCCAACTGGGTTCAACGTCGGGAGAAATATCGCCTATTAATGGAATACTCCATTGACCAGTTGTATCGTCTCTAACCAAGAAAAACCAGCATCGCTCCACAAGCGAAGTAGCATATGGAGACAAAAATTGAAGTAAAGCGTCTAGTTCATATCTTTCAGCTAACCAGCAAATTTCTAAAATCCATCGAGTGAATAAAAAATGATAATGGCTGGAACACTCGCGCAAAAATCCATCTGGAGTGACCAGTATAGGAAGCCTTTCATAAATAATCGCAGATGATAAGTTTATCATTGCCGAAGATCTAGATAAAACGCCTGCAAAAAGCAGCCCTCGGGCATTATTGAGGGCATGATTCCCAGTTCTATTACCCTCAAAATACTCCAGGTTTTTAGTTATTTGCAGACCAATACTTTTAAACGAATTAGATAGGTCAATCTCATTTGGATTATCTAATTGAGTAAGTAAAAATAGACCTCCATTGGCAGCTCTCTCACTCGCTGAATAAGCATCTAATCCAAACCTGACATTATAAGAACATGTATCCAACCAAGAATTTATAAGAGCCAGTCCTATTTCCGCCCGCATGACAGTTTTACCTGTATCCAAATCGAACCATAGCCAAGTCCAGCGATGAAGTGAAACTTCAAGTTCTTCGTCGTAGAAGTTCGTATCCCAAGTAGTTTTGTTTTTGAAAGTTACCGCTCCAGTAGCCAACTTTAATTTAACGCCAACACATTTAGTTTCTGGAAATGCATACTTAAACGAACGGTTACTATCCCTTTCTAATTCTTTAATTGTACGATGCCGGAGTTTTCTTATATTATTAGGCATTCCTAGAAATCGTATTACATTCGGTGCCAGTCGCCTAATCGCAGCCCAAACAAAAGAGACTATGAAACTCCATATACCCATTCGCAAAAAAGAAAGAGACCGCGCACGAATAAAATAATTCACTCGTTCTTTTAAATTTTGATTTGTGATCATTTCCAGCCAAGTATTAAATTTAAATTGCCGTCAAACGACGTACAGCTCAGGGTATTCATCAAGTTATTTTTTTGATCGTATATAAAAAATCGTTCCCCAATATACTTCTTATTTCTAATCATTAATTCACCAATAATTTGTATTTCAGGTTTTGCTGAAATTTATGTAAACCGACCACCCAGCACTCGACTTGCACTTTTCAACATATACATTAAATCGAAAAAACTGCGTGAAATATTTTGCAAAATATTTGAACTCATTCATTTTACTTAATTTAATTAAGCATCTATATTAATTTAAATCTCTAGAAAAGCCAGCGTATTTTTTCGAGTCACTTGGTTGAAATAATTCTTCTTAATATCAACACTCAATTGCTCGAAAAGATCGCTGTGTGCTGTTGCAAATTCTTTAAAATGTATTATCTCGTCCTTAAGTTCGCTGCCGCCATAAACAACTGACCAAACATTATTAGGAATTTTGTCTGGAATGGGGTTTTGAACTATACCATTTTGAGGAGCAACTATTATTGTTGGCACACCCTTTGCTAATGCCTCTAGGCTTACACTCGATGCATTACTGACAAGTAAGTTAGATTTTTCAATCACATCATGAAAATCACCTTTCATAAAAATTAATTCTTTTGGCCAATTTCCAGGCAATAACGCCTTTATCGACTCAGGGCCATAAGTTGGATGTGGTTTTACCCAAAACTGGAAATTTTTTTCGTTAAAATTCTCAAGTATATTGACGAGTAATTTTAGGATATGAGTACAGTCATCAAGCCCTATAGGCAAACCAACTAGAACAGTAAAAGTTTTTGGATCAGGTTTATAAAGTCGGTCACGCCATAACTTATCAAAGCGAAAAGCTGGACCAACAGCTACATTAATGTCATCGCAAAATTCATGAATATCATCTTTCAGTTCCTGACCTACAACATAGACAGTATCAGGTACTGCTTTGCTCTGATACTCAGATGAATTTGGGTACACATATAAATGAAGACTTTTTGAAATCACAAACCCCTGATATCCAATAACTCTTGTCTCGGGAAGATACTTATGGAATCCGACGATCATGCCTCTATCAATAACCTGATTTTCATACCAATCAACAAGCAGTCTTACGTTGATGCCGGATTCCTTAAGTCTATAAGCAAACTGATGGTACAGAATACCTAAAATACTGATAAAGTCACAGCAGTGATTAATTTTTTCTTCTATTAGAAGTGGCCCAATATTAACATCATGAAATTCACAATTTGTGATAGAACAACGCAAAAGTTTAAAAGGATGCATTAAAGCAAAAAAATAATCAGTGATTTTTAAATAGTCATCATGAATTATAAATGGACTTGTCGCCGAACGTATGAGACGAAATGCTCTTATAGGATTATTAAATCCAACAATCGTTGGTAAGAAAAATATATTACTTTTTTCTTCTTCCGTTAACTGCTCCATTAGACCTGGGTAATAACGGTCTTTATAAACTTTTCTATTTATACTCCCCTCATCTGCACCCCCATTATTGAGAACAAATGTATCTATTAATGTAATTGGCTTATCAGATAATATTTTATTACCTCTAAATGAACCACCAATACAACGCAAAGTTATTAGATAAAAAGCTATAAGGTACTGTCTTGCAGGCCTTAATATTCGCCAAACACGCGCCTTAGTACTTTCAGTACAATTAACAACTGTCTCAGTAATGTTATGCTCAAAACACCACTTTTGTAAAACTGTTGCCAAAGCTCGATCTCTAGTCAGTATTTCTTTTACCGATCCTGACTGATTCAAAAGTCGTTTAACAAACAAAATTTTGCAGCATCGAATAAATAATGGGCTATAATATTTATTACGGCTTGCTATACTACCTACAATCCAATGAATATTGTTAACGTGCTTTTCAGAAAGATTAACAATTAGACGGTCAAAATCAGCTCTAGTATCTTCAGCAATATTATTTAATATTTGGTTTTGCTCAACTGTCAAATTATCCAAATTAATAGTCACCATTAATTATCACTTCCTCAATTTGTAATTTTCATATTTCAATTTAAATAAAGTAAATTCTGTTTTATCAGAACAGTTTTTGTAAAATAATTTCAGTCTCGTCTCGTCTATTGGCGATAAATAAACTTATTAAAAATATGTTTTTGAATTAGCCTAATTAAGCCCTCAATCAATTAGTAGATATTTTTTATAGAGCCTTACCGCATTCAAAAGCATAGCGTTTTGTCTACTTGTATTATCAGCATGTAAAGGAAGCATTGATAAAAACAGTAATACTACAATTGCCATAATATTTTGAAAAGTTATTTTATCATTTAGAATCTTAGACAAAAATAGTTCTTGTATGGAAATAATATGGTCATCTATGTCGAATCTAACAGCTTCAAATCCATCTTGATCTGTGTAAAAACTATATTGCCCAGAAATTATGAAATCATATAACCCAATAACTGAATGTACTAACTTTGCTAAATCATATTTCTGATCACCATAAATACTTTTCTGCCCCACTCCAGAAAGCCCACGAGGATCTATTATCTTTATTCTATCTAAACGAGAATCGTACAAAATATTACTAAAGCACAAATCACCATGTATAATTGAAGCAGTTATAGGCCTGGCTTTTGCTCGCGATATACAATCGTTCCGAATGTCCAAAAGTGAAAAATCCACACCACCATGGCTACACATAATAGTGCCTAGTGATCGCCATGACGTCTTTATAAATTTATTAAGCCTTTTAATAGTCTTATCGCCATATAAGATGTGGGCAGCTAAGGACACTTCATCAATTTCAGCGGATGAAAAAGTTAGAGTTAGCCGAGACTCTTCAAAAAAGGAATTCAGTAAAGTGAACTGTCTGTTCCAAAAACGAAGTGAATTTCTGCCATAAACAAACAATTCATTTAGCGGAAGAAACGGGAGGTATTCCATACTATAAAAGTGGGACTTATCATCAGCAATTCCAGAATCTAAGAGCTGGGGTGCATATTTTTTAATAGCGGGCGGAACATTCCTATACCAGTACTCTTCTGCCTGAATCTTCGAAATATTGCCACCAGACTTATAAACAACACAATTCTCAATTACCAAATTGTTAAATGAACGTTGAGTAGTAATTTTCGATCGCGAAAAAAAATATGAATTAACATGGCCAAAGTCAAGCCATTCATAGCAAACCTTAGGATTAACTGCATTCAGTTTTCCATAACTTCTAACTGCTTTAACAAAGTTTGAACCACTGCGGGAAAAAGCTTTAATAAGCTCATGCTTGTTGGAAAAAGTAAAAAAACCAGACCAGACCATCTCATTTACATCTTCGCTCATGGAAGCCGACTCAATCTCCCAATCATAATCGCCCGAAGGATTTCCTACACAAATAATATCTAACTCTTTAGGTAAATCAAAAATAAGAGTATCCCCGTGTAAAATTCGAATTGTAAGATCATTATGATCTAACATTTTAAGCGCATAACTTACTGATTCGGATAGATTGAACACATCAGGTACCTCAATCAAATCTAAGTCTAATGCCCTTAATAACTTTTCATCACTTTTAGATAATAAATAACTTTCAGGTAAAGAAACAACAATGCGATCTTTAAAATATGTCCGTATTGTTTCAACTTGCAGCTCTAATAACCTACGGTTGCCAATAGGCAAAAAACACGGTGGAATAAAACCAAGTTCATTCCTGATTTCAGGTACTACATACGCAGCAGATGTTATTAAAATCAAACTTTTATTCCCAATAGCTTTGATATTTCACTATAGGACAAGTTTTTAAATTCACTTGGCCGAATAGACTTATCATCCACATAAAAACCTTCAAAACCACACCAAGGCTTTCCCATATAAACTTCATCATAAGGGATTTCATGCTGATCTAACCATTCGATAACAATAGGAAGAGTATTCGCATTAATTAAGCCAACATTGCCTTTATAAGTTCTCATATTTCTACTTGAATGAATTACAATATCAAAACCTAACCTCTTATATTCTTTTAATTTTTCCACCACTAAGAAATCAGGAACAGCCAATCTATATTCTCCATTGGTAGTACAACTAATGGTATCATCAAGATCCATAATAATCCTTTTCATTATAGTTCCTTTACCAGTTTGAGATATTCATCAGGCGTACCACAAAACTTGATATTACAAGACAATATTTCATCAAATTTTATTATAGCTCCACATTTAATTAGTTTGTTGTACAATGGTGCAATATAAATTTCACCTTTTACTAGATCTTTTTTTCTATCAAGACTGAGAAACGCATCTTGAAGCTGAAAATGACTACGAAAGAAATATAGACCATTGCTACATAAATCTGATATTGGATCTTTCTCAGTCGTTCTTAACACTAGCTTATTTTTTCCAGGCTCAACAAATGACCAATTGGAACCACCACCCCTAAATACTTCAAGATAGCCATCGCATTCATCAGCAATAGTTGTTTTTCTGAAATTAAGCCGTATTGTATCAATATTAAAAACATATATTGGAAAATCTTCTAAATAATCCTTAAGTCCCAAAAATAGTGTCTCGGCTTGACCTAATGTATCTTTTTCCAATACCACAATTCTAAAAAAAGTTATTCCCAATAAAGAAATTTCTCTCTTTAGGAAAGCCTCTGCAAATCCATCGTCACGAATAACAAATATGAAAAGATCACTTTGAAAATATTTTTCAAATGATGAAACAGATCTTGCCAGCAAACTTACATTAGAAATTTCTAACGCATATTTCGGCACCCTATAGCCGGCATTATGGAACCTACTACTCAAACCAGCCATAGTAATTACAAAAGCCATTTCAATACCCTAAAAATAATTAATGATTTTTGCCGGAACGCCTGCTGCAAAACAGTGGTCAGGAATATCTCGAGTGACAACTGCTCCAGCTGCTATGATAACATTGTTCCCAATATTTACTTTACCCTGAATAATTACACCAGAGCCAATGAAACAGCCATCCCCAATATTAATATCTCTACCAGAGACTGGGGTTTCTTCTATTATGGCATCGCTCAATGACGCTCTCCGGCCATCATAGAACTCATGTGTACCAGTCAAAACCATGCAGTTATGACCAAACAAAGTATCATCTCCA
>Ga0209532_1001219_pt1 | contig 20433 bp, 18 predicted proteins | sample COG_02_FD_184746 | JGI IMG/M metagenome (GOLD analysis project Ga0209532, IMG submission 184746) | Pelagic Microbial community sample from North Sea - COGITO 998_met_02 (SPAdes) (version 2) | ecosystem: Environmental > Aquatic > Marine > Neritic zone/Coastal water | place: Helgoland, sampling... | reverse complement strand
CATAATTTATAACCTCATATATATTATGACTTCAGATCAAAGCGATATGAGGTTATAAATTATGTACAACAAAAATAATGAATTGAAAAAATGATTACATATTCTAAGTTGTTAGAGGAATTACGAACAAACCCAAAAACTTGGCTAATAACGGGTGTCGCTGGATTTATTGGTTCAAATCTATTAGAGCAATTATTAAAATTAGATCAGGTAGTGATTGGCTTAGATAATTTTTCTACAGGTCATCAGCATAACATTGATGAAGTAAAAAGCATTGTATCTTCTAAACAATGGGGCTCCTTTCATTTCATAGATGGTAATATTATTAATTTAGAAAGCTGCAAATCTGCATGTAATAGTGTTGATTATGTATTGCACCAAGCAGCTTTAGGTTCAGTGCCAAGATCTATAAAAGACCCTATAACAACAAATTTAACAAATGTTACAGGTTTTTTAAATATGTTAGTTGCAGCACGTGATGCAGGTGTTAAAAGCTTTACTTACGCTGCAAGTAGTTCAACATATGGGGATCATCCAGGTCTGCCCAAGGTTGAAAAAAATATTGGTAATCCATTATCTCCATACGCAGTAACTAAGTATGTAAATGAATTATATGCAGAAGTTTTTTGTAGAAGCTATAATTTTAATACTATCGGTTTGAGATATTTTAATGTGTTTGGAAAGAGACAAGACCCTAGTGGAGCATATGCAGCTGTAATACCAAAGTGGGCTAATTCAATAATTAATGAAAAAGAAATCTATATAAATGGAGATGGAGAGAACAGCCGAGATTTTTGTTTCATTGAAAATGTAGTGCAAGCTAATTTATTAGCTGCTGTTGCTGACAATAATGCAACAAATGAAATATATAATATTGCAATGGGCGGTCGTACTTCTTTAAATAAGCTTTATAGTATGATTATTGGCATTCTAGGCGAAAAAGGCAAAATTTATAAAAAAGTTCCTATTTATCGTGAATCTCGTATTGGAGATGTCCAACATTCGCAGGCAGATATAAGTAAAGCAATAAATAAACTAGGATATGACCCAAAATATCATATTTTGGACGGTTTAGAAAAAGCAATGCCATGGTATATTGATAATAATGTTCTGTAAATATGATAAAAAACCTAAAGTTATAATGTTTGTAGTAAATCCAGCAGTTTTTTTTCTTTCACATAGGCTACCTATAGCCCTCCAAGCAAAAAAATGTGGTTATGAAGTTCATATTGCAACTCCTTTTGGTTCTGAGGTTCAAACTATTAAAGATCATGGCTTTGTTCATCATGCAATACCTTTTACAAGAAAGGGTCAAAACTTAATTATTGAACTAAAAGTTATAATTAAATTAATACGGTTGTTTGTGCATATAAAACCTGATTTGCTTCACCTTGTATCAATAAAGCCAATATTATATGGTGGCATAGCTGCTCGTATATCAGGAGTAAAAAAAGTTGTTTGTGCCGTTACAGGTCTAGGCACCGTCTTCTTGGGTAATACTTTAAAATCAAAACTACGCCGTTGGTTGGTTCTTGAGATGTATCGTGCCGCTCTAAAACAAAATTCTTTAGCTGTAATCTTTCAAAATCATGATGATAGTAAGATTTTATTAACCGCTAAAGTGGTTGGCGAATACCAGGTTCATATTATTCGCGGTTCTGGTGTTCTGCTGGCTGATTATCCCCATATCCCTGAACCTAAGAAAAAATATATTATTGTAATGGTGTCACGCTTACTTGAAGAAAAGGGTGTTCTTGATTTTGAGAAAGCTGCTAGAATTTTACTTAAAAGAGGCCTTAACGTAGAAATGCGGTTAATTGGATCAGTCGATTCTGGTAATCCATCAAGTATTGACCAAAATTTATTGGATCAATGGGCTTTGGAGGGAAATATTCAACTACTAGGATATTGTGATGATATTGCTATTCAGTACGCAAATTCTAACATAGCTTGTTTGCCATCTTATAGGGAAGGCCTACCAAAAAGTTTAATTGAAGCTGCTGCATGTGGTAGACCTGTGGTGACTACAGATGTTCCAGGTTGTAGAGATGCTATAATACCAGAAAAAACTGGAATTTTAGTGCCAGTAAATAATGCGAAAGCTATTGCTGATGCCATTCAGATATTAATAGAAAATCCTGTACTAAGAAGAAAAATGGGTGATGCTGGAAGGTCTTTTGCTGAAGAATTTTTTGGAATTGATAAAATAGTAAAACAACATTTAGCGATATATGAGCAGCTTTTAGAGAATTAGAATGACAGTATATATTTAGATAAGTGGCCTCAGGGTGTTAATAATTATAATATAATATTTAAATTATTATATTTACAACGCCAGATATGAATTCTGACTGTAATCCATGATATACATTCTTAATATTTATAAAACGAACAAAAATGGCTATGAAAAAAATAACTTACTAATTTAGTAGATAGGCAGTATTTTCCAAAATATCCAAATTCTCTTCTGGCAGTCCAATTTGTGTTTATATGTTTGCAACCTATGCTTTCTAGTAAACTCTGCCATTCATGTGGTTGTTTGTGAAGGTGCCATTCAATTGTAGGGGAAAATATATTTTTTAAATTTAAATCACCCCAAAAATTTCTGTTAGCACAATCACTTACTATTAAAATTGCCCCTGGTTTAGATTTTTTTAATATAGCCTTTAGGCGAAGGGCATATTCAGTTTTAGCAATTTTATTTGTATCCATTTTTTCAAGTAAATCTTCGCCTATATGGTTAATTGAATTATGCATTAAAATTATATCGTATTTTTCATTATTGCTGAGTTCATCGGTATAACCATTGAAAAAATTTACCCTATTTGGATATTTTTTTAAAAGATTTGAATATTGTTTTTGCATTTTTAAGTTTGAGCCATCTTCAAGCGGATCAACAACAAGACTTTTACATGTAGGATTATTATGAACAGCAAAAAATGATGCTATCCCATTACCTCCACCTACATCTAATATTGATTTATTATTTAGTTCTATATTGTTAAATATATAGTTTTTAAAATAAAAATCATATCCCTTGGATCTTTCAATTCCTGCTGAGGCTAATATAGAATCAAACTTTTGCATTTTTTATCTTTTTGACCTTTAGATTGTATTAAAGATATTCGTCTTTTTTTGATTATTAATATATAAGCTTTATCAGATAACTTTATATATATATTTATAAAATATATATCTTCTTTACTTCATATAAGAGAGATTGTAACAAAAAACTACGAATTCTTGAAAAAATATGTATCGCATTGACACAATCTATTAATATAATTTAGGCAATTAATGAAAAAAACAAAAAGTGTTAAAATATATTCAAATCATACGATTGATTTTTTAATAAAAAAAATACAATCAAAATCAAGTAATTTAAAATTTGAAAAATCAAATTTTGGCCAAGCCGATCACGAAGCGTTGTTTTTTAAAGATATATACCATTCAACAATATATATTACGGACTTTATACAATTTTTTAATAAATTTGCATCATGCGAAGTTGATCAAATAGAATTTTTTTTGAATGATTACTTTAAGACAATAAAAAAATGTTTGCAAAATTTATCTCAACATAGTGAAACAGTTTATTGTGTGTTACTAACACCTAGTTTATTTCCATTAGACGATATTATTATATACAAAGGATTCGACTCATTTGAGATCATGAATAAACTTAATAATATGTTAATAAATTGCATGAATGAAATTAAAAATTTGTCATGCATTGATATAAATAAAATCGCTTCACGAATAGGATGTAATCAATTTTATGATTATCAGAATTGGGTACATTATAGATGTCCATATTCAGCACTTGGTATGAATAGAATAGCTGAACATTTTTTAGAAAACTTATTCAGTAACTCTAAATCGATTAAAATTGTTATTACAGATTTGGATAATACATATTGGTCTGGTGTAGTTGGAGACATTGGTATTGATGGAATAGAAATTGGATATGAAGTGACGAATGGGGTGGCTCATTTTGATTATCAAGTATTTTTGTCTAGATTAAAAAATTTAGGTTTGCTTTTGGCTATTTGTTCAAAAAATGAGAAAAGTCTTGCTTATCCAGCACTTAATGAGTCGCGTAATTTTTTAAAATTTAAAGATTTTATTAAGATTGAATGTAACTGGGAAAGAAAGTCTCATAACATAAAAAAAATATGCTCTGAACTCAATATAGGAGAAGAGTCAGTCATTTTCATTGATGATTCAAATTATGAAATAGATGAAGTTTCTTTGAATAGTTCAGTAAAAGCAAATATCCTTTATTCAAATGAAGACCTTAAATTCTCAAGTGCAGAAACTTTAATGAGAGCTGTAAATTTTTTTCCAAAAAACTTTACAAATGAAGATCATAAAAAACTGCAAATGTATAAAGAAAATGATCAAAGAGAAGATGAGGCCAAATCCTATGATAACATTGAAGAGTTCTTAATCAGTCAAAAATTAAGAGCTAAATTTAATGATTTAAACTCTGATAATATAATACGAGCAATGCAGTTAATTGAAAAAACAAATCAATTTACTTTATCGGATAAGACATTTGATAAAACGGAATTATTAAATTATTATAAGACTAATGCAGGGTTTGTTAAAGTTATAGAATTAGAAGATAAACATGGAAGCTATGGTATTATTAGTGTAATTATTGGAAATATCTCAGATCGTATTTTAATAAATCAATGGGTAATAAGCTGTAGGGCATTTAATCGTAGCTTAGAAGCATTTATACTTCGAACTTTGGCTGTTGAATCAGGTCTCTCCACAATTGAAGTTTCATTTAAACATCTTGAAAAAAATATGTATGCAAAAAAAATTCTGTCAAAATTATTTGATATTGAAAATGATATAAAATTTGAATCGTTTAAGATGAAGAGTCTTGATAATTTACACACTTTTGTGGAGAAAATTAAATAATGCAAGGAATAATTGAACTTTTAGAAGCCAACAGCTTAAATATACATTCTGATGAAATATTCAGTGTTGATTTTGAATTCCTTGATAATTGGGATTCAATGATGTTTATGGGACTTATTATGGAATTAGAGTTAGAGACTGGCTATAAGTTGGAAATCAAAAAGCTACAGGAATGTAAAAACATAAGTGATATTTTGGAAATGTTCAGTATAACTAAGATGCATTTACGTAAAGCCTTAAAATGAGTTTTAAAAGAATAGATAAGGAGTATTTTGATAGTAAAATATCTGATTTTCATGAATATAGCTCTAATCCTTTAACATTTGAATTTATGAAAGAAATAAAACCTAGCAAGGATATTGCCGAAACAGAAAAGTATTTTTCTAATCTGCTATCTGATCCGAAGAAATTAATTTATTGCGTTGAGATAATGGGAAAAGTTGTTGGAACTATATCGATGAATTGTGAGAGTAAGCGAAGGGGAATTTTTTCAATGGGATTTGCATTTTCTCCTCTTGTCTGGGGGCAACCATCTATATTGAATGACATCGTCTCAGTCATCATCAAAACATTTGAAGTGGAAAATGCTAGAAGGATTGAAACAATTACTGAAATTGGAAATTTGAGATGCCAAAAACTCTTAGATTTTATGGGCTTTAAAAAAGAAGGTGAGAAAAAAGGGTATTATGTTCCATTAGATGGATCTAAACCAATAAATGCAATTATTCATGCTGCGTTTAAAGATGACATCAGAAAAATTTAAACAATAAGGATGGTTAATTGAAAAAATATATTGCGATTGTACCTTTTCGCTCAAAATCAGTAGGTTTGCCGAATAAGAATTTAAAATATTTAGATGGTAAACCTTTATGGAAAAGAGCAATGCTTCAAGCTTTAAGGACATGTGATAATACAATATTGTCAAGTGATATTAAAAGTATATCAACTCAAGATTTATCAAAAGGGCATATATTTGACTTTAGGCCACCAGAATTAGCAAATGACGATAGTTTGATGTCGGATGTTATACTTTATTTGATAAATAAATATAGCTTAGAGGATAATCATTTAGTACTTCTTCAACCAACCTCACCCCTTAGGTCGGATGAAAATATAAAAAATGCTATAAAAAAATATGAAATGAATAATTACGATATGGTATTCAGTATTACTAAAAAGGATCCTTCAACACTAAAATATGGTACCTTGGAAAATGATGAATTTATTCCCTTAAAAGATGCAAAGTACTGTTTTCAAAACCGTCAAGATTTACCAGAAGTGTATGCTCCTAATGGAGCAATTTACGTTTTTTCAGCGTCTAGTTTTTTAATAGATAGAAACTTTCCGCTAAATAATATTGGAACAATTGTTATGAATAAAGAACTATCTTTAGATATTGATAATTTTGATGATTTAACGGCTGCAAAAAGATACTTATTAGACTTATAAACTGCTTAACATCTAAAAAATTCATATAAAGTATTTGAAAAAAATATACCCTATAGATTTAATGCTGATTTTAAGATTTAATCACCAAAATTTTCCCATGAAAGTTGTTCATTGTGTTTTACTGGCCTATTTAGTTTTTTTCCTATTACTTCATCAAATTTAAAACCAGGAATTTCACCTGTACCTGGACGTCGTGCCCAGATATCTTGTTCAGTAATCTCATGCCCATGGGGCAGATCCTTATCAGCAACTATGCTTGATCTCGCAAATCTATACACATCTTCTTCTGGCTCTGTGCGATGTTTTTTGTTGTGAAGAGCAGTGTGAATTTCCTCTGATCTATTAATTAAATGGCTAAGTTCTGTAGGGTCCATTGAACAGATTATGTCAGGACCTTTACGATAGCGGGTATCGGTAAAATGTCGTTCTATTATACAAGCGCCTAATGCAACTGATGCTAAAGCCATTTCAGATCCAATTGAATGATCTGAAAACCCAACTACAGCCTTAGGAAAAGATTGCTTGATATCATTAATACCTTGTAGAGAAACTATTTCTGGTGGTGAGGGATATAGGTTTGTACATTCTAGCAATGCATAATCTATATTATAATCTTCAAGTATTTTAACACTTTTTTGAATACTATTAATAGACTGCATACCAGTCGACATAATTATTGGCTTACCCTTTTTGGCTATATGTCGAATTAGGGCTATGTTGTCTGACTCGCCTGATCCAATTTTAAACCCAAGTACGCCAATTTCTTCTAAAAAATCTGAAGCAGTTCGCGAGAAGGGTGTTGATAAATAAAGCATCCCTAAGCTTTCAGTGTATTTTTTTAAGATTACTTCATCATCTCTGGAAAGTGCACATTTAGATATGATATCCCAAATAGAAGTATCGGCATTTGGAGGAAATATTTGTTTTGCCTCATTTGTCATCTCATCTTCAACAAAATGTGTTTGATGTTTGATACATTCACATCCTGATTTTGCTGCTAGGTTAACCATATGTTTTGCTACATCAATATTACCACCGTGGTTAATGCCTATTTCAGCAATAACTATTGGCTTATGATTTGATCCAATCTTCCGATTTCCTATTTGCATTTTATTCTCCAGAGAAGTTATTTATTTTAAAAATTTATCATACTATAAAAAATTAATATATTGTGTATATACTCTTTTAATTAAAATTGATTATGAATGAAACACACTTGAAAATGATATGCTTACGAAAATCAAAATACGAATAAAGACAAATATAATAAAAAAATTAGAAAAGCTCTGTTTCCCGTGGTGGGGTTGCTACTAAATCATTACTGGCAATTAAAGCAATGCTCAAATAGTATTATCAATTATAGATAAATTGCTGACCCAATATGACGTTCAAGAAGCAGTCAGCACTAGTTTAGATATAATGATTTTCGTTACAAGACGATATTATCGGGCAACTAAAGGCCACCTTATTAGCAACAAAGAGCCTGAACCAGCTATTTGCATAAGAAGATAAAATACTAACGCAAATATGGTAAAAAATATTCTACCTTCCAATATTAAATGTATATCTGTCTGGTGGCCTGAACAATTGGGTCTTGGCCATGGGGTTTTACGTGCTAAGCGAATTGTGGGAAATCAACCACTTTCACTAATGCTTGCAAATGAGTTCATTTTGATTGTGAAAGTGTAATTAGATATCTGCTTGAAATAAATTATATGACTAATATTTATCATCTTAAATATGATTAAAAACTATATTGTGTTTTAAAATTTATACTCATACCTCTTGGGGTATTTATTTGATCTATATTATGGTCTTGATAAATAATGTTACTTTTTACTATCGTCTTGTTTAGCTTCCAAGATATACCTAATTCTGATATTATAGTTTTTGTCCTCGTAGAGCTCAGACGGTGGCCTGTCATATTATTATCATTAATTAGATTTTTTTGAAGTCTGTAAATTATATCAGTATTTTTTGTTAATTTTGTTTTACCCCAAAGACTGATAGATTTTCCGTCAGTGTCGATTGGGGCTCCTAATGAAACATCATAGTTTGTATATTTATAAACCCAATTATTGTATGAAGTCCCTGGCCCACAGTTTAAATTTGATGAATATCCAATTCTTGTATCTACATATTCTATAACTATAGTTGTAGGAAGCTTGTTTTCTGAAAAAATAAATTCGCTTCCAAACAAATTCATGAAACATGAAGGAAATCCTCCGGCTTCATCTTCACCAATTAATTGCCCATAAATTCTTGATGAATTTTTTCTTCTGTTATTTTCAAAAGAAAAGCCAAAACCAGCCATTTGATTAATAGCTGAATTTTTATTTTCATTGGAATTGCCATAAACGGCATTTAAAAATGATGGTATATTAGATTCGTGCCCTGTTCCTCCCCATTGTGAAGTTTTAACCAGTTCAAATTTGAAATTATTAAAAGGATTTATTACCGCCCTTATGCCGAGAAGCATGGGATCTTGATTTTTAGCGTGGTTTGTTAATTTGGAATTAAATAATTCAAAACTTGAAGGACCAAGCCATGAGAAAAGCCTATTATCAGGATTTTCTTTCGTTTCTGTAATAAAATAAACAGAATCAGAGGGCCGAGCGTTTTTGGAAAGAATAAGTGATGTAATAGGTGAAAATGACCAATTCCTACTAATTTTTCCAATACCAAATGTGTTACTTTTAAAACGAGTTTCTAAGAATGAATCATCATACAATAAATTCCTATCTTTGGTATATGTAAGGTTAATTTTTACATCAATATTGTCTGTATTTTTTTTGAAAATTAAACCTGAAGTGTTACCTAAATTGTTACTAAGAAACGATTTCTTAGTCTCTAGGTTAAGCCAACTAGTATAATTTAAAGGTTTTGATCTAGCAATTTGAGGAATAAAAGAAATTAATATTATGCAAATTACAAAAAATAAATTCAATTTTCTATAATTTAACGTGAAAAAACTATGACTCATTTTGATACTACTCTTATGACATATTTATATCTCTTGTTTAGTTTAAAACTTTCCATTCAACAAATTAATTGTTAAGAATATTTCAGAAGTTTTAGAAATCTTATAGATGAGCAAAATTAAAGATTTAATAATAGATGATGAAATTAATTTGAAAGAATTAATTTTATCTCTTTGGCGTGGTAAATATATTATTATAATATTTATTATTATTGCTATATGTTTTGCATCCTATTATTTAAGGAATGCAGAGCGAAAATATACCGTCACATATATACTTAAACCTGTTTCTGCATCAGAAAATTCATTCGATAACTCAGGCTTGGGTGGATTTGCCGCTTTAACGGGCTTCGCTTTACCAAAAAACTCAGGCACTGATTTTAGAATTTTTCAAGAATTACTTAGTACAGTTGAAGTATTTGAGCGCGTATATGAAAACAAAAATCTTGTTAAAAAACTTTTTTTAAACGAATGGGATGAAAAAAAAGGATTATACTCAAGAATTAAACTAAGCGAAAAGCAAGAATTTTTACGTAAAGTTAAAAGCATATTAACCGGTAGTTCTCTTGAAATATATATGCCCCCCAACCCAAGAAGGTTGGCTGTGTATTTTAAAAAAAATGTAACAATAGTTGAAGATACTGATACAAGGTTTATACATTTAAAAAGTGAAACAACAAACCCTGAAAAAATTATTTCATTAATCGTTGAAGCTTCAGAAATAAGCGATCAGATAATGAGAGAGCGATATGTTAAATTTTCTGAAGAACCTCTTGCATTTTATAAACATAAACTTCGTACAGCAAAATCTCGTGAACACCGCGAAGCCTTAGCGCAATTAATTGGAAAAGAAGAGCAAAAATTAATGTTAGCTGCAAGTAGTAAATATTTTATTGCAGAACCATTTGTAAAGCCTACGATTAGTATACAAGCAACATCCCCTAGGCCAAAAACAATTTTCAGCCTTTTTGCGTTAATAGGTTCATTTATTGGTGCAGTATTAGCTATGTTACTATATTTTAAAAGTGAAAGATAAGTCATGTTTAAGCAATTTTTAAAATATTTAATAACTGTCTTTCTCGTAATATTTATTCATAGTGCTGGCTTAGCCCAAGGGCAATCTGAGGGTATTCAGACATTAGTTGATGAAATGGTAAACAGTTCTGATAAAAATGAAATAAATCATGGAAAAATTTCAAAAAATCCAAATGTTCCACTGCTCAATAATGAAAAAAGTATAAATAATTTATCATCTGATATCAAAATTGCTAAAAATGATCATGAGCATTCTATTATAAAAAAATACTTCAAAGTTCAAACGGGTGATAACCTTAATTTTTTTGGCTCAGACGAATTCAATCAAAAACAAGATGATAATTTATTCTTTTTTAATACTGTTGGAGATCAATATCAACTAGCACCTGGGGATGTTTTGCAAATCACACTTAGAGGATTAGATTCATCAAGTAATCAATATCAAATAGAAAATGATGGCACAATCATTGTAGAGGACCTATATCCAATTAATATTGACGGACTAAATTTGAAAGAAGTCAAAGATTATATTTCTGAGATAATTCAAATTGATGATGCTTCTGCTGAAGTCTTTGTATCACTGAAATCAGCCAGATTGGTTACGGTACAAATATCAGGTAATGTTAATTCACCTCGAACTATTGCAGTTCCAGCCTATACACCATTAAGTAGAGTGATAGCTCATGCAGGCGGAATTAATAATAGCGGCTCACTTAGAAATATCTACTTGAGCCAGTCAGATGAAAATACAAAAATTATAGATTTCTATGAATTCCTGCAAAAGCCCACAATAATTACTGATCCTTTAATTAGGACTAGTGCAAGAATATTTGTTCCAAATTTAGGCCCTACAGTTGCTGCCACTGGATTTCTAGCAAGGCCAGGGATTTATGAGTTGAAACAGAATAAAGTAAAAGTTGAAGAATTGCTTAAATTAACTGGAACAACATTCTTACCTTCAGGATCAACTTTAAAAATATTGTTTTATGACAATGATGGAAGAACAAAATCGCGCAAAGTAACTAAAGACGAAATCATATATCAAGGGGAGTCTTTAAAAGTAGATTTTATTGAAACTCGCGAGGTGAATATCTCTAAGATATTTGGTTCTGTCGTAAAAGACTATACGTTAATTCCTGACGATGTAATATCAGTTAAATCTGCATTAAAAGGAGGTGCAGCATTAAGCTCAGAAGCCTATACGCCATTTGCTTTAATAATAGGAAAAAATAATAAAAATAAAGCAATAAATTTAAATGAAGCATTAATTAACGAAAATATCACCCTTCCTTTGGGCGCAGATTTGAAAGTATTCAATCAAGAAGAATATATGTCATTGCTAAGTATCAATCCAAATAAATCTAGCAATCCGATTGTTTCAAAATTAGCTAATACAGAAGTTGCAGAAATATATTTAGATGGAAAATTAATTGCATATATACCTCCTAATGAGAATTCAAATTTATCTGATTCTATCAAAGATTTTTATAAACCAACGTCCAAAACAGTATATGATATAATATTTTTAAAGAACAAAAATGGGGTTAACGCATTTTCGATGAATGATGCGCTAAGTAGTAGTAGAAAAATATCACTTAATGCTGGAGATAGTTTATTTATATTTGAAAATACATTTTTTGAAAAATTATTAAAAAGTATATCAAAAATAGGAGTAGATACACCATCAAACACTTTAATCGAAAACGTGGCAACAGTTGAAGGTTTACAATTTAATCAACAACAAAGAGAGAAAGAAAATATTCTTGCAAGAAATTTAAGTTACTCGAAAAAAATACTTCAAAAAGCAAATATAACAGAAATAAGATTAGATGGAGACCTGCTTACAATATTGCCATATTTCGAGGGTATTAATTCTGCTAAGGTATTAGAAACTTTGAGTGGAACTTTGCCAAATATAATAAATGAATTTACAATTATTACTGATAGGCGATCTGATACTGCACCAATGATTAAGAATTTGAATGAAACATTTATTTTAGAAAAAAACCAGACAATAAATCTTATCTCTAATAGATTTTATCAAGATATAATATCAAAATATTACACGCAATATAATGATGAGTTTTTCAATATCGTACGATCTAGCGATGCAGTAAAAGTTTATGTTGATGGAAGGCTTAAATTATTAATGCCACCATATTTTTCAGTGAGTGATTTAGATTCCTTCAATTTACATATAAATAATGCTCAATTATATAGATTATTTATTACTTTAACAAAAAAGAAGGTTAATTCCAGCGTTTGGAGTACGTCCATATATGACGCTAAAAAACTTTTTTCGAAAGAAAACAAAGTTATTTTATACCCATTTAATGAAATTGATTTATTTACTAAAAACTTTATTAAAAAAGAATTTATTATTCAAAATCAAACCGTTGGTGATATTAACGATTTTAAAACTGATAGTGAAATATATGATAAAGATGCAACTAAAAAAGTTGAATTAGCAAAAGAAGATGATAACAACAGTAACCTAGAATTTTTAATAGATGAACTTCAATCAAAAAATGTTTCCAACAGAATTAAACAATCAAAAAGCTTGATGCAATATTCATTAAAAACAATTGTTGGAGGAATAAATTTTCAAGGGCAATATCCAGTAGCAGATGGTATATCGTTGTCGGAGTTTATTTTATCTGCGGGTGGGTTGAAATATAAAAATTATAACACAAAAGTTTTTATTACAAACACTTTAAACCAAAATGGTCGCTTAATCAGAAAAGATCCCATAATTATAGACTATTCTACGCTAACTGAAAAAAAATATATATTAGATGGTAACTATTATATTAATATTGTTCTTCCTATTAACGACGCTATAAATGGACAAATTGAATTGATAGGTGAGCTCCTAAGGCCAGGAAAATATGTATTTTCTAGATCAGAAACACTTCCTGATATTATCAATCGGGCTGGAGGATTATCAGATATAGCTTTCCCTTTAGGAGCAGTGTTGCAAAGGGAAAGTATAAAAAAAGAACAGATTGCTTCCAACAACCTTTTAGCGGACCAATTGGAAGCATCAATAATATCGGTTGTACAGACTGATATCGATAGTGCAGATGATCAGGTAGAAGCTGTTTTAGGCTTTGCAAACCAGTTGCGAACTCAAGAAGTTTCAGGCCGGTTATCTTTAAACATATTGGATAGCGATCCATCAAGACCAATATATCTAGAAGATGGAGATATACTAACTATACCCAAACGTCCTTCTCATGTAACTGTATTAGGAGCTGTGCAAAATAAAACAAATACAATGTATAATGCTAATTATTCAATTGCAGATTATGTAAAGAATGCTGGTGGTTTGACTAAAGTGGCTGACTACAGAAAAACTTTTATTTTATTGCCTAATGGTGAAAGTGTTTTGACGGATAATAATACTATTATTCCCGTTGGCTCAGTCATCATAGTTCCACCTAAAGTGGATAAACTATCAATCCTTGGTTTAACAGATATTTTATCACGTGTTTTGGGCAATATAGCTACATCAATTCTTGCTATAAATAATGTTAACTAATCATACGTTCTTCTTTGTTTGTTTAGCAATGACAATCATTTGTACGACACCTCTAAAAGCAGAGAAAAAAAGTATTATAATAAGTGACTTAGAGACCTCTGTAAGTAATAGGATTGAATCATTCTTTATTAAGAACCCAAATGAAGATAATGTATTATGGATGCCAAAAGTAAATGAAAAAAGTAGATATATTTTTGCAATCCCTAAAGTGGCATTTAGGTCCTCAAAAAAGTATAAAGATACTGCAGATTTATATTATTTAAGTAAAAAAATTGATAACAATCTGGTGCTTTATCCAACAAAAAAAATATTTTTTGACATAACTTTGTCTGATGAATATCTAGCATTTAAATTGAAAAAAAATTTATTTGAGATCCTTGATGGTAGTATATTTATTAATAATAAGGTTAGTAAATCTGTAGGATTAGGATTGAATAAAAAATTCATATTATCAAAAAATAAATTAGCAAATTTAACATTTGAAAAAACAACAAATAAATATCCAATAATAATGCTAGATTTTGCTGGTTTATCAATTAGTGAAAATTCAGAATATTATATAAATATGAGACATAGTTTTAAAAGCAATGATTTAAAATATGCTCTTAATTACACACTATTTGATATATTTAATAAATATGATCTCTCATTGGGAATTCAAAATGATAATAAGATATATCCAGAGATATTTTTAAGTTATAAAAAAGATAACACAGTATTTTTGGGAGGAATCGTCAAAATAGAAAATAAATCTAATTTCAATATATTTCTCGGAGTTCAATTTTTTAATATATTTAACAAAAATAATTTGCAAACAAACTTAAATATAAAGCATGATTACTATGGAAATTATAAAAAAATTAGTTTGAGAGATATGAGAAAAAAAAACTTAAATAATTTGTGGAAAAGAGGAATGAATAATTGAATTTTAAATAAGAATACTATATCAATATGATATGAAAAATTTCAAGATGTAGTAATTTCTTAATACATGTAAAACATCTGATAAAAGCAGCAAAAAATATGACTAATATCAAAAGAAAAATAAATAATAATTCAGAAAGTATCTTCATAGCAGGAAATAAACTTTTTTGGATCAATAAAAGATTTTTTGATATTTTTGTAAGCTTGATGCTAATCCCTCTATTGATTTTAACTTACATAAGTTTGATGCTACTAAATAAATTTTTTAATAAAGGTTGTGTATTATTTTATCAAAAGAGAATGGGAATGAATTGCTCTGCGTTTTACGCTATTAAATTTCGTTCAATGTACTCTATGGATACAATTACAAGAAAATTCGATGATCCGATTGAGTATGATAGGATTACTCCTTTAGGCAAAATTTTACGTAAAATTCGCCTTGATGAGTTGCCACAAATTATAAACGTCTTAAAAGGTGAAATGAGTTTAATTGGTCCCAGGCCAGATTACTTTGACCATGCAGTTGAATATGTGAAAAGTATCAATGGTTATCGCGAAAGATATTTAGTGCGCCCTGGTATTTCTGGCTTATCACAAATTAGATTGGGATATGCTGAAGGATTAGAAGCAACAATAAAGAAATCAAATATTGATAATTATTATATAAAAAATACCAGTTATTTATTAGAATTGAAGATTATTTTCAGCACCTTAGTTACAATAATTAAAGCATTGGGTAGCTAGATTTTAGGAAATATTTTAATGTTTAGAAAGCTTATAATAAAATAGATTTTAAGTTTAAAAACTAGTTGGTAATTATTGGGGAAAGAATGAGAAAAATATTTATAGTTACTGAGCGTCGTGCAGATTATTCTAGATTTCAACCTATCTTAAAGTTGATTCAAGACGATCCTGACCTTGATTATGATTTGGTTGTTACAGGTTTGCATTTGAAGAAAGATAATGGATATACAATAAATGAAATTCTTGATGATGGATTTAAAATTTTCTCTAAATTTGATATGTTTAAAGAAGATGAAGACAGTGGTGGTGCAATGGTTAGGGCATATGCTGAGGCCGTAAAAATGTTATCTATAGAGCTTGAAAAATCAAATCCTGATTTGATTCTATCTGGTTTCGATATTGCCGCTAATGCAGCTGTTACACTAGCTGGAGCACACATGAATATTCCTGTTGCACATATTCAGGGAGGTGAGGTAACAGGAACAATTGATGAATCTATACGTCATGCTATGAGTAAATTTGCTCATTACCACTTAGCGGCTAATGATGATGCTTGTCTAAGATTGATTAAAATGGGTGAAGTACCTGATCATGTATTTAATGTTGGTTGCCCATCCATCGATGCAATACTCAAAGTCAGTAATAATCCTAAAGTAATTACAAAATATAATTTAGAAAAACCGTATTTTATACTTATTCAACATCCAGTAACAAGTGAGATCAAAAAATCTTCTAATCAAATTAAAGTTACTCTAGAAGCTATTAAATTATCAGGAATTAATGTGTTAATTATTCTTCCTAACAATGATGCAGGATATTCATCTATAGTCGAAGAAATTAAAACCTCAAATGTAAAATGCGTTGAAACGCTTAGTATAGATGATTATGTAAACCTTTTACGCCACTCGAATGGATTAATAGGTAATTCTAGCAGTGGTATACATGAGGCTGCTACTTTTAATGTACCAGTAATAAATATAGGATCGCGCCAACAAGGAAGACTGAGACCAAAAAATGTAATAGACGTGAATCATGATTCAGTAGAAATTATAGAAGCAATAGACAAATGCAATAAGATAATTGATGAAAAGTTAATATTTGATAATCCATATGGTGATGGGAATAGTTCTACAAAAATTGTCAATCTTTTAAAAAAGTTAAAAATTAATGAGAAAATCGTCCAAAAAAGGATAACATATTAATGCAAAAAGTATTTATAACAGGTGGTTCAGGCACCGTCGGGTCTGCTTTTATTGAAAAATATTATGACGTGTATAAATTTTTTAGTTATAGTAGAAATGAAAAAATGCAAGTTGCTTTAAAAAGGCGATTTCCAAACGTGGAAATTATCCTAGGTGCCGTTGAAGACAAGTTATCCCTTCTAAGTAATGTAACTAAAATAAAACCGGATATTATAATTCATGCTGCAGCATTAAAGCATGTGGATTCTGCTGAAAACTCGCCAATACATGCTATTAAATCAAATATTATTGGTAGTTTGAATCTTATAGAGGCAGCAGTCACTAATTTTGTTTCCTCAACTGTTGCAATCAGTACTGATAAAGCATGTGTGGCTGATAGCAATTATGGATATACAAAAGCATTAATGGAAAAAATGTTTTTAGAGGCCCATACTGAAGTTACAAAATTTAATGTATGTAGATTTGGTAATGTTTCACATAGTCACGGATCAGTTATACCATATTGGCTAGCATTAAAATCAAAAAATCAGCCATTACCATTAACGCATGAGGATATGAATAGACTCATGTTTAGCCGCCATGAAGCTGCTGAGCTAGTGAATAAAGCAATTCTTGATTCTCAAAGTGAAATCCAACCATTTATATTATCCCAAAAAATGAAAAGTGTTAATATGTTAAAATTAGCAAAATTAATTTCAAATGATATTGTTAATATTGGCTTAAGGCCGGGTGAAAAATTGAATGAGACATTAATAAGTGAAAAAGAAGCATCGCATACATTTGTTGATGGTAAATATATAATAGTAAAACAGGAAAAAAATCAAAATTCGAATTTATTAGTGGGTGAATATTCTTCCAATAATGTTGAATTTATGAATAAAGAAGAAATGATGTCTACCATTATGGAAGCCGATGAAATGTTAGATAGATCATTGTTAGAAACGAGAGTATATTAAGCCTTCAATATAAATTTTATTGTCTAATCTAGGTAATACATTTAATTAAAAAATTACCCAAATATTGGGTCAATTAAGTTAGGGTAAATAATATTATTTGTGTTTATATTTATATTTTTTTGAAGAAAATTATTTGCTACTATATGGTTAAAATCTTGACTTCTTGAATAACGAATTTCATGAGATTTATCTTGTTTTATAGATTTGAGAGTAAAAATCGTTTCATTTTTTACAACGTTTACTAATGCTTTTTGTGCTGTTAATGCAGGTTGCATTGTGAAAAAAAACGGATTTTTGTATGTTTGTCTTTTAGGAAGGCAATGAAATAATATATCTCCATTGTCTAATCCTTTGCTTAAATAATGAATTGTTGCTCCGACATACTCTGGTTTATTGTCAAACATTGCCCAAAAATTACAGGCAGCACCACGATAATAAGGCGCTAATCCCATGTGAATATTAATGGCTTTGTTCTTAACAAGGAAATCGATTAACCAACCTTTAATATAACTTGCACCGAATATTATATATACATCAGAGGACAGAGCTATATCTAATTGTGAATTATTTTGTTTGTCTAGCCCATCAGTGTCAATTGATATTGTTTTTACATTTTCTGGGAGATGATTAGTATTGTTAAATATACTAATTTCAGATGAAATTAAATTCATTAAGTAAGTTTGGATTATTTTAGATTTTTTGCTTAAATTTTTATAATACGATATAGCCTTATTATTTTCACTAATAAAAAAAATTTCATCAGATATTTTTGAAAGCTCCCTCACTAAATTTAAATGCCTTGGTTGATTGCTACTGAAAACTGTAACTTTCATAGTAATGCTTTTTGTTGTAAATTTGCTTGGTCCTCTCGAGGAATTGTAAGCCTTGAATTTTCGCCATTGCAATACATATTTGACGCAAAACCAATGTCAACGTTCATTTCTGTAAGTATATCTAATGTGTCATTATTATAGTCCCCACAGGGGTGTGACATAGTATTTATATGTTTACCCAGAATTTTTGATAAATGTTCATAATTATTTTTATATTCAAGCCTTTGCTTTGATTTGCAAAGTTTTTTCATTTGTGTTGGATGCGAGTGAGAATGTAAGCCTACCACATGCCCTTGCTTATCGATATTTTTTAATTCCTTTTCGTTGATCCATAAGTTTTTTGTGGATTTGGTTATATCGAATTTTTTATTTTTAAACATGATCTTCATTATGTTACTGTATTGATTATCAGTCAATAATTGATCACGTATATACCTAAACCACTTATCGTTTTCAGTATAAAATGGATATAATGATAAATAGTCTAAATTGATAAAATAAGAATAATGCTTTGCAAATAAAATAGGGTTGTAGTTTTTTACAATTTCGAAAAATTCATAATAAAAATCGTCTATCTTATTAAAACTGTTAGTTCTAAAATATCTGTAGATTTCTAAGAAACAGTATTCTTTTTGAAATATACCACTATTTATAAAAAAAAATGCGGTAAGACCAAGATCTTTCATAATCGGTAATGCAATGTCATATTGAGACTTTAAGCCATCATCAAAGGAAAGGCATATATCTGAATGTTGCAAATAACCTTTTTGTGCACGCTCTAGGTATTCTTGTGCACTAAATAATGAATAGTTTTTAGCTAACCAATCAAGCATCTTTTTGAAATCAATAGCACTAAGGCTACCTTGAGCAGGCAAGTGTACTGAATTATGAAAGTGGTGAAACATTATGGAGTGAGATGATAATTGGAGCAATGAAAAACCTGTTGATAATATTATTCTCATGATAATTTAAAAAATACCATTGGCTTAATTAGGTATCACTTTATTACTAGAACATTAAAGCAGTTTAAAATGCAATAAAAATTAATATGATGCTTCAACTATTGTGCTTTCTTAATTAAAATATAAAAATTACTTCCATAAATAATTACTGTTAACGTCACATTACTAGTAGATGTTAATTAAATAACAATGGTGACCCTGGGTAGATACGAACCACCAACCTGCCCCTTAGGAGAACAATGGTCTATCTGATTTCAACTTGAAATCAATAAGTTACATATCTCTTTTAAATTTGTAAACGATTTGTAAATTTAAGATAAGAAATCATTTAATTAAAACCAGTATTTATAGTAACGAAAACTAAGTTAGTGCTACTATTTTACAAATTTTCTTTTAAAAATAATCCAGCCCCAATTTTATTAAAAACACCACCATCAAATTTCATAGAAATTTTTCCATTTATAGTGTCTTTATAAAATAAATATGCTTCACCATCAATTTCAGTTGCTGGTATGATGACTTGAATATCTTTTCCCTTAAGCTTTATTTTCGTTGGATGAAATTCATCAGGTGATAACATAAAGTTAATTGCAGACATTTGATTTGAAAGATTATTAAAGTCATCGCCCGTTTTGAGTTCTAAAAAGGTGTATCCATGAAAAAGTTCAGATGAAGATACATGAATATAGTATGTTGCGTCCAATCTCTTATTTGATATTGGCATTTCACCTTCTAAAATGACGTCGTAGCCCATATCTGTATTTTCTATTTCAAAATCATCTATTTCCATAAACTTTGTTAAGATATTCTCTAACGCTTCAACTTGTGCTCTTGCTTCTTCATCCAGTTCTCCAAAGTTACTGAACTGAGCTTCA
>Ga0209532_1001199_pt1 | contig 20735 bp, 21 predicted proteins | sample COG_02_FD_184746 | JGI IMG/M metagenome (GOLD analysis project Ga0209532, IMG submission 184746) | Pelagic Microbial community sample from North Sea - COGITO 998_met_02 (SPAdes) (version 2) | ecosystem: Environmental > Aquatic > Marine > Neritic zone/Coastal water | place: Helgoland, sampling... | reverse complement strand
TTCAACCCTAGCAGCGTTTCAAGTGGCACACTCGCGTGTCTCACCGTCCCTCGCTGCGTCCGGTAAGGGGGCTTTTAGGCCCACCCAACCAAACCCGCAACCCTTTTTTTCTAAAAATACAATGTTTTTACAAAGCTCGCAAGAAACCCATATAAATAAGGCCTTTCGCCAATATTTTCCCCAAGCAATCCACCGGCAATCCTGCCAAAACATACGCAAATCAAACATCAACACCGCGACATACGACTTATCCACAGCAACGCCCTCAACACTTTGCTCAGCAACATCCAAATTAACCCGAGATTCCCCCCCGTTCAGCCCAACTTGAACCCAAAACCACCCTTTCGAACCACACCAAACCAGAATCAACGTACACAAACCATGCACAAGCCGTGCACCGAGTCGTGCACCGAGAATCATAACAGATTCGCAATAAATCTAGCTTACACGCGCACGCTCAACCTCTGCATCCGTCAGACCATACTTATCCGCAAACCGAACACGCGCTGAAACCAAGCGCGCATCATCGGGCCGCATCCCCAACGTCCGAATGAATGCAATGCGTTGTCGTTGTTTTAACGCATCGCGATCAATCGCCGTCCCCATCACCCGATCAATCACATGCCCCCCAGGTGACACATGGAACCATTTTGAAAAATCACGAAAGTGGTGCTGGTTATGTAGCGTGGACACATGCCGTTCAACCCACGTTTTAGGTAAGGTTAAATGAGCTGTCATGTGAAACCACTCGTACCCCATGAACGTACCAATCCCACCAACGAGCACAATCAACACCGCCAACTCAAACGCAAGGGTTGGCGCAATCAAAAACATCGCCAAGTAAATCAGACTGAAATTCACAATCAACATCGGCACGGCCACCCAGACGGGAACAAAGAACAGCCCGCGGTTCGTTGGGAAATCGTGATGACCGTAATGCGCACGATATAACAGATCAAATTTCCACTGCTGAGCGGGTGGCGGTAAATGAAAGATGAAACGATGCAATGAATATTCATTCAACATCTGCGCCCCAATCCCAACGGGTAATAACAGCCACATCCAAATCGGCGCTGTAAACAAGGACAAGATAATTCCCACCACAAATACAATCGCCATGATTTGGATGGATATATGGGACAGCATTAAACGTAATCGGATCATCAGGCATTCCTTGGGCTTTGAAATCGCACCATAACAACGACCTGCGATTTCACGAAATGAAACGGTACGTCAACAACACATGAATTGCAGATACGACGATCCCACGATAACTTGCCTCAAAACATAAAGGTGCGAAAAATGGATAACTACGCAGATATGATGTTCCAAGGTGCGGTTGCCGATCTACAGCGCGCCGAGGGGACTTTTGACAAATTCCAAAAGTTCTACGTCCACCGCACCCAATCGGAATTGTCAGAAGACGACATCGCATTCATCACTGCACGCGATAGTTTTTATATTTCGAGCCTAAATGACCAAGGGTGGCCTTATATCCAGCATCGCGGTGGTGCGCGTGGTTTTGTGCAGGTTTTGGGAGCCAGCCAATTGGCCTGTGCGGATTACGTAGGCAACAAGCAGTTCATCACCATGGGTAACCTGATGGCCGATGATCGCGTTTCATTATTCTTTATGGATTACCTAAATCATACACGCCTAAAGGTGCAGGGCCGCGCCACATTGAAATCCGTGACCGACAGCGATCCAAAATTGGTGGCGCAACTGGACACAGGCGACACCCCCGCCCAGCGCATATTGACGATTGATATTGTGTCGATGGATTGGAACTGTCCGAAATATATTCCAACGCTTTATCCTGAAGACATCATCCGCGATGTGATCGGTCAACAGATGGGGAAGCTTCAGGCGGAGAATGAGGCGTTGAAGGCTGAGCTGGCGAAGCTACGCGGTTAACCCGCGCATCCGTTGTTTACGCAACTTCATCACACGATGCGTCAGTAACACAAACAGGATCAATGCATAGATCGCTGGTTCGACTTCCCATGTTTTGGTCAACAACAAGAAATGCATCACCGCGCCGATACCTGCCAGATACACCAGTTTGTGCAATTTGTTCCATTTTGCTGGTCCCATTTTTCGGATGGACAGATTGTTGGATGTCAGTGCCAAGGGCAACATCATTAAAACAGAGGCCATGCCAAAGGTGATATAAGGGCGTTTCACGATGTCTTTCCAAATTTCAGAAACAATGAAGCCTTGGTCCAACCACAGGTAGGCGGCCAGATGTAGGAATGCATAAAGGAATGCCATTAAACCGATGGCGCGGCGGAACTTGACCAAGTTCAGTTTAAACCAATCGCGTAGAGGTGTGATCATGAGACCTGCGATAATCAGCTTTAGCGCCCATTCGCCGATCTCGTGTTCGTATGTTCGAATTGGGTCAGAACCCAGCTGATTTGTGAACAACGCATAGGTCAGCCAAACCGCAGGTACTGCCAGTGCGATATATAACGCCCATGTTGGCACACGGCGCGTTGTGGAATTGATCGTTGATACTATGGTCATGATAGTCCCCAAATTCTGTTGGGATCGTTCTAGGTCAACATTGTATTACAATCAAAACAATTGCCCTGACATACGCGTGGGAAATGTTTCAGATTTCAAATCAACCTTAACGCCCTGCAATCCAATCACGCACACCGTAATATCCAATCGCAAACGGCAAGAACCAAGGGCGCCCATTGTAAAGTGGAATGGTTTTAGGCGGATTGCAATCAAACGCAGACCGCGCGCGTTCGTCGCCCAAAATACGATACGCTGCTTTGCGTCCAAACCACGGCGCCCACACAGTGCCAGACCCGCAATATCCGCAAGCATATATAATGCCGTCACGTTCAAAAATGCTGGGCAGCTCGTCTTGGGTATAGGCGACCTGCCCTGCCCAATGTGTATCCACACCGATGCCACGCAATTCAGGGAAGATCGCAACGACATTGTCGGCCAGACGCCGCGCCGCGCCTGCGGGGTTTGCCCCCACCAGCACATCACGCCCGCCCAACAATATGCGTTTGCCGTCAGGGCTGGGGCGATAGTAACGCCCCAAATATCGGGCTTCGCCAAATGTGCCCATGCGTGGCATTAAGCGCGCCATAACATCGGTGTCGATTTCATCGGTGGCGATGATACGGCTGGTCACTGGCACCACGCGTTTGCGTAGCCAAGCATCGCTGTTGTCAGCATATCCATTCATCGCCACAATCACGCGATCAGCGGTTACATTTCCGCGCAGGGTTTCCACGTGATTTTGATCAAGCACATTTAAAACAGCGGTGTTGTCATGCACGGTCACACCCGCGTTTATCGCGACCGCCAACAGGCCTGCATAAAATTTGGCAGGATGCATCGACCCGATATCATCACGCCCGATGCCACCATGGTATAAATCCGATCCGACCATCGCGTTTTGATCTTGGCGTTCCAAAATTTGCGCATCGACGCCCAGTGCTTCGTTCTCTTCGTCGGCGGCACGTTTCATGCCGTCAAAATCACGCGGTGTCATCGCACCGGTAAAGCGGCCATTATATTGTAGATCGCATTTGATACCTTCGGCATTTACAAAATCGCGAAAGGCACGTCGTGCATCAATCGCTTCTTTGTACATCGCCAATCCGCGATCTGGCCCATATGCCGCCATGGATGCGGTTAGACCCATTCGTAGATTTCCGCTTAGGATGCCGCCATTTTGCGTGGATGCACCCGCACCTGCGATGCCGCGATCAAACACTTGTACGGATTTACCCGCGCGTGCCAAAACAATTGCAGCCGACAGACCCGTCAGCCCAGCGCCGACGATCACAACATCACAGTTTGATTGGACGTTTTGTTGTTTGCCTGGTGTGGGTGGGGCATGGCGCCACCAATATGGAATAGAGTTCATCATCTAGCCACCCTAAGACGCAAGTTGATGATTGGTCAAAGCGTAAAAGCAAAGGCGCGACCTGCTTTTGCAAATCGCGCCTGTAATTTTCAATTGTTGTCTGGTGAGGGCTTATGACGATGAATAAGCCTGTGCACCCCACAGTTTTTTCACACGTGCATCGCGGCCACAACCTTTGCGGTAAAATTTATAGGCTTTTGCCTTGGTCATCGGGCCACGGCGTGTCAGCACGACTTTCGTACTTTTGTAATAATCTTGGTGATAGCCATCGACTTTGTAGAATTTAGCCACGGGCAAGATGGGCGTTACGATCGCGCTTGGGAGTTTGCCGCTGGCGTTGTGTTTCGCAATGATATCGCGTGCGATTTTTGCCTCTGCGCCATTTGCGAAAATACCGCTGGTATAAGTATGTCCGCGATCACAGAATTGACCGCCTGCATCCGTTACATCAATCGAGCGCAACAAGGTGTCCACCAGAGTGGCATAGTCAACCTTGTCCGCATCATAAGTGATTTCGACAGCTTCGATGTGATCACCGTGAGATTTGTATGTGGGTTTGCGCGTTGTGCCACCTGAAAATCCAGAGACGGCCTCTTTGACTCCGTCGAGATGTTCGAAATCTGATTCAACGCACCAAAAACAACCGCCTGCAAAAACAGCCTTTTTGATATCTTCTGCTTGTGCAGTCATTGGTGCGGCGATCAGCATCGCCGCTGTCATTATCGTCTTTAACATATCAATCCCCTAGAAATTTTTCTTAAGATCCATGCCAGCATACAAGCTGGCAACATCTTCGCCGTATCCATTGAACATTGGCGTATCGCGTTTACCGAACAATCCGCCACCGATTACGCGTTCGCGTGCTTGGCTCCAACGTGGGTGATCCACATCGGGGTTCACATTCGAATAGAAACCATATTCATTCGCAGCTAAATTGTTCCATGTCGTTGGTGGTTCTTCTTCTGTTACCGTAATTTTCACAATCGATTTGATTGACTTAAATCCATACTTCCATGGCACAACCAAACGCAGAGGTGCGCCGTTTTGATTTGGGAGGCTTTCGCCATACATACCAGTTGCAATCATCGAGAGCGGATGCATTGCTTCGTCCATGCGCAAACCTTCGACGTATGGCCAAGGGAAACGTGGGTTCCAGCCGATACCGGGCATTTCTTTGGGGCGGTTTAATGTTTCAAACGCTACATATTTACCGCCCGACTGAACGCCTGCTTTGTTCAATATTTCTGACAGCGAGAATCCAATCCACGGCACAACCATTGACCAAGCTTCGACACAGCGGAAACGATAAATGCGTTCTTCGAGTGCGATACCTGACAACAAATCGTCCAAGCCGTAATTACCGGGGTTATCGACCAAGCCACCAATTTCCACAGACCATGGGTCTGTTTTCATCTGATGTGCATTCTTAAAGGGGTCACCCTTGTCTGTGCCAAACTCGTAATAGTTATTGTAACTGGTTGCCGCCTCTTTTGGCGTGACATCTTCATCCACAGAATAATCTGTTTTTGTAAATTCCAAAGCGGCGGCCTGTGCGGCGCCACCCAGAAATGGTGCCATGCCTAAGCCTGCGGTTCCTGCAATGATCTGACGGCGGTTCAAAAAATCCGCTTTTGCTGTCACATCCGAATATTTCAAATTACCCCGAAAGAGTGCCATATGTATTATTCCCATCTTGTTTTTCTACAAATGGCTTAAGACAGGTCCAATTCAAAGACAAATGAACCTAGATCACAACATCGTTGGAAATCTTACAGTTTGGGTTTTGACATCTGTTTACGGTACTCAACTGGTGATTTTTGATACACGCGTTCGAATTCGCGGTAAAAATTGGAGCGTGTCAAAAAACCAGACCGTTCCAAAACGCGCGAAACGCTTTGGTTTGTCTGTACCAACATGTCTGCCGCATGGGTTAAGCGAAATCCATTTACGTATTGCGATACATTCACATTTTGAGTTTGATTGATTGCTTCGGACAATGCGCGTGCAGGCACATGTAAACGGCGCGCCAATCGTTCCAATGTTAAATCTGTATCCAGAAACAATTGCGTCTGTTCTAATAAGGTACGTGCCTTTTGTTCTAACGTTACGTTTTCGGAGCTTTGTGATCCACGCGACGCACTTCGTTCAACATCCGCTTTTGATTGGTTGGCAAAAATCACGATGCCCGCCACCAAACTGAAAATCAGAAACACAGACCCGTATGACACCAATGTCACCGCCTGATCCATGCGTTGCAAAGCAAAGCTGATGGCGATGCTTGTTTCAAAAATCACCATCACGGCCAAACTGATCGCGGCCCACATCATCCAGCGCCGGATGCTGCGGCCCAATTCCAATGGTGCCAAAGTAATCCGATCCTGTCCCATGCGCCACATTACCAGCAAGGCGACAATCGATCCCAGATAGGTCAATCCAATCACCACATCGTAGGCTGTGTGATAACTTGGGAAGATCTGCATCAGCACAACAAAAATAGACACCGCGCCCAGATGGATCATTATCCATCGCCGCACCGATACCGCAGGCCACATAAACGCCGCGAAACCAAACACGATCAACGGCCCGATGAACAACGGGATAATGCGCTGGATCAAAACAAACTGTTCGAACCCATACCCAAACCGCACCGCGATCAATAGTGTCCCAAGGCTCATCAATCCAAAGGCTGCGACGAACACATTGCGCGCAAAACGGTTACCCAGCTCTAGCCGCCAAATCAAAACACAGGCAACCAGTGACAATATAAATGTCAAAATTGGCAAGGGTAACGTCAGCATTTATCGCAACTCACTGTTCTCTTTCATGTCGGCCTGTCCTGTATTGTGCAAAACCTGTCCTTGATCGGGATTTAGGACAGCAAAACAAGGGCCAAAACGTTGTTTCATATGTGTTTTAGGGAAATATCAACCCCATCAATTCAATTCCAATTACACATAGGAACCTAACCCATGAAATATACATTGCCAATAACAACCCTTGCCGCTCTTGCGATCAGCGCTGCCACTGTATTCGCGGATGGCTTTCAAACCGGTATGACCGAACTGGGGGTTCGCGACACAAGCGGTGATCGTTATATCAACGGCGTCATTTGGTACCCGACCGACAAAACAGATGGCGCGGTTCGCGCCCAAGGTAACGCCGTTTGGGAACCCATTGAGGTTCACCCGAACGCCGAACCGTCAGCGGGGAAACACCCATTGGTTTTGCTGTCGCACGGCATGTACGGAAACCACCGCAATCAGGCGTGGTTGGCATCCGCATTAACACAAGCGGGTTATATCGTTGCAGCGGTTGATCATCCAGGTACGACCACATTTAACCGTGACGCAGATCACGCGCGCGCATTGTGGAAACGCCCACAGGATATCAGCCGCACAATTGATTATATTTTGGAAAACCCAGTGTACAGTAAGCATGTTGATGCGGAAAACATCTTTATGGCGGGGCATTCATTGGGTGGATTTACAGCCGTTGCATTGGCCGGTGGTCGTTTCGAACCCGCAAAATTCGACGCCTTTTGTGCATCGGCAGAAGCCGACATCGCCTGTGGTGCAATCAACAGGTGGAAGGTTGCAAAATCAGATCATTTCAATCCTCAAGAAAGAAATCTTCATCCACTCTGTCCGTCGTCAGGATTACTATTCAGGATCGAGAGGAACTCATGGCCTTCTTCGATTTTCCAGCCCAGCATTGGCAAAGCATCCGCACCAGCAATCCGATTGAATCTGCCTTCGCTACAATACGCCACCGCACCAAACGGTCAAAGGGCTGCCTGTCACGCGACGGCATGTTGCACATGATGTTCAAGCTGGGCCAGTGCGCTGAGCAAAACTGGAGGAAACTACGCGGCTTTGATTACCTCGCCAAAGTTATCACTGGCGTCACATTCAAAGACGGAATCGAAACCACAAAACAAGATCAGATCGCCGCATGACCAACAATCCTCAAACACCAGATTTGACAATAACTCTCCCGTTATCGAAGTAAATGACACAGTTTTTATATTACATTAGGATAACTTAGCCCAACAGCCCCCGCACTGCTGCCGTAATTGCGTGATCAGTTTGTTGGAAATCATCCTCTGTCAACGCAAGGCTTGCATATGTTTTTCCGGGGGATTTCAAAATACCTTCGTTGCGTAGTATCGTATTGAAAGTTGCATTCCGCATTGTATCCGATTGTTGCACATGACGGTAATCCCTAACAGTTTTGTCTGTGAATACGACATCAAACAAAGTTGGATGCCCCACGATTTTATGTGCAATATCATGCGCAGATAAGTGTTTTGTAAACATAGCTATCAAACGTTCACCATTTGCGTTTAACGTTTTGTAGGCACCGTCACGGCGTAAGATTTCCATTGTTTTCATACCAGCTACAGCTGCGATAGGATTACCCGACAAAGTTCCAAGCATCATCAACCATTCGTCACTACCAACAGCAGATTTATCAAAATGCGCCATGATATCCTTACGTCCAACGATAGCAGCTAATGGGAAACCACCGCCAATGACTTTGCCCAATGTACACAGATCTGGGGTAATGCCATATGTTTCTTGTGCGCCGCCGTATGAAAATCGAAATCCTGTCACGACTTCATCGAAGATCAAGACAATACCGTATTTGTCACATTCCGTACGGACGGCTTCTAAATAACCAGGTTCGGGCGGTATAATTCGCTGAAGGGGTTCGATGATCAAGCCAGCAATCTCATGACCATGTTCAACCAATAGGCTGCGTAGGAAATCTAAATCATTAAATGGTGCAATCAGCATTTCGTTGCGCACGGCCTCTGGAATACCTGCGCTGTCTGGAATGGCTTGCGGAAAATTGGACATTGTTGTGGGAGCCAAACTCATTTGAGCCTCGGCTGACATGCCGTGATATCCCCCCTCAAACTTTAAAATTTTATCCCGACCTGTAAATGCGCGTGCCAAACGTATTGCATACATATCTGCTTCACCACCAGATGATAAAAACCGCAGGTGTTCGGCACAAGGAACCGCCTCAATAATATCTTCGGCCAGCTCAATGCCTGCTGCATTATTGGTAAAGAATGTCATGCCCTTGGGAAGTTGTTCAAGTACGGCTTCTAGGACTTCTGGATGACCATGCCCCAATAACATCGGGCCAGATCCAATTAGGTAATCAATATATTCCGTTCCGTCTTCATCCCAAACGCGACTACCTTTGCCATTGCGTATGATCAGGTTTAGGTCAAAATTACCAAACCCGCCTGCAGGCAATGTGGCTTTGGCTCGTTCGATCCATTCCGATTGTGTGTGAATTTTTTCCATGCGTTCCTCTAATCAAACCTTGCGGCTTCTTGGCCAAGAGTTTCAATATTTGGGGATATGCCATGCCCCACACCAGCTGGGGGTTTAATCCGACCATTTTCGCGCATGGGTGCGCCATCATCGATGCGCGGCGAAACATAACCCGACAGGTCGCATGTGTTTAACAGATTACGTGGCGCGGTTGAGGCAGCCAAGTGTAATACGGCACCCGTCGTGATGTCTGATCCCCAAGTATCTTCGATACACATGCGTGCACCTAAATGCATACACAGGTCACGGGCACGGCGCATCGCGCTGAGACCGCCAAACTTTGAAAGCTTCAATGCAACGGCATCCATAATTCCCAATTTATGGGCTTGTAAGAGCGATGCAGTATCATGGGCCAATTCGTCCATTTTCATCGGCAATCCAGACGCGGCATGTACTGCTGCACATTCTTCGAATGTCGGGCATGGTGCCTCTAACATTATATCGAGATGCGCAACGCTACGCACCGTTCGCGTGCAGTCTAATTGCGTGCCACTATTGTTCCAATCGCCATAAACCAAGGGGCCGTTACCAACAGCTTCGCGAACCAAGCTAAGGCGTGCAACATCAGCTTCCCAATTGTTATCTGCACCTAATTTTACCTGAAATTGGCGCATGCCAGCGGCATAAGCCTCTTTGGCCATACGGGCCATTTCTTCGGGTTCAACACAAGTGATTGAATGGTACAGCGGCATGTCTTTGGTTTGACGCCCGCCGAGCAAAGCATAAAGTGGTAGATTGGCGGCTTTGGCGGTAATATCCCATAAGGCCGTATCAATAGCAGATTTAGCATAATCATGACCTATCAAATGCTGGTCTAATTTATGCATCAATGCTTCTGGACCGATCGGATCAGCACCCAAAAGTACCGGCATCATTTCTTCAATGGCTGGGATGACTCCATTCGCATAAGCGGCTAGATAATGGGGAATTGGGCAAACTTCCCCCCAACCGTTCAGGCCCTCGTCCGTATCCACGCGGACAACAACGCTATCAACTGTATCGCAAGTTTTTCCGCCTGCCATATAATAGGTTTCATGGCTGGTTAAAGGGACTATCCATGCGGTAATGCCTGTGATTTTCATGATCTATGCTCCATAAATAGCAACTGCGTCCCCGAGGATATTCAGATCCGGTGTGACACCAAGCCCGGGGGTTGATGGCGGTGTTGCAAAGCCATCTTGGTTACGCGCACCCATGTTTGGCACAGGATCAACGCTTAGGTGATAGTGGCACAACCAAGATGCTAATCTATTTGCTTCTGGCGTAGAGGCTGCCAAGTGGATTGCCGCCGTGTCTGCCAATGCAGAACCTCCCAAATCTTCGATATGCATTTGCCAACCAACTGAAACACCAAAATCGCGAATTTGTTTTGCGCGAGTTAAGCCCCCTACCCGATTTGGTTTTATTTTCACGCCTTCGCATGCGCCCGTTTTCCACGCGTCTAAGTGATCGCCAAATGTGTGCATGCATTCATCCAACATGATCGGGTTTAGAACACGTTTTGCAACATGTGCGCATTGATCCAATGTTTCACAGGGCTGTTCGACCCAGTCACGGGCCTCTACCGAATTTAAAACTTGGATTGCCGTGCCTGGTGTCCAAGCACGGTTCACGTCAAACGTGACATTTTCATAGGCTGGTAGAGCTGCTGATATGGCCTCAATACGTGCTATATCCGTGGCTGTATCACTGCCACCAATCTTGGCGGAATGGGTACGGTAGCCCTTTTGTGATGCACGGCGTATTAAGGCGATCATTTCGTCAGGTGTGCCTGTCGAAATTGATGAGTTTAGAGGAACAGGTGTGGCAGTATCTCCGCCCATCATTTGCCAAAGAGGCATATTGCTAGCTTGTCCCATAATATCCCAACACGCCATATCAAGCGGTGACTTTACATATGGATGCCCAGGCAATGTGACGTCCATCAGACGGTTTATATGATCCAATGATCGCGGATCTTGGCCAATAAGTGCAGGCGCTAAGATTTCTAACCCTGCACGAATACCCGGACCATGCGCGGGTAGGTATGTATGACCCCATGGGCAACCCTCGCCCCAACCAACAAGTCCTTCATCGGTATGTATTTCGACAAACGTGCTGTCGAGTTTTTCAAACTTTAGACGGCCACCTGATAAATAATATGGCTCGGTTAGGGGCATATCTAATTGGTAAACTTTGATGCGCGTTATTTTCATGGGCACACCACGATGTTGCCAGTGTGTTTTTTGTCGATAAATGTTTGTTGTGCCTTATGTAAATCAGCCAATGGGAACTGTGCTGCCAACATAGGTTTAATTTCACCACGCTCAATATAACCAACGAGATCAGTGAATATATGCGGTAGAATGACAGTTGATCCCGTGAATGTCAGATCACGTAAATAAAAGGTGCGCAGATCAAGATTAACAATGGGGCCTGCAATGGCGCCAGAACACGTATAACGCCCACCACGTTCCAGCACATCGATGATCGTGCCAAAATAATCCCCACCAACAATATCCGCCACAACACTGACCGTGCTTGATCCTGTTGCCTCTTTTAACGCTGCTAAAAGGTTTTTTGGGCTGCGTGGCAGTATGGCGTCTGGTGCCAATTGCGCTACATCTGCATGTTTTGCCTCAGATGCCATTGCAATCGTATAAGCACCGCGCCTTTTGGCCAATTGGATCAAAGCTGATCCCACGCCACCAGAGGCGCCCGTTATTAAAACACGATCACCCGCACCTACATTTGCACGGCTTAGCATGCCTTCTGCCGTTGAATAAGAGCATGAGAGTGTTGCAAGCTCTGCATCTGACATTGTGCTGTCCACAGGATAGACATTACGCGCATCTAGCGTTGTGTAATCCGCATATCCACCATCGCATTCAGATCCAAAATATCCCGTACTGTCTTTATTTTCGGGGGCATTCCAATCGCGCAGCCAATTATCTGTGATCACACGTTTACCGATCAAGCTGGCATCTGCCTTTGAGCCTACGGCAACAACATACCCACAAACATCAGCACCTTGGATACGAGGAAACGTAATTGGTGCACCGCCCCACGTTGGATCATCATCAGAAACTTCTGCATAGGCATCACCTGTCGTGGCTTCATCAACAGTTTTAGAATACCAGCCAGAGCGGGTATTCACATCGGTGTTGTTCAATCCGCAGGCAACAACTTTGATCAACACTTCATTTTCCTTTGGCTGTGGTGTTGGCCAATCGGTTTTGTATTCTAATGCATCAAGACCGCCGTGGCGCATTAATACGAACGCATTCATGGTGTTTGGAATATCAATCATGCGTCTGTCCTCGGCAGTTTGTTTTCAGGATCATAAACAGCATCAGCAAGGATTCGGCCTTTGCGCGGCTTACCTGCAACAATCACTTCAATTTCAGTATTGGGTACAGCCGCATGCGGTTTTAGATAGGCAAATGCCAGTACTTTTCCGTAGATATGGGAATAGGCAACGGATGCCGTCGATCCAACAACTTGGTTGTTCACAATAACAGCCTCGCCACCGTGACCATCCTCAACCCCGTCTGGTTCAAATTCAAGATAGGCACAGACCCACGGCATTGTCCCCGCTTCTGCTTTTTCAGCACTCTCGCGGGTGGCTTCTACGCCGATATATTCTTTATCAAGCTTCGCAAATCGCATCACATCAGCTTCGGCCAAGGTCACCTCATTGTTCAGCTCACCAGCACCTTTGAACGCCTTTTCCATACGCAGCACATTCATCGCAAACGATCCATAATCAGTGATCCCGTGCTCAATGCCAGCAGCCCATAAGGCATCATAAACGGCCAAAGCATTTTCGCGTGGGATATGAAATTCCCAACCCAATTCACCAGAATATGACATCCGAAAAGCCCAAACATCGTGACCCGCGACTTTAATATTCTGCGCGCTCAGCCATCTAAAGTTGGTATTATCTAAAGGCGCATCAGTGCATTGCTCCAGAACTTTCCGTGCGTTGGGTCCGTTTAGGGTAAGTGCTGCCCAATCATCGGAGAGCTTGGTAGTTTTCACGACTTCCCCGTCTTGGTTGAACGCAAGATGATCCAACAATCGTTGTTCAAAGAATGCCGCGCAAACCAGATAAAACGTATCATCGGCCAATTTAACGACAGTGGTTTCCAACTCGATCCGCCCGCGACGGTTCATGACATGTGTTAAGGCAATACCGCCAATTTTTTGCGGTAACTTATTTGCAACCAAACGATCCAAGTATCTTTCAGCATCTGGGCCTGAAATTTTAACCTTGGTGAAGGCTGATATATCCATAATGCCACAAGCTTCACGCACGGCTTTGCATTCCACACCAATCATGTCGTGTACTTCATTGCGACGGAACGAATAATAATCACGTTGCTCAACATCGCCGCGCGCAAACCAGCGTGGGCGTTCGTGACCATAAACCTCTTCGTATACCGCGCCTTTTTGTTTGAGGCGTTCATACATCGGGGAAGGCTTAATTGGACGACCCGCAAGACGGTTGAAATGTGGGAACGGAATTTCGTGACGTAAACAGTAATCCTCTTTCGCCTTTGTGACTTGCCATTCTTTCACAGCATAATCGCCAAAACGACGTGGATCATAATCACGCATAGAAATATCCGATGATCCATGGATCATCCATTTTGCAAGTTCCCTGCTTAAGCCAGGTCCCCAACCAATTCCAATTTGCGTACCGCAACAGCACCAGTAATTCGTCACACCTGGTGCTGGGCCAATAAGTGGATTACCATCTGGTGGATGCGAAATAGCGCCATGTACATCGCGTGAAATCCCAAGATTGGCAAAAATCGGCATGCGATCCATTGCGTTTTCAAGATATGGCATTACCCGATCAAAGTCAGGTGCAAACAATTCGTTTTCAGCGTTCCATGGACATTCATCTAACCAAACAGCGTTGGGGTTTTCTTTCTCATAGATCCCGATCAAGCCTTTTTTCTGTTCCATGCGGATGTAACCAGACACAAGTTTGTCATCGCGAATAACGGGTAACTCTTTGTCTAAATCCTGAAATTCAGGCACAGGGTCAGTGACAAAGTAATGGTGTGTCATGGAGGTCATCGGCAATTGTAGCCCAGACCATTCACCCATTTGACGGGCATATGTACCGCCTGCATTTACAACATGTTCACAGGTGATCGTGCCCTGCTCTGTTTCAACAACCCATTCGCCCGTGTCTGACTGCGTGATGTTTGTAGCCCGACAACGGCGTATAATTTTCACACCCTTTTGGCGCGCCCCTGCAGCCATTGCCATGGTCACATTCGATGGATCAACATGACCGTCGTCTGGCGTATAAAGCCCACCTAAAACGCCGTCTAGATTATAGAATGGATGCTTTGTTGCGATGAATGCAGGATCAACCAGTTCGATGTTAAATCCAAGCGAGCGTCCAACAGATAAGGTATGACGTAACCAGTCCATTTCATCCTCAGTATAAGCCAAGCGGAATGATCCGCAGCCATGCCAAGTCACCGCTTGGCCAGTCTCTTTTTCTAGGTCCCCAGAATAAAGCTGGATGTTGTAATCCACCATTTTGCCCAAACCAAAGGAGCTGGTTGAATGAGTGATTTGCCCTGCCGCGTGCCACGTCGAACCTGATGTCAGTTCCGCTTTTTCTAGCAATACCACATCTGTCCAGCCTTCATGTGCAAGGTGATAGGCAAGACCACAGCCCATGACGCCTCCGCCTACAATGACGACTTTTGCATGGGTTGGTAGATTGGATTGTGACATTTTTTGCATTCCTTTGAGACGACTCGCATTTTCTACTGGACAGGCTAATGGTGTAAATGTACCAATGTCAATCATGAATGGTACAAATATATCAGGCGCGATTTTAGATCGCTTAGCAGACGAACTTGGGGCGTTAACACCAGAGGCGCGTAAGGCCGCAACTTACGTTTTGGAAAACCCCCAAGATGTCGGAGTTTCAACTGTGCGCGAAATTGCACAAGCGGCTCAAGTAAAGCCAAACACAGTCGTACGCATGGCGCGCCAAGTTGGCTTTGAAGGATATGATGATTTCCGCGAGCCATTCCGCGATGAAATCCGCAATGGCACCGTGTCCTTTCCCGATCGCGCAAGGTGGTTACAATCCATTGGCGCAAATGGGGAGTTAGGTGGCCTTTATGCTGATATGGTTGGTGCAATGCTGGCCAATATCGAAGACACATTTGGAAATATCAGTGAAACAGATTTAAAAGCTGCTGCCGAAGATATCTGGAATTCACGCCAAGTGTTCACCTTGGGTGTGGGCGTGAATAACGCAAATGCGCAAAACTTCACTTATCTGGCGTCAACAGGCATGTCGCAATTCCATTTGATCCCGAAAGTAGGATCTACAGCGGTTGATGATCTCGCATGGGCTGACAGCCAAGACGTTTTAATTGCCATCACATGCAAACCTTATCGCACCGAAGTTATTGAGGCGGTGAAGGTGGCGCGCGAACAAGGAATGAAAGTTGTTGGCATTTCAGACAGCCCAGCATCCCCCATTATCGTTGGGTCTGATCACGGGTTCATCGTGGCCGCAGATACACCACAGTTTTTCCCCTCATCCGTCACGACAGTTTCCCTACTTGAAACACTTTTAAGCTTCGTGATTGCATGTGGATCATCTGAAATCCCTGAACGGGTCGAACGTTTTCATACAAGACGACATCAACTTGGAATATATAAGGATGCTGAATGACAAAAGCGGTAACTCACTCACTTGATGCGCGTTATTACACGGATCCCGAAGTCTTTAAGATTGAGCAAGATGGTGTCTTAGCACGTACATGGCAATTTGCAGGTCACAGCTCACTGCTTGCAAATACTGGTGATTATTTTGCTTTTGAAATGGCTGGTGAAAATCTGTTTTGCATCAAAGGGCGTGATGATGTCATCCGAACGTTTTATAACGTTTGCCAACACCGCGCACACCAATTGGTTCAGGGACAAGGAACCACACGCGTTGTTGTGTGTCCCTATCATTCATGGACGTACGAATTGACAGGTGGGTTGCGTGCTGGCCCCAATATCAATGCCGTTGAAGGTTTTGATAAATCCAAGATTTGTTTGACCGAAGTACGCACAGAAATTTTCCTAGGGTTTATCTTTGTGAATTTAGACAAAGATGCAAAGCCAATGGATGATTGGTTTCCGAATGCACGTAAAGAACTTGAAGAATGGGTTCCGCATTTCAAAACATTGAAGCCATTAGAGATTGTAGAAGTTCCCGAGAATTGCAATTGGAAAGTTAGCGTGGAAAACTACTCTGAATGTTACCATTGCAGCCTAAACCACCCAACATTTGCCACAGGCGTCGTGAAACCCGAAACCTATGATATCCAACCACAGGGACACTGTTTACGTCACACGACAGAATGCCAAAGCTTGGATGATATGACCTATGATATTCATTCTGGCTTTGATCATTTCGATCAATATTCCAGTTGGTTCTTGTGGCCCATGTTCAGCTTTCAGGTTTATCCAGGTAACGTCCTCAACACCTATCATTGGCGTGCAATCGATGCGGATCACGTGATATTATATCGCGGCTGGTATTCGGTAGATGGCGCAGAGGATGGCGTTGCCAGACAATTGGCGATTCAAGATCGTGAAACCACTGTAGAAGAAGATATTCACTTGGTTGAAAGCGTACAACGCGGATTAAAATCGCGCGGCTATGTACCTGGCCCCTTAGTGATTGATCCCAAATCGGGTGTGAATTCAGAGCATTCTGTCATGCACTTACAAAAATGGATGCGTGAAGCAGTAGATGGAGAACCCTAAGATGTTGATGCCCGAAACATGGCGACCTGAACATAAGCTGTTCCCATACCAAGTGGGATTCACCTGTCCGCCTTTTGATTTTGATGCAGCGCCTTCAGATTTTTTGCGCCTCGCGCCTGAAACTGTGGGTGCGCATGGCTGGATGCTGCATGTACCCGATTACAAACACGGGTTGGATCAACGCAAACAGAACTTCGGAATGATGGATGATTTTGTTCACTGCATGTCGCGCAATGGTGCAGATGTTTGTGGGCAGGTTGGATCTAATTGGGTTCACGCGAGTGGTTTGGGCGTGAATGGCATTCGCGATCATTGTGAGCGCTTGTCTGAAAAATATGACACAGCATTTCACATGGCAGGTTATGCGATGGTCGAGGCATTACGCGCAATGAATGTGGAAAAGGTTGCGCTTAATGCTGCCTATCATTGGCCATCATGGTGGCAGGGCACTGTTGGGTTTTTAAAAGAAGCTGGCTTTGATGTGTTGTGGGCTGGGAATTTCCATGACCAAGGCTGGTTTCCAAACCAAAAAGCAGTGAATGATCATCGCTGGGTTTTTGAGGGCGACCTTGCGCTCAAATCTTTCGAATATGTTGCTGAACAGGCCCCCACTGCAGATGTGTATCTGATCAATGGCATGTGTAACTTTCGAACAGGTGCCATGGGCCAACCGCAACGTCCTGTGCATCTGACAAAAGATCTAGAAGCCGCATTGGGAAAACCCGTCATCGGGCATGATACCGCACTTTACTGGCGCATACTCAAGACCCTTGGTTTGGCCCCGACCAAATCAAATGGGCATTTATTGGATAGCTTACATGACTAAAATTCTTGCACTTTGGGCTGTGCCCCGCTCCACCTCGACTGCATTTGAATGGATGATGCGCCAACGCGGTGATATGGATTGCCTACACGAACCTTTTGGCGAAGCTTGGTATCAAGGCGAAGAACCGTTCTGGCAACGTTACAAAGACGGTGATAAGACCACAAAAGGGCTAACACTGGAAAGCGTTTGGGATGATATCCAAGCACGTGCAACTAAGGGCCCTGTGTTCATGAAAGACTTCCCACATTACATCAATCACATGTGGACACCCGAATTCCTAAGTAACTTCAATCATGCCTTTTTGATCCGTGATCCTGCCAAAACGATTTCATCCATCTACAACAAATGGCCTAACTTTGATGAGGGCGAAGTTGGATTTCCAGAACAGCGTGCCTTGTTCGACTTGCTAACCGCACTAAACGGAACCCCGCCCCCGGTGATCGACAGCGATGATATGTTAGAAGACCCCGAAACAATGGTGAAGTTATGGTGCGAGGCTGTCGACATCCCCTTCATGCCGGAAGCCTTGAAATGGGAAATGGGCGGAGACCCTGCTGAACATAGTTGGTGGGATGGTGGATCATTCCATGGCAATCTTGCAAGCTCTACTGGCCTAAAGCGACAAGAACGCAAATATATCGAGGTCAATGATGCGTCCGAGCGTGTTAAACAAGTTTATCGGCGCATGCGTCCACATTACGAACACTTATATCAACACCGTCTAAAGGCTTAAACAATGACCCAAATAAATGATTACTGGAAAAACTACATAGATGGCGAATGGGTCGATGGCGGCGCAGGTCGGATTGATGTGTTTAACCCCGGCACTGGTGAAAAATTGGCCGAACAGGCTATTGCTGATGCGGGTGATATCGATACGGCTGTACGGGCTGCGAAACGCATGCATCTATCAGGTGCTTTGGCGGACCTGCGCCCCGTTGAACGTGGACGCATGGTCCAAGGCATGGGGCGATACCTGTTAGATAATATTGATGAGATCGCGACGGTTCTGACACTAGAACAAGGCAAACCATTATGGGAATCGCGTATCGAGATTGAAGGTGCCGCGCGGTATTTTGAATACTATGGCAATCAAGCCGAAACGGTTGAGGGACGTTCGATCCCCTTGGGCGCAAGTTACTTTGATTTCACAACATATGAACCATACGGCGTCACAGCACATGTAATCCCATGGAATTATCCCGTTGAAATGGCCGCACGCTCAATGTCCGCAGCCATCGCAACAGGTAATGCATGTGTCATTAAGACGCCTGAATTGACACCCCTATCTTGTATGTGGTTAGCCAAAGCAGCTGAAGCGGTTGGATTGCCGCGTGGGACTGTGAACATTCTTTGTGGGTATGGGCATGAAGCAGGCGCCGCACTGACGGGCCACCCTGATGTGCGCCAAATTGTATTCACTGGTTCCGTTCAAACTGGGATCAGCATTGCAACAGCAGCTGCCCAAAACGTGGTGCCTTGTGTATTAGAGCTGGGTGGAAAATCAGCTGCTATCGTTCATCATGATGCTGATTTGGATGCCTTTGAAAACGATGTACGTTGGGGGATATATTTCAACGCAGGCCAAGTGTGTTCAGCCATGAGCCGTGTCATCGCGCATGAAAGCATTCATGATGAATTGGTTAGTCGCATTGAAACGATCGCTAAATCGCTTAGCGTCGGCCCTGGTTTGGATCGCACAGAATTTGGTAACAATATGGGCCCAATGGTATCAGAAACACAACGTGATCGCGCGGCTCAGATGATTGTGGATGCCCAAAAACAGGGCGCTACAGTTGTGACTGGCGGGCGTAAAATGAACATTCCCGGTGCGTTTTTAGAGCCAACACTGATTACAAATGTTACGCCTGAAATGACCATCGCAAATGAAGAGGTCTTTGGGCCCGTATTAAGTGTTCTGAAATTTCAGTCAGATGAAGACGCAATTGAGATTGCAAATGGCACACCATATGGGTTGGCCGCAGGTATATTCACATCAAACATTGATCGCGCAACAACAGCAGCACGTAAATTACGCGCAGGCCAAGTGTTTGTGAACGAGTGGTTTGCAGGCGGCGTTGAAACCCCTTTTGGGGGATATGGCCTGTCGGGCTATGGTCGAGAAAAAGGCCGCGAAGCACTTTGGAATTACGTTCAGACCAAGAATATTGCAATAAAATTAAAAGGGTAAACCATGGTTGATACATTTGATGAAAATCTATTTTTAAAAGGCTTAGAGCAACGCAAAGCGACTTTGGGAGCAGAATATGTCACGAAGAACTTAGAAGCCGCAGATGACTTCACCCGCCCCTTTCAAGAAGCCATGACGGCTTGGTGTTGGGGGTTCGGCTGGGGTGATGATGTGATCGACGCCAAGACACGATCTATGATGAACCTTTCAATGCTCGGTGCACTGGGGAAAATGCACGAATGGGAAATTCATTGCCGCGGTGCGATTAATAATGGCGTAAGCAAAGATGAAATTCGCGCTATTATTCACGTAATTGGCATTTATTGCGGTGTGCCTCAGGCCTTGGAATGCTTTCGAGCTGCGAAGGCCGTCTTTGAAGAACGTGGGCTGTAATTTTTTGAAAATACCTACGTTACTTCGAGTCTCATAATTTAAAAACTTGTCCGTCGTCAGATAAATTGGAACACGTGAGCTTATAATTTAACGGAGGCTCTGGTTCGTATTGTTAGTTTGATTATGCCGCTTTCTTAAAGTGTTGCAAGCGGCGCTGATTGATGGTGTTGCGTTTGATCTTTTTCCTTTCTCTGATGATGGTTTTATCACGGCCAAAGTACACATCTGCTGGCGTGACGTTGTTTAAACTCTCGTGGTAGCGCTCGTTGTTATAGTATTCGACGAAGGTCCCAA
>Ga0209532_1001195_pt1 | contig 20787 bp, 21 predicted proteins | sample COG_02_FD_184746 | JGI IMG/M metagenome (GOLD analysis project Ga0209532, IMG submission 184746) | Pelagic Microbial community sample from North Sea - COGITO 998_met_02 (SPAdes) (version 2) | ecosystem: Environmental > Aquatic > Marine > Neritic zone/Coastal water | place: Helgoland, sampling... | reverse complement strand
AACTAGTTGAAGATATTGATAGGTTTGAAAATGCAGTAGCAATTGAATGCCGAAAACTATAATAACAATATTTGCTCAAGGAGGGATATTTATTTTAAATATAATACCAGCAGTAGTAAAAATCATTAATAATTTTTTTTAATAATGAGTAAGCAAAAAGCCATCATCGTTTCAGGATATTTTAACCCCATTCATAAAGGGCACCTAGAGTATTTTAATAATGTTAAAGCTATGGACGATATGCTTTTTGTGATTTTAAATAACGACCATCAAAGAGCGCTTAAAGGAAGCAAAGAGTTTCAGGATGAGAATGAGCGAATGATCATCGTTTCTAATATAAAAGCGGTAGACAAGGCCATTCTTTCTATTGATGCCAATTGAACCATATGCGCCACCATTAAAATGATTGCCGAGCAGTTTGGTGGGGAGTTTGACCTTATATTTGCTTATGGAGGAGATCAAAATGACGATACTATTCCAGAGAGGGCAGTTTGCGAGCAGATGAATGTGACACTCATTGACGGGCTGCTAGGAGATAAAATACAGTCATCTAGTTGGCTGCTTAAAAAGTTATAAATGATTAGTACACTTAAAAAGATAAATTTTCTAATAACTAAAAGGCAAAGAAAAGGGCTAGTGATTCTTACTTTATTGCTTTTTATAGGGATGTTTCTTGAAATTTTTGGACTAGGAATATTAATACCTACGATTTCTATCATTTTAGACCCAGAAATAACGGATAAAACTCCTCTTATTTTACCCATTAGAAATTTTTTCTCTGAATTTTCTGATCTAAGTTTTGTTTTCATATTTCTTGGTGCTTTAGTTTTAGTTTATTTAATAAAATCTGTATTCATTGTTTTTTTAACTCATAAACAGAATAGATTTTTAAGTAATATAATAGCTTATATATCTAATAATTTATTTACTAACTATATGAATCAATCATATAGTTTTCATTTAAATAGAAATGCATCTGAGTTATTTAAAAATATTCAAATAGAAATTGCGGGATTATCGGTTTTTTTACAATCCCTTATTACCCTTTTTATTGAAGGGGGTTTTACTATCTCAGTATTAGCTACCCTGATTTATATAGAGCCTATAGGAGCTTTATCTATTGGATTGTTTTACGGTTTATTGTCAATTAGTTTTTTCCAATTCACTAAGAATAACCTCAAGACATGGGGTAAAAAAAGGCAAGATTTAGATTCAGAAACAACTAAAATAGCTTTGGAGGGCTTGGGAGGGATCAAAGATTTACTAATTTTAGGGAAGACCTCATTTTTTACAGAAATGTTTTCAATTAGAAATTATATGAAGGCACGAGTAAATTCTAATCACATCACGATTTCTCAACTCCCAAGGTTTTACCTTGAGCTTTTATCAATAATTGGATTAGTTAGCTTTATTGTATTGTTGTTATTTCAAGGCAAAGATACTACAAGCCTAATTTCAATATTAGGAGTGTTTGTTGCAGCAACTTTTAGAATGATACCTTCATTGAATAGAATAATTGGAGGTGTTCAATCAATGAAATATTATAGACCCTCATTAGACATTATCTACAAAGAATTAAAAATAGACACCGGCCCTGGTCAAGCAGCATTAGAGAAAATACAATTTAATTTTCAAAATGAAATAAAATTAGAAAATATTAGATTTAGTTTCAATGAGGACCGGGTTATACTAAAAGATATTAATTTAAAAATAAAAAAAGGACAAACAATTGGAATTATTGGTGAATCAGGATCTGGTAAAAGCACCTTAATAGATTTAATTATAGGCCTACATAAACCAACGTCAGGACAGATTTTAATAGATGGGGTTAGTGGTTTCCAAATAGATCAACAATGGAGAAAAAAAATTGGTTATGTATCTCAGTCAATTTATTTAATAGATGATACTATCAAAAACAATATAGCATTAGGAGTTCAAGAAAATGAAATTATTGATTTAAGAATAAATGAACTTTTAAAACAAGTACAATTAGAGGAATTTATAAGCAATTTGAAATTTGGAGTAAACACAAAAGTAGGAGAGAGAGGAGTGCAGCTTTCTGGGGGTCAGAGGCAAAGAATAGGAATTGCCAGAGCCCTTTATCATGATCCAGATGTCATTATTTTAGATGAAGCTACATCAGCATTGGATAACGAAACAGAGAGAGATTTAATGGAATCGTTTAATAATTTAATAGGAGTTAAGACAATTATAATGATTGCTCACCGAATGACCACATTAAAAGATTGCGATTTTATTTATAAAATAGAAAAGGGAGAAGGAAAACAATTCACAGAATAATTATTATGGAAGAATTTAATTTAGCAATATCAGCTTCAAAAACATATGCACCATATGCTAAAGTCATGTTGTCGTCATTTTACAAGACACATCCTAATTCTAAAGTGAATTTATACTTATTTTATCTAGATCCGACAATAAAAAATTTAGAATCTGATTTTATTAAAATTTCAAAGGCTCATAATAGATTAAATGTTGTTGATTTTGTTAAAGTCAATAAAAGCCAAATTGAGTCTGTTGATAATAAGAAAGGGTGGGCGATTGATTTGTGGTGTAGGTGGTATTTATTAGATTATTTAGTAGATAAATGCGATAGAGTCTTAGTACTTGGAATAGATACAATGTTACAAGGAAACATAAGTAATTTTTATTTTCAAAATCTTAAAAGTTATTATTTTTCATGTTCTCCTGATATGATGATAAACAATTCAGAGCCAACACAATGGCCTGGTATTAAAACAGAAATGGAGAAAAGAGGCTTTAAGGATAAGTCTAAATATATTAACGGAGATGTTGTACTAGTAAATTTACATGAGACCAGAAATAATCTTTCACTTGGAGATTTCTTAACCCTTTATAGTCAAAATCAATTTATTTGTTGGGATCAAGATGTAATAACGTATTGTTTTAATGATAAAATTAAATTTCAAGACTATTTATTATATAACTATTTTCCCAACCTCGGCATTAATACAATTAATGATTATAAATTATATAAAAATGCTAAAATCATCCATTTTGCTGGAGGCCCTAAACCATGGCTTGTTCCAATATGTGAGGCAAATAAATACAATGCAATATCCGATTGGTGGGTTTATGCCGAAAGCATGGGACTTACCAAATCGTTCCCATATCTAAGGTGTTATTTATTAGCTCCTTTTAGAAAGTTAAAAAAACACATAAAGAATTCATTTATAGGTTTAATTTTACTTAAAATATTAAATTATTTTTTCCCAAAAAGATATAGTATTTAGACTCATAATTTTATTAAAAACACAGAACGGATGAAGGTAGTAATTTTAGCAGGAGGATTAGGAACAAGAATTTCTGAAGAAACAGTCATTAAGCCTAAGCCAATGATAGAAATTGGCGGCAAACCTATATTATGGCATATTATGAAAATATATTCTTTTCATGGTATTAATGATTTTATTATTTGTTGTGGCTATAAAGGGTATGTAATCAAAGAATATTTTGCAAATTACTTTTTACACCAGTCAGACATAACGTTTGATATGAGTAAAAACGAAATGAAAATTCATCAGGAGCGTTTAGAACCATGGAAAGTAACGCTTATAGACACAGGAGAACAAACTATGACTGGCGGAAGAATAAAAAGAATTAAAGAGTATTTAAATAATGGAGAAGATTTTTGTTTAACCTATGGCGACGGATTAGCTAACATAGACATTACTAAATTAATTGCATTTCACAAAAATCATGATAAACTAGCAACTTTAAGTGCGATTTATCCTCCAGGTAGATTTGGAGCATTAGATATAACAGAAAACCAAGTGACTAATTTTTCTGAAAAGCCTAGAGGCGATGGGGCACTTATAAACGGGGGTTTTTTTGTTTTAAATTCAAAAGCTTTAGATTACATCCAAGATGATAATACTATTTGGGAACAGGGGCCACTAAAAAAGTTAGCAAAGGATGGAGAGCTAATGTCTTTTAAACATGAAGATTTTTGGCAACCAATGGATACGTTAAGAGATAAGCATTTATTGGAGGAACTCTGGGAATCAGAAAAAGCCCCTTGGAAATTATGGATCTAAACCAAGTACTACATTTTTATAAAGGCAAGCGAATATTTGTTACAGGGCACACTGGCTTTAAGGGGTCATGGTTGTTGTATCTTTTGGATTCAGTAGGAGCTATTGTGACTGGTTACTCTTTAGCTCCCCATACCACTCCATCGCTATTTAAATCACTAAAATTCTCTAATAATTTAACTTCAGTTTATGGAGACATAAGAGATAAAGAAAAATTTAATATAGCCTTTGAACAATGTAATCCTGAATTTGTTTTTCACATGGCTGCGCAACCTTTAGTACTTAAATCTTATAAAAATCCAGAAGAAACTTTTGATATTAACTTCAAAGGAACTTTAAATTTATTAGAAATATTAAAAGAGTTTAATCAAAAAGTTCAAGCCGTTTTTATTACTACAGATAAAGTATATGAGAATTTAGAATTAGGAGTGCCTTTTGTTGAAACTGATAATTTAGGAGGAAAAGATCCTTATAGCGCAAGTAAAGCAGCCTCTGAGATTTTAATAAATTCATATAGTCAATCTTTTTTTAGAGATTCTAATATTTCAATTGCAACTGCTAGGGCTGGAAATGTAATTGGAGGTGGGGATTGGTCAGATAATAGGTTAATACCAGACATTATTAAAGCTGCACAAGATAATAGCCCTCTTGTGATAAGAAATCCTAAAGCAATCAGACCTTGGCAACATGTCTTAGAACCTCTTTTTGGATATTTAATGCTAGGAATAGGTCTTTTCAACAACCCTAATAAATATATAGGCTCATGGAATTTTGGTCCAGATGATGATGACTTAAAGTCTGTTGAGGATATTATAAATATTGGAAAAAAATCAGAAGTTATTGGAGAAGCTATTTATGAAAAGTTAACTTTTGCAGAAGCAAATAATTTAATCCTTAATATAGACAAAGCCAAACTAAAATTAAATTTTAAACCAGTTTGGAATTCAGAAAAAGCTGTAAAAATCACATTTGAGTGGTATAAAAAATATTATGAAAATACTATTGCGATAAACAAATTAATCGAATCTGATCTAGAAAGATATTTAAATAAACAATAATGATTAAAAATATAAATACATCTTTAGAAAAACAGCTCCAACCTATTATTGAGAGGAATATATCTAACAAAATAGTTCCAGGTACAGACTATATATCTGTAACCGGAAAGGTTATAGATCAGAATGATATTTTAGCAGGAGTAGATGCTACTTTAGACGGTTGGCTAACTACAGGGAGGTACGCAAAAGAATTTGAGTCTAGTTTAGCAAAGTATATAGGAGCTAAGACTTCTATTTTGGTAAACTCAGGTTCATCAGCTAATTTAGTAGCCTTTTATGCTTTAACCTCACCATCTTTGGGCTCTAGAGCAATTAAAAAAGGAGATGAAGTTATAACAGTTGCTGCGGGTTTTCCTACAACAATAAATCCACTAATTCAATTTGGTTGTATTCCTGTTTTTGTAGATATAGATATACCAACTTATAATATTGATGTTTCTAAAGTAGAAGAGGCCATATCTCCTAAGACTAAAGCCATAATGATTGCTCATGCTTTAGGAAACCCCTTCAATTTAGATATCATTAAAGCTATCGCAAAAAAATATAATCTTTGGCTCATTGAAGATGATTGTGATTCATTAGGGGCAACTTACCGAAATAAAAAAACAGGTTCTTTTGGAGATTTAGCTACATTATCTTTTTATCCAGCTCATCATATTACTATGGGTGAAGGAGGAGCGGTATTAGTTAATAATAGAAGGCTACAATCGGCTGCTTTGAGTTTTAGAGATTGGGGAAGAGATTGTTATTGTGAAACTGGTTGTGACAATACCTGTAACAAAAGATTTGATTGGAAACTAGGAGATTTACCTGAAGGGTATGATCATAAATATATTTATTCTCATATAGGTTTTAATTTAAAGGTGACTGATGCTCAAGCTGCAATTGGTCTAAGTCAGTTGTCTAAAGCAGACGCTTTTATTGCAAAGCGCCGGGAAAATCACAAAATGCTTTATGAATTATTTAAGACACTTGAAGAATATTTCATTTTACCAGAAGCAACAGAAAATTCTAATCCAAGCTGGTTTGGTTTCATGCTCACTATAAGAGAACCTAAAAAAATAAACAGAAATAAACTTATTCAATATCTCGAAAATAATAAGATAGGAACTAGACTTTTTTTTGGTGGAAATATGATTAAACAACCGGCATATATAAATGTAGAAAAGCGAGTAGTTGGTGCTTTGGATAATTCTGATAAAGTAATGAATAATTCATTCTGGATAGGTGTTTGGCCAGGATTAAATCAAGAGCATTTAGTATTTATGTTTGAAAAGGTTAATTTTTTTTTTAAAAAGCAAAGTGTCTACTTAAAACTAAAATAAATGTCTAAAATATTACTTACTGGTGCTACTGGATTCTTGGGTAGTTATCTTTTAAAAAGTTTTATTAGAAATAATCATGAAATAATAATATTAAAAAGGTCAATATCAAATATAAATAGAATTAAGAGTCTTGATGGTAATTTTGTGTTTTATGATATTGAAAAGGAGGATATAGATGATATTTTTCGAATTGAAAAACCTGAAATAATAATTCATACAGCTTGTAGCTATGGAAAAAATAAAGAGTCTATATCCAATATAGTAAAAACAAATTTAATTTTTTCATTAGAGGTTTTTGAGGCTTCAATCACCCATGAGGCTAAATTATTTGTAAATGTAGATTCGTTATTGCCGAAAAGAGTAAGTAATTATAGTTTTTCAAAATCTCAATTCTCTGATTGGTTGAAAATAAACACTTATGATATTAATATTGTAAATCTAAAAATTGAACAAATATATGGCCCTGATACCGATGAAAATAAATTTTTTGGTTGGTTGTTTAATAATATAATGTCTAATTCAAGTGAGAAAATAGATTTAACCTCTGGAGCTCAAAAAAGAGATTTTATCTATATAGATGATGTTGTAGATGCATTTAATTGTATCATTAAAAATCGAAATAAAATAAGAGGATTTAAAGATTTGGATTTAGGAACTGGCAATTTTGTAAAAGTAAAAGATTTTGTAAAAGCGATAGCATTAGAGGTTGAGGAAATTTATAAAATTAAAGTTTTTAATAGACTCAATTTTGGAGCCATTCCTTACAGAGATGGTGAAATTATGAAACCAATTTTAGACAATTCAATTATTAGAAGTTTAGGATGGAATCCAAGATATACTTATAAAGAAGGAATCAAAGAAACTTTAAAAAATTTAATATGAAATATTTAATTACCGGGGGTTGTGGTTTTATCGGAAGTAATTTAGCTTCAGAAGTTTTAAAAAAGGGAGAAGATTTAGTTGTGTTTGACAATTTATCTAGAGAGGGAAGTTCTTTAAATCTTAATTGGTTAAAAAAGAAAGGGGATTTTAAATATTATCCCTTTGATATCCGTAATCTCAATGATGTTGAACTAGTTATTAAAACAGAACAACCAGAAGTTGTTTTTCATTTAGCGGGACAAGTAGCAATGACAAAATCAATTTATAATCCAAGATTAGATTTTGAAACTAATACAGTTGGCACATTTAATTTGTTAGACTCCATAAGGAAATATGCTCCAAATGCAATAGTGTTGTACTCCTCTTCAAACAAAGTATATGGAGACTTTAATGAATTATCCTTTAATGAGACAAAGACAAGATATGTGTGTGAAGAATATCCAAATGGATTTGACGAAACTTTACCCCTAAATTTTCATTCTCCATATGGTTGCTCAAAAGGCTCAGCAGATCAATATTTATTAGATTTTAATAGAATACATAAAATTAAAACGATAGTTTTTAGACATTCATCTATGTATGGAGGAAATCAACATTCAACAATAGATCAAGGTTGGATTAGTTGGTTCTGTCAAAAAGCTTTAGATATAAAAAATAAATCAAACACAGAAAGATTTTCAATATCAGGTTCAGGCAAACAAGTAAGAGATGTATTGCATGTAGACGATGTAGTTTCACTTTATTTTAACTCTTTAAATAAAATAAATTTACTTGAAGGAAATGCATTTAATATTGGAGGAGGCTTGGAAAATTCTCTTTCAATTTTAGAGCTCTTTAATTTTTTGGAGGATGAATTAAAAATCAAAATGGAATATAATGTACTTGCACCAAGAGAAAGTGATCAGTTATTGTTTATTGCAAATAATGAGAAAATATCTAAGTTATCAGGATGGAAACCAAAGATGAGCAAAGAGAAAGGCCTTAAAAAAACCTTAGAGTGGTTAACAAATGGCGAAAATCAGTAAAGGGGGTATTCATTTTTTAAAAGTCAATTGATTTTATATGCAGTATTAACCTTTGAATATGGCTAATACTGTTTAGTTTAATAAAATATAAGAACAGATAAATTTAAATTATTAAATACCAAATCTCATTTATAATATCAAACATAAAATGAAAAAAATAAATAAATGTAGAATATCCGGAGAAAGTGACTTAGTAGATATTCTTTCTTTAGGAGAACAATATTTAACAGGCGTTTTTCCAAGCTCTAAAGAAGAAAAGGTTACCAAAGGACCTTTAGATTTAGTTTGGGCAAAAGAAAGCGGATTATTACAGTTAAAGCACTCTTATGATTTAGGGGAAATGTACGGTGATAATTATGGTTACAGGTCTGGGCTTAATTCTTCAATGGTTGAACATTTAACAAACAAAATCACTTCTCTTGAAAATCTTATGCAGTTAAATCCAAATGACATTGTAATAGATATTGGAAGTAATGATGCAACGTCTTTAAAAGCCTATAGTAAGCCATGTATAAAAGTAGGTATCGATCCCACAGGATTGAAATTTAGAGATTATTATTGTGATGATATAACATTGATTCCAGATTTTTTTACCAAAGAACTTTTCGAAAATAAATTTCAAAGTAAAAAAGCTAAAATAGTTACTTCTATTGCAATGTTCTATGATCTTGAAGATCCTAAAAAGTTTGCAAAGGATATCTATGAAATTTTGGATGATAATGGCATTTGGCATTTTGAACAGAGTTACATGCCATCAATGCTTAAAACAAATGCATATGACACGATTTGTCACGAGCATATAGAATTTTATTCTTTAAAAGTTGTAAAAGAGCTTTTAGAAAGTGTTAATTTAAAAATTATAGATGTTCAAACTAACTCAATTAATGGAGGAAGTTTTGCGGTAACTGCAAGTAGAGCTGATGCTAATTATATTGTTAATGATGTATTAATTGATTGGATGTTGTTTCAAGAGGGACAAATGAAATTAGATACTATTTCTCCATATTTGGCTTTTAAGGAAAGAATTTTAGAGCACAGAGATAGCTTAAGAAAATTAATACTGTCTCTAGTTAAATCAGGGAAAAAAGTATATGGCTATGGCGCTTCAACTAAAGGAAATGTGTTACTTCAATTTTGTGAATTCACATCGTTAGAGATACCTTTCATTGCAGAGGTAAATCAAGAGAAGTTTGGAAAATATACTCCGGGCACTCATATTAAAATTATTTCTGAAGAGGAAGCGAAAATGAATAAGCCAGATTATTTTCTTGTTCTTCCTTGGCACTTTAAAGACAACATCCTTAGTAGAGAAAAAGAATATTTAAAAACTGGTGTGAAATTTATTTTCCCATTACCTGAAATTGAAATCATTTAATGAAATCGGCTATAATTTTTGGAGCATCTGGTCAAGACGGTTATTTATTAAATAATATTTTAATAAATAACAAAGTAACAACCCATTTGGTTTCAAGAAATAATTCTCCTATTAAAGGTGACATATCTAATTATGATTTTGTTTCCAACTTGATAAATAGTATCAAGCCGGATTATATTTTTCATTTTGCCGCTACTTCAAATGTATCTCATGAATTTTTATTTGAAAACCACTCAAGTATTTCTTTAGGGGCTATAAATATTTTAGAAAGTGTAAAAACGTATTCAAAAGAATCTAAAGTTTTTATAGCAGGAAGCGCTGAACAGTTTGAAAATAACGGAGAGCCAATCAATGAATTTACCCCATTTAAAGCCAACAGTACATATTCAGCTGAAAGAATATACGCTACTCATATATCTAGATATTTTAGGGAAAAACACAATGTTCAGGTCTATTTAGGTTTTTTCTTTCATCACGATAGTCCTTTTAGATCCAATAATCATTTAAATCAGAGAATAATAAATTTCGTAAAAGATTTATCTGTAGAGTCTAAGAATAAATTTCGAATAGGGGATTATAATATTCAAAAAGAGTTTAATTATTCTGGAGATTTTATGGAAGCCGTTTGGCTTCTCATTAATCAAAATAACATTTATGAAGTAGTTATAGGATCTGGAAAGCCTTATCCTATTTCAGATTGGTTAGAGTTAGCTTTTGCTAAAAGAAATCTTGATTGGAGAAATTGGATAGAAGTTGATAAAGAATTTCAAAAACCATACGAAAAACTATTTTCTGATCCATCTTTGATTAAATCTCTAGGTTGGGAGCCTAAAACAGGCTTGGGTGAATTGTTAAATTTAATGTACTAATTATGGTTGTTATTTGTGAGCCAAGTTGTAAATCTTTTAGTCATGAAAAAATAAATGAAGGATTTATTTATGTAATAAATAAGTTACATAATGATATTTTATTCTTAGCTCACAAAACTCATTGGGCTGTTTTAAAAAAATCATTGATAAAAAATAAAGTTGATATATCTAGGATCAATTTTGTAAATATTAGCGTAAGTACTAATGGCAGTTTTGATTTATTATATAGCTTAAAAAACATATTTAAGTTAAAAAGAATAAGTAAAAAATATAATGTTGAAAAGATTATATTTCTATCTTCTTCTAAAGGCTTATTATTTTGTTTAAAGAATATTTTACCTCTTAATATTGAAAAGTATTTTGTTTTACATTCAGAATTAGAGGAGTTAAGAGATAAAATAAAATTGGATGAGCAGTTAATAGATATACCCAATCAATCCATTATTCAAAAGCTAAAAAAAATTAACTTCAAAATTTTTAAAAATAAATTTAACTTAATTTTAAAACGTTTAGATCCATTTCAGAATTTTATTAATAAACACGCAATTAAACATCTAATTGAACAAAAGCATGACAGTAACTTTAATTATTTAGTAATTTCTGAACATATTTATATAAATCTTAAGAATAAAATTGATTTAAAAAATCTAAATATTAGTTATGTTAATTACCCTCAGTTGAGCTATAATATATTAACTAAAACGAATAATAAACACCCAAAATTTGCAATATTTGGATATGGTGATTCGAAAATGCTTTATAATCTAAATTTAATTTTGGAAAGGTTGAATATTAAAAGCCCCTTTGAAATTAGAATCATTGGGATGGATAATCGAGCGACTAGTACATTTCCTTGGATCACATTTCCTTCTAATGGACAAACTTTGTCTCGAATAGAAATGGAGAGCCTTCTAGAGGATATTGATTTCAATTTAATTTTATACACAAAAGACAGATATAGTTTGTCTTGTAGCGCTTCAATAATTGAAGCAATATCATATGAACAACCAATAATTCATCTAGAAAACCCATGTATTTCATATTATAATAAAAACGAAAGCATAGGTTATGAGTGTGCTGATTTGACTTCAATGGCAAAAAAGATAAATGACATAGTTTTAAATTATAATCAAGAGTTAAATAATATTAAAAGTTTTAAAATTAATCTAGCAACGTCTAGAGGTTTTTTAAGTCCTGACAATAATTTAAAGAGATTTAGTAAAGTATTTAATTAGAAGAATAGTTATGTATAAAGATAAAACCATTTTAATAACAGGAGGAACAGGAAGCTTAGGAAAAGCTTTAACAAAGTACATTGTAGAAAATTTCAAAGACATTAAGAAGTTAATAATTTTTTCTAGAGATGAGCAGAAACAATTTCAAATGGCTCAAGAATACCCTTCGGACCAATATCCGTTTTTAAGATTTTTTATTGGAGATGTTAGAGATAAAGAAAGGTTAGAAAGAGCTTTTAAAGGAGTTGACTATATTATTCATACTGCGGCTATGAAACATGTTCATATTGCTGAATATAACCCCGATGAGTGCATAAAAACAAATGTTAATGGTGCTCAAAATGTTGTTCATGCCGCAATAGAAAATGGCGTGTCTAGTGTTGTTGCTTTATCAACAGACAAAGCTTGTTCGCCTATTAATTTATATGGAGCGACAAAGCTAACATCTGATAAATTATTTGTAGCAGCAAATACTATAAAAGGAGACTCAAAAGTTAAATTTTCTGTAGTTAGATATGGAAATGTAATGGGCTCAAATGGATCTGTGATTCCTTTTTTTAAAGAAAAAGCTAAAACTGGCGTTTTGCCTATAACTCATCCTGAAATGACAAGATTTAATATTTCTATTCAAGAAGGTGTAGAACTTGTTTTCTTTGCGCTTGAGAATTCATATGGAGGTGAAATATATATACCTAAAATTCCTTCATATAATATTTTAGATTTAGCGAAAGCTATAGATGAGAATTGTGAACTAAATGTTATTGGGATTAGACCAGGTGAGAAGCTACATGAAGAAATGATAAGTGCTTCAGATTCATTTAATACATATGATATTGGAGATAAGTATGTTATTTTACCTAATCTCTTCAAATATTTTAAAGAATTTTCTCATAAATCCAGTCCTAAAAAGGCCCCGGAGGGCTTTAATTACAACTCTAAAGAGAATCCACATTTTGAAACTACTCTTAGTTTGAAACAAAAAATACAAAATTTAGAATTATAAATGCATACAATTATAAGAAGAATAATTAAGTGGTTTCATTATGAGGATGAAGAGATTAATTACTTAAATAAATCTGTTTATAAATTAAAGAATGACACCGCTGGAAAAAAACTAGCAATTCAATTTCAATCTGAGTCAATATTTATAGAAAGATTTTTTAACTTTTCTAAAAAGTTTAAATCCTACACAGTATTATTAAATATTCCTAAAGTACATTATAGTATTTATGATTTTATATTTTCCCCACTAATAATATTTAAAATCATAGAACAGTTTTTTTTGACAAAAAAAACAACTCGATTAAACTATAAGTTGTTTGAAAGCGAGATTTTTACTCCAAAATATGGTTTTATAAATTTCATAAAATATTTGCCAAAATCTGTTAAACTTTTTTGGAATCTGAAAAGTAAAAGAGATCTTTTAAAAATTACACATAAAGAAATTGTTATTGGTGATTTATTATACGATACATATCTAAGATTTTATAAAAAGGCAACATTAAATATAAATGATATTAATTTGGTTGTCATATTTGCAAAAACTTTTTATGAAATTGAATTTTTAGAAAAATTTTCTAAAAACATAGATATTTATTTAACAGGGTATTGCACTTACATTGTCTCAGGATTGCCTGTGAGAGTTTTCTTGAAAAGAAATGTTGAGGTATACTCTTTTTCTAATATTAAAAATGGGAAAAAATTAAGTTTAGAAGATTACCTCCAAGTTAAGCCTCATTGGTGTTATAAAAGTAAATTTTCACTTCTACAAAAAAAGGAAGCAAAAATTCAACAAGGTATTAATTTAATTAAAAACAGAATGAGAGGTCATATGGATTTGAGCTATATGAGACATAATCCTTATGGAACAGATAATTTAAAGTCTGAATATATTAAATCTTTTGATGGAGTAATGTTTTTACATGATTTTACTGACAGTTATCATGTTTATAGAAATAGTGTGTTTTGTGATTTCTTTGAATGGACAGAAATCACTTTTGAGCTAATAATTAAAAATAATTTGAATATTGGGATTAAACCACATCCCAATCAGAATAGCACTTCAAAAAAAATTACTAATGGATTGATTAAAAAGTATAAAGATTTAAATTGGATCAATGAAAGTGTAAGTAACAAAACAATTTTTTCTTCAGGGATAAGTTTTGGAATCAGTATTTATGGAACTGTTCTAACAGAATTGGCATTTAATAGAATTATTCCAATTTCTTGTGGAGATAATCCTACTTCAAATTATGACTTTACTTTTAACGCTAAAACAATTCAAGAGTATTCTGATTTAATCTTAAATTATAAGGATCTCACTTTTAATGGTGAAATTGAGAATGAAATAGGAGAATTTATGTACATGCATTACATTATTGATAAAATATAATAAAATGAAAAAAGCATTCATAACAGGAGTAACTGGTCAGGATGGCGCATATTTAAGTGAATTCTTGCTTAAAAAAGGTTACATAGTTCATGGCCTTAAAAGAAGATCATCTCAGTTTAATACAGATAGAATAGATCATTTATATGAGGATCCTCATATTGAAAATCAAAAGTTTATTCTCCATTATGGTGATATGACCGATAGTACTAATCTTATTAGACTCATTAAAGAAATTCAACCTGATGAGATTTATAATCTAGCCGCTATGAGTCATGTGCGCGTTTCTTTTGAAATGCCCGAGTACGTTGCTGATACAGATGGTATTGGAACTTTAAGATTATTAGAAGCTATAAGAATATTAGGTTTAGAAAAGAAGACCAGAATTTACCAAGCTTCAACTTCAGAATTATATGGAAAAGTTCAAGAAGTGCCTCAAACAGAAACAACTCCTTTTTATCCTCGTTCTCCTTACGGAGTTGCAAAAATGTATGCTTATTGGATTACAGTTAATTATAGGGAAGCATATGATCTATTTGCTTCTAATGGAATACTCTTCAATCATGAATCTCCTATTCGCGGAGAAACTTTTGTTACTAGAAAGATAACTAGAGCTGTTTCAAGAATTGCCCTTGGTATTCAAGATAAACTCTATTTAGGTAATATAGACTCTAAAAGAGATTGGGGCCATGCGAAGGATTATGTTAGAATGATGTGGATGATACTTCAAGCAGAGGAATCTGAAGATTGGGTTATCGCTACTGGAAGGACAACAACTATTAGAGACTTCGTTAAATTGGCTTTTGATCATATTGGAGTTAAATTAGAATTTAGTGGAGAGGGTATTAACGAAGTAGCTAAGATTAAATCATGTTCTAATCCTGATTATCAATTAGAGATAGGTAGAGAAGTATTGTCTATCGATGAAAAGTACTTTAGACCAACTGAGGTAGATCTTTTAGTTGGTGATCCTTCTAAAGCAAAACAAAAGTTAGGTTGGGAGCCCAAAATTACTTTAGAGGAACTCGTAGAAGATATGATGCAATCAGACATTAAGTTATTCAAAAAAGATCAGTACCTAAAAGACGGAGGTTTTAATACCCTTAATTATTATGAGTAGAACCGTCACCTTAGATTCTAAGATATACATAGCAGGCCACAATGGAATGGTAGGCTCTGCCTGCAAAAAAGTATTAGAATTCAAAGGGTATAAAAATATCATTGGCTTTAGTTCTAAAGAACTAGACTTAAGAGATCAAAGAGCCGTCTTTGAGATGCTTGAAAGAGAAAAGCCAGAGGCTGTTTTAGATGCAGCCGCTAGAGCTGGAGGGATATATGCAAACAGTCAAAAGCCATATGAATTTTTAATGGATAATATGCTAATTCAAAATAATCTAATTAGAACTTCTCATGAATTAAATATTGAAAAGTTTATTTTTTTAGGAAGCTCATGCATCTACCCTAAGATGGCTCCTCAACCACTTAAAGAAGAATATCTTCTCACAGGACCACTAGAAGAAACAAATCAATGGTATGCAATAGCCAAGATATCTGGAGTAAAATTAATAGAAGCATTACGAAAGCAATATAATAGAGATTATATCTCTCTGATGCCAACAAATTTATATGGTCCAGGTGATAATTACGACCTTGAAACTTCTCACGTTTTACCTGCAATGCTGAGAAAATTTCATGAGGCAAAGGAAAATGGACTTAAAGAGGTTTTTCTTTGGGGTACCGGTAATCCTAAAAGAGAGTTTTTACATGTTAATGATTTAGCAAAAGCAGTAGTTTTTGCATTAGAAAATAAATTAGATCGATCTATATATAACGTTGGATCCGGAGAGGAAATTTCAATAAAAGATTTAGCAAGTTTGATAAAAAATATTGTAGGATTCAGAGGTAAAATTATTTGGGATAACACCAAACCAGACGGCACTCCAAGAAAATTATTAGATTCTACTAAAATAAATAAACTAGGCTGGAATTCAAGAATTAATATTAATAATGGAGTTGAAATTGTTTATAAATCAGAATTTTGAAAAAAGTATTATTTTTCACTAATATTTTCCCGCATTATAGGTTTGCTATTTGGAAAAAACTAATTAATTCAAATCAATTTATTTTCGATATTTATTTTTCTCCAAGTAATCCTATAGGCATACCTACTCTTGATTTAAAAAATTTATTCGATGATAAAGAAAGAACCAAATTTCATTTTTTAAAAAATTATTGGCTTAACAAAAAAATTCTAATTTGGCAGTCAAAAGTATTGAGACTTACAGCTTTTTCTAAATTTGATTATGTAATGCTTTTAGGGGAGATGTATATTATTTCCTCATGGATTGCATGTTTAATTGCAAAAATTAGAGGAAAAAAAATTTATATGTGGTCTCATGGCCTTTATGGAAATGAAAGTTTTATAAAAAAGCATATTAGGTTAAACTTTTTAAAATTAGCAGACATTATTTTCCTTTATGAAAACAGGGCTAAGAAATTATTAGTTAAAAATGGTTTTGACGAAAGCACCCTAGATGTAGTATATAATTCATTAGATTTTGACATACATCAAAAACACTATCTTAAACTTAAAAAAGAGAATAACACTAAAGTTAAAAGGCTCTTCATAGATGAATCTTTGCCTACAATTCTATTTATTGGAAGAATTACAGAGAAAAAGAAAATTGATTTACTTATTGGAGCAATAAATAAATTAAATCAGACAAAAATCTCATATAACTTGTTAATAGTTGGAGAAGGTGATAATCTAGAATTTCATAAAGTCTCAAACCAAAAAAGTATTGATAGTGGCTGGCTCAATTTTTATGGGAAGTCTTATGACACAGAAGAAACTGGTAAACTTATTTATACCTCAGACTTATGTGTTTCGCCTGGTAACATCGGTTTAACAGCAATACATAGTTTATCTTATGGAACTCCTGTGGCATCTCACAGTAATTACAATAATCAAATGCCAGAAGTAGAAGCTATTATTGATGGGGAGAATGGTTTTTTATTTGAAGAAAATGATTTTGCTGATTTAGCATCAAAAATAAATTTATGGTTTTCTAAAAACCTTAAATTAAATAGAGATAAAATCAGAAAAATAGTGATTGAAAAGTATAACCCCGACAATCAATTGGCTATTTTCAGAAAAAGATTTTTAAACGGGTAAATTTAATGAATAAACTTCAAAACATACTTGTAATTGGTACAGGCTTCATTTCTAAAAATATTATAGGAATTCAAAGCCGGTATAACATAAAAAACTTAAATATAATAAGCTTAAGTAGAGCTAAAGATTTTCAGTTTTCAAACAAACACATTACCGCAGATTTTACTGATCAATCCTGTTTAAGGAAAACCTTGAAAGAAGAAAGAATAACAAAAATATTTTTATTTCTCGGCCCTTCTTTTCCATCGATTTCTAATGAAAATATTATTTCTGATATAAACACCTATTTAATTTCATTTATAAAACTAATTGAAAATTCTTTAGAAAATAATATTAAGGAAATAATAATGATTAGCTCTGCAGGTACGGTTTATGGCTCTTCTAATGTATCAAGCTATCAAGAAGACACGTTGCCTTATCAAGAAAATTCCTATGGAGTTCTACTTAAAACAATGGAAAATTATTTAATCTTAGCTTCAAAAACAAATTTCATAAATTATAAAATATTAAGATTATCAAATGTTTTTGGTTTGCATCATGAGAGTGAAACAAATGGTTTCATAAACATTGCTACTCGTAATACATTGAAAAATATACCAACAAAAGTATTTTCTAATAATTCAAAAAAAAATTATATTTTTTCAAAAGACCTTGCCGAAATATTCTGGAAAGTATTTGAGAAAGTCAATCCAAACTGCATTTTAAACATAGCTTCAGATTCCAACTTCAGTCTATTAGATCTTTGCTTGAAAATTAAAGAACAATTACCAAACATGGTTACTGTTACTGAATCACAAAATATAACGTATGATACAACTCCTCCTGATATTAATAACTTAAAATTGAAATCTCTTATTGATTTTAAATTCACTCCAATTAAGGATGCCATAAAGGAAACTTTAGAATGGGAAAAAGCTAATTTAAAATGATTTTTTGCACATTATTTGATTCATATTACATAGCCCAAGGTTTAACAATGATAGATTCGTTGTTAAAAGTAAATCCTAATTATTTTATTTATGTAGTTGCTATGGATGAAGACTGCCATCATTTATTAAAGTCAACAGTCAAAGAAAGAGTAAACATTATCAACTTAAAAGAAGTAGAAAATAAATACTTTGAGTTAAAGAAAACCAAAGCACAAAGAACAAAACCAGAATATTATTTCACCTCTAAAGGCTTTATTTGCCACTACATAATTCAAAAAGAAAAACAAATAGATTCTATAACTTATTTAGATTCTGATTTATATTTTTTTTCAGATCCACAATCAATTTTTGATGAATTAAAAGACGCATCTGTAGGCATAACAAAACATAATTTTCACTGGTTAAGTTTACATCAAAAAAAATATGGAAAGTTTAACGCAGGATGGATCACTTTCAAAACAACTCCAGAGGGGATGAAGTGTCTTGAAGAATGGATGGTTGATTGCTCAAATTGGTGTTTTGGATACCTTGACGGACAAAAGTACGGTGATCAAAAATATCTAGACTCATGGAGAGAAAAATATAAAAGCGTTAAAATAATAGATACAAAAGGAGCTAATTTAGCCCCTTGGAATATTAAAAAATATTCAATTAAAATCAAAGGAGATAAAATCTTAATCGATGATGATATTTTAATTTTTTATCATTTTTCAAAACTATATCAAGTTAGTCCTAATCAATTTAAAACTAATTTAAATAGGGTTTTTGTTAGCACAGGGGGCATTATAAAAAATAAAATTTATTTACCTTATTTAAATGAATTGATTAAACATCAAAGCCCATTTAAAAAAAAAATATTGAATTCAAACAAAGACAAAACTTTTAAGTCAAGATTTTCAGATTTTGAAAGAAAAATACGGGATTATTTTTTTGGGGATATAATTCAAATAAATTAGGTAACTTATGATCAAGACTTTAAAAAAAATAAAATATTTTTTCGAGGGTAAATATATTTCTGTTAACATCAATAAAATTTCAAAGCAATGGTTCGGTAACCAGTATGGGGGTTTTTATTTGGCACAAAATAGTATTGATAAATCATCTATTGTTTATTCTATAGGCATAGGAGAAGATATTAGCTTTGATGAAGGAATAATGGATAGATATGGATGTAAGGTATTTGCTTTTGATCCTACTCCTAAATCAGTAGTATGGGTAAAAGAAAATGTAACCACTCAAAACTTCGTTTTTTCACCCATTGGGGTAGCTAAAGAGAAAGGTTCAAGAAATTTTTATTTACCAACTAATAATAACCATGTTAGTGGTAGTATTCATGATATAAAAACAATTAATAATTCAAATTCAATTGATTTAAAATTTGATTCCCTTAGTAACATTATGAAAGATAATAATCATTCAAAATTAGATCTTTTGAAGATGGACATTGAGGGAGCTGAATATGAAGTTATTGATCATATTAAAAAAAATAATATTGATATCAAACAAATTTTAGTAGAGTTTCATCCTCACTTTGAAAAGGACGGAAAAAAGAAAACAAAGAAAGCAATTGAAAAGCTAGAAAAAATGGGGTACAGCTGTTTTGGTTTATCAGAATCTCTTCTTGAGTATTCATTTATTAAACAAAGAGTTTTGTGTATTTAGGCAAAATATATTTTAGGAAAAACACTTCGCTAGACTTTTTTGAGATAAAAAAAATAAAATGAAAGGAATAATATTAGCAGGAGGGTCAGGCACAAGACTGTATCCAATCACAAAGACAGTGTCCAAACAGCTATTGGCTATTTACGACAAGCCAATGATAAACTATCCTTTATCTGTTTTAATGCTTGCCGGAATTAATGAAATCTTGATCATATCTACCCCACATGACCTTCCTAATTTTCAAAAATTATTTGGAGATGGAAGTGATTTGGGATTAAAACTTTCTTATGCTGAACAGCCTAATCCTGATGGTTTAGCTCAAGCATTTATAATAGGAGAAGATTTTATAGAATCAGATGATGTGTGTCTAATATTGGGAGACAATATATTTTATGGTCATGGACTTACAGAATTATTATCTAATGCAATTGTAAATACTTCTAGAAATAAGAAAGCAACTATTTTTGGCTATTATGTTAATGATCCTAAAAGTTATGGTGTTGTAGATTTTGATGAAAAAGGTAATGCATTGTCACTAGAAGAAAAGCCATTAAAACCTAAAAGTAATTATGCAGTAGTAGGTCTTTATTTTTATCCGAATTCTGTAATACATCAAGCAAAAAAAGTTAAGAGAAGTGAAAGAGGTGAATTAGAGATAACAACATTGAACCAACTATATTTAGATCAAAATAAATTATCAGTAGAAATAATGTATCGAGGTTTCACTTGGTTAGATACGGGCACACATGAGTCTATGCTAGAAGCTTCAAATTTTATATATAATATA
>Ga0209532_1001190_pt1 | contig 20810 bp, 23 predicted proteins | sample COG_02_FD_184746 | JGI IMG/M metagenome (GOLD analysis project Ga0209532, IMG submission 184746) | Pelagic Microbial community sample from North Sea - COGITO 998_met_02 (SPAdes) (version 2) | ecosystem: Environmental > Aquatic > Marine > Neritic zone/Coastal water | place: Helgoland, sampling... | reverse complement strand
TCGGCTATCAACCCTGGTCTGGTTGTGGCGACTTTCGTGGTTTTTATCGTGCTGTGTTTTGCATCGCCGTATTTCCTGACCGTATACAACCTGATCAATGTGGCAAAGGCGCTGGTGATCGTGGGCATTGCCGCTGCTGGTGAAACCGTGGTGATCATTGCGGGCGGGTTTGATCTTTCCATAGGCTCGACCATGGCCGCTGCCGGAATGCTGGCCGCCTCTCTTCTGAACATCGGCTCGGGCGTCGGCCCGGCCTTTTCCGCCGCGATCCTTCTGGGCATTTTCATCGGCGCTGCCAATGGCACGCTGATTGCCTATTTCCGGATCAATCCCCTGATCACGACGCTGGCGACGATGGCCATCATCAGGGGGCTGGCCTTTGTCATTTCGGATGGTCGCGAGATCATCATCACCAACAAGACCTGGCTAAGCCTGGGCACCGGCAAATGGGTAGGTATCCCTTATATCGTGCTCATCCTGATCGTGATCTATCTGGTGTTCGCGCTGATCTTGCCGCGCACGACGTTCGGTCGCTATGTCTATGCCATTGGCTCGAACCCACGCGCGGCACGCCTATCGGGCGTCTCCACAAAGAAGTGGCAGTTGGCGATCTACATTACCTGCGGGGCCACTGCAGCACTTGCCGGTCTGATGCTGGCCGCCCGTACTGGCACCGCCATGCCCGCCGCGGCCATGGGATTTGAACTGGACGTGATCACTGCGGTCATTCTAGGCGGTGCAAGCCTGAAAGGCGGGCGTGGGACAATCCTGGGAACGGCGATTGGTTTGATCCTTTTGTTCATGATCAACAACGGATTGACCTTGGCGCAGGTCCCCACCTTTTGGCAGCAGGTGGTCAAGGGCTTTATCCTGTTGGCAGCGGTTCTTTACGATGAAATCCGCAGCGGACGAAGTGATGACAGTTAGCCAACACCGGCAATGATATAGGCGCGCAACAAAGGTTCACAGATGTATTTTCATCCACCGAAATCAGGTGATGTCACCCCTCGGCCCGGGCAACCGGTGATCCGGGAGGTGCGCGCCCTGGTCAGCAACCCCGATCAATATGGCGCCAGCGATGTCCACGACACGCCCGATACGCACTGGATCGCGGGTTGCCCCGAAAGCGACGGAAGCTGGGATCACCAGACGACGCATCCGCCGATTGCCAATCCGATGTCGGGCTATCCCAAATACGCCGGATCGCGGCAAAGCTGGGGTGTTTCAGCGGTGCCGTCTGTCATCGTTGAGATCGAAGATGAAGACGGCCGTATCGGTATTGGCGTCAGCACAGGGGGCGCGGCAGCGGCCAATCTGATCGAACAGCATTTGTCGATTTTTGTCGAAGGTCAAACCGCCGCGAACCGGACACTGATCTGGGAACAGATGTGGCGCGCTTCGATCCACTATGGTCGTAAGGGACTGGGCGTCCATGCGATCAGCGCAATTGACCTGGCACTTTGGGATTTGTACGGGCGAACGGTTGGCGCTCCGGTGTTTGATCTGATGGGCGGGCGCACAAAGGATCGTGTCCCAGTCTATGCCACAACAGCGCGCCCAGATCATGCCAAGGCGCTCGGCTTTCACGGCGCAAAAGTTCCCCTCCCATATGGCCCGGGCCATGGCATCAAAGGCATGGGTGACAACATCGCCTTTCTTGCCAATTGGCGCGAGAAGGTGGGGCCGGACTTTCCGTTGATGTTGGATTGCTACATGTCCATGACGACAGATTACGCCGCCGAACTGTCGCGACGTCTGGCACCTTACAATTTCCAGTGGATCGAAGAGCCATTGATGCCCGACGACTATGAAGGTCACAGGCGATTGGCTGCCAAGATGAACACCCGCGCGGGCGGCACTGTTCTGGCATCAGGCGAGCATGAATACACAAGATTTGGATATGAGCAACTGATGGATGCCGGCGTTGGACTTATCCAACCGGATGTCATGTGGATGGGTGGCCCGACCGAATTTATCCGCGTTGCCGCTCAGGCCAGCGCCCGTTCTGTGGATGTGATCCCCCACGGTTGTGGCGTCTACGGGTACTACATGGCCATGGCGCTGGATTGTGTCTCGTTGGCCGAGTTCATGATGATGAGCGAAATGGCCGACAAGATCGAACCCAACTTTGGCACGATGTTCAAAAGTGAACCTTTACCCGAGAGCGGGTATATTTCGCTTCCGGACACACCGGGCTTCGGATTGGAGCTCAATCACGATGCGCTTAACCTGATCCGGCCATTCGACCGTTCAAAAAAATAATAATTGTGAGGAGAAGCAGATGAACAAATACGATTTTGACGGAAGAACGGCCATTGTAACCGGCGGTGCACAGGGTATCGGTCACGCCGTCGCCGAAGAATTGAACAAAGGCGGTGCGCGTGTCGCCATATGGGATACAGACTTTGAGCTGGCCAGCAAGACAGCAAAAGAACTTGGTGACGGATCTCTTTCGGTCAAGGCTGATATTGCCAACTGGTCAAGCGTCGAAGCAGCTTATCGAAAAACCAAAGATGCTTTCGGTCGGGTCGATATCGCTGTGAACTCGGCCGGGATCGCCGGATCGAACGCACCTGTCGCCGATTATCCTGTCGAGGAGTTCCACCAGATCGTTGCCGTGAATCTTCTTGGCGCCTTCCACGTCAACAAGGTGGTCGCAGCCGACATGAGGGAGCAAAATTATGGGCGGATCGTCAACATCGCCTCGGTCGCAGGCAAGGAAGGCAACCCGAATGCGTCGGCCTATTCCTCGTCCAAAGCAGGTGTGATCGGGCTGACTAAATCACTGGGCAAGGAAATGGCCGATTGCGACATTGCCGTGAACTGCGTCACGCCCGCCGCGGCCCGCACGCGCATTTTTGACCAGATGAGCCAGGAACATATCGACTATATGCTGTCGAAAATCCCGCGCGGAAGGTTCCTGGAGCTGAACGAGGCCGCGGCGATGATTGCCTGGCTAGCCTCGTCCGAGAACAGTTTCACCACCGGCGGTGTGTTTGATCTGTCCGGCGGGAGGGCGACATATTGACTCGGAGGTGACGGCATGAAACTCAGCGTATCGACTTGGGCTATTTCTTTGAACCTGCCCTCGGCAAGGCGCGGGTGTTAAACGAGCCTGAAACCTATGGCGCCGAGATTGCCACCGGCTTGCCACTGCCCGTGGCCAACCTCTTTCACCTTTTCGGAGATGACCTGCAGGATCGCAACCTGGCCGGGCCATCGAACCCGCAAAACCTGACCGACCTGATAGCCGCCGGCGCCTTTGCCAAATCCGCGAGCGCGCCTTCGGTTTTTATCCTGCCCGGCATGTTCAACTCCGGGCAAAGCCGGTCGCACGCCTTGAGCACCTCTGTCGAAACTTTGACGCCGGTGGTCGAAGCAGGGTAGGCCGCCGGTGTTGAGGTGCTGATCGAACCCCACACCGGCAGCATTCTGATCTCGCCAAACACCACCCGCGATCTGGTCGCGATGGTGCCGGCGCTGAAGATTGTTCTCGACCACTCGCATTTCGTTGCGATGGGATACATCACGCCAATCATGAAGGTCGGGATTGACGAAAGAACCGGATATCCGTTTTTTGCTACCGCTGATTTGGCGGATGGAAGGTTAAACCTCAAACCGTCGCACCGCCATCCACAACCAAGCTGGCACCGGTAGCGAATGATGCTTCGTCGGACGCCAGAAAAAGTGCGGCATAGGCCACTTCTTCCGGGTTGCCCTGAAGTTTGAAGAAACTCGCATTCGCCTCGTCGGCCATGAATACGCGCACCCAAACAGAGACGACAGTGATCGTCGCAGTCGACCAGATGGTTCGTTCTGACTGTAAAACAAAAAATGCGATTGATCCTCAGGATACGACAATATGTTAAGGTTAACACTTGACTCACAGGATACGACAGCATAATCCTGTTAAGGTTAACATAGGAAAAGCCCATTGAAACGGGCCGAAGGTAGCGCGTTAAGAAGGGCAGTAAATGGGCTGCTTCGAAGGTGCTTTCATCAGCGTTAGTTTCATGGATGAGCTTGTAACAGGGAGATTGGAACATGTTTGAACTAAACCGACGCACACTGACATCAGCTGTTGCTGGACTATTCGCCAGTACTGTATTGGGGGCGTTCGCGACAGTCGCGAACGCTGCTGACCCGATCCGCGTCGCCGGCTACGGCGGCGTTACGTGGGATCTCATCACCAAGAATTTTCTGACGCCTCTCGGTGAACGGACGGGTCTCGAGGTCAAGTTGGAAACGGATCCCAGCGTGGCCAAGCTTAAGGCCATGGTCGCCTCAGGGCGATGTGACTTCGATGTCATCGAACTCAGTGGTTCCGAATTTCTGATCGCAACTCGCGACGGCTTGTTACAGGAGATCGACTATAGCGTCGCCGATCCAGACAACGTCATGCCGGATTTTGCCAAACAGAAAACAGGCTTCCTATTCGTCACCTTCTCCGAGATTCTGGTCTATCGCGCGGACCACTTCCCAAACGGGGGCCCGCAGAACATGGCCGATCTCTGGAACGTGGAAGCCTTTCCTGGGCCGCGAACCCTTCACGATACCCCTGTGGCCAATCTCGAGTTTGCGCTCTTGGCGGATGGTGTCGCCAAAGAGAACATCTATAACGTACTCGGCACCGACGAGGGTGTGGACCGGGCCTTTGCAAAGCTCGACGAGATCAAACCGCATGTGGTGAAGTTTTGGAGTGCGGGCGCAGAGCCCATTCAATTGATCGCAGAAGGTGAAGCTTACATGGGCGTGGCTTGGAACGGTCGTATCAAGGTGATGCAGGACGAAGGCGTCGATGCGGTCATGGTTTGGCAGGACTCGAACACCGACTCCAGTTACTACGGCATCCCGGTCGGCTGCGATAACAAGAATGCGGCGGAAACCTATTTAAGCGCATGGGCCAACCCTGAATGGGTGGCCAATTGGGCCAACGACATTCCCTATCCCGGATTCGTGGCCGGTTTGATGGAAAATCTTGATCCTCAGGTTGCCGCCAACATGCCAACAAACCCCGACAATGCGGCCAAGTCCTTTTTGACCGATTGGGCATTCTGGGGACAAAACCGGGAAAATCTGGAAGAACGTTGGATTGAGTGGTTGCTGGAATAGTTTCGCAGTACCTCCGATGCCCTTACACCCAAGGATGTAAGGGCATCGGCGCTCTAGAGCCGTTATGGTTGAACTTTAGCGGCAGTAAATAGCGTGTGAGCTTAGCGGCCTAACGTGTGTACCTCACCGGGGCACCCCGATATTAAATCCGTTTGCATTGTGGAGAGAAGTTCCGTGTTGGGCGAAAGACAAAACTTTTTGAAGGGAAACCTTCGCATACGCGGGCACGCTCTTTTAGCGTTCGTCAAGCGGCTCACAGCGGACCAGTCATTCGTTTTGTTGGTGCCGGCGGTAGTGCTACTGCTGATTTTCTTTGCTTATCCCCTTATCCAATTGATGAAGATGAGTGTTTTTGATCCCAACTTCACCACGGCTCATTTCGAGAAGTTCTTTTCTCGACCGGTCTACCCTCGTGTCTTATTCAATACGGTCAAGCTAACCGCCATCGTGACGCTCCTCTGTTTCATTATTGGCTATCCCGCGGCCTATTTTCTGGCGACCGTCCGCTCGCGAATCCGGCCCTTCCTGATTTTCCTTATCCTCCTACCGCTTTGGGTCAGCATCCTGGTCCGTAGTTATTCCTGGATGGCCGTTCTTGGGCGCGAAGGCCTCATCAATTCACTGCTGATCGCGCTCGGCGTGACAACAGAGCCGATTCCCATGCTCTATACGACCGGTGCGGTCTATGTCGCGATGGTGCAGATCATGCTGCCAATCATGATTCTTACCAGTTATTCTGTCATGGTCGAGATCGACAACGGCCTGATCAAGGCAGCCCGCGTCCTGGGGGCGAGCCCATTTCGCGCCTTCCTTTTCGTGTACTTCCCCTTAAGTCTGTCTGGCGCGCGCAACGGGTCCATCATCATCTTCATCCTTTCCATGGGGTTCTTCATCACCCCTGCGCTGGTTGGCGGACGAAAGGACTTAATGATCGGCAACCTCATCGTTTTTCAGATCGAAGAATTGCTAAACTGGGGTTTTGCTTCGGCTATCGGACTAATTCTTTTAGTATCTACGGTCTTGATAGTGCTGATGCTACGTTTCATTCTCGATGCGGCGACGCCAGGGGCTCCTAAGAGACGTTCGAAGGAGCCGGTCTGACCCATGTCCCGCATTCTGCTTTCCATATACTTCGCGTTCGTGGCGTTATACCTGCTTACACCGCTGTTGATCGTCATACCGATCTCGTTCGTCGATTCTCGCTTTCTTCAATTTCCACCGGAATCTCTATCCTTGCGTTGGTACCGTAACTACTTCGAGGACTCCGACTTTCTGGACGCGACCATCTTGAGTTTCATAATCGGAGTCCCTGCCTCTCTTATCGCCACAACTCTCGGCACCTTGGCTGCACTTGGCCTAACTCGGACGCGATTCTTCGGGAAGGGCATCGTCTATGCCCTGATGATCTCGCCGATCGTCGTTCCCGCTATCATTGTGGCTCTTGCTCTCTTCCTTCTCTTTGCGCAGCTTGATCTCATCGGGAGCAATTTCGGCTTGATTCTCGCGCACAGCATTCTGGCGATGCCATTTTCGGTGCTGATCGTCTCCGCGACTCTCGAGCATTTTGACACAACGTTGGAACGCGCGGCGCGTATCCATGGTGCCGGGCCAATACGTACATTCTGGTATGTCACCTTTCCTGCAATCAGACCGGCGGTCTTCGCCTCGGCAATCTTCAGTTTTTTCATCTCCTTTGACGAGCTGATTGTCGCCTTGTTCGTTATGAGCGGTCAGCAAACTCTACCCGTGCGCATCTGGCAGGATCTCAGATTTGAGATCGATCCCACCGTCGCGGCCGTCGCGTCCATTCTGATTGCCCTAACCACGATCGGAATTGGTCTCGGCACTCTGCTCCAAACGCGGGCGACACAACGCTTAAAACAGAAGTAGGACACAATGCTGAAGTCAGAACGTATCAAGATTGCCAGAATGCCAGCGGATGCTCTTGTTAAGGATTTGCAACCATGAAACAACTTCAAGAGTCCAGGGGCGCAGTCGTTGAATTCAGCGGGGTCTGTAAATCTTTCGGTGACGTGGAGGTGCTCGGGAATTTCACACTCAGCGTTGGGGCCGGCGAGTTCCTTACGCTTCTTGGGCCAAGCGGTTCCGGCAAGACGACTGCCCTGAACATGTTGGCGGGCTTCCTGAACCCGAGCGCGGGCGAGATATCCATAGCAGGCGTTCCCGTGACCGCGACACCCATTGAAAAGCGGAACATCGGAATGGTGTTTCAAAGCTACTCTTTGTTCCCGCACATGAATGTGGAGCAGAATGTCGGCTTTCCTTTGAAGATGCGCGGTGCTGACAGTCAGGTCACGCAGGAACGGGTTGCCGCCGCCCTTGACCTCGTTGGCCTTGGCGGGTTTTTGGAGCGCATGCCGAACCAGCTTTCTGGCGGCCAACGCCAGCGCGTCGCCTTCGCACGTGCCATCGTCTTCGAGCCAAAAGTGCTCCTGATGGATGAACCCTTGGGCGCGTTGGACCTCAAGTTGAGGGAACGCATGCAACTCGAGATCAAACACTATCAGCAGCAGATTGGCTGCACCGTTATATATGTAACGCACGATCAGGGTGAGGCTCTAACATTATCCGATCGAATCGCAATTATGGACCAAGGCCAAATCGTTCAGATCGGCCATCCTCAACAGATCTATGATCATCCGAAATCGCGCTTTGCCGCGGAGTTCATAGGCGAAACGAATCTCCTGACACTCACCAATCCGCTTGAGAAGTCTGCAGGAGGATGGGTGATTGATGGACTTGACACCATCTATCCACGACCACCCGAATCGGGTCGCCGTCATGCCCTGCTTTCGGTGCGGCCGGAAAAAATTGTTCGACTGCCCGAACACGCTGCCCTGGGAAATGGACATGTGTCATTTGATGCGACGGTTACCGAGGTAGTCTTCTTCGGTGACGTGCATCGTTACACGATTAAGTGCAACGGCCAGCAAGACTTGGTATTCAAGGAGTTTCGCTCTGGTAACACGCCTGTACTGCGGTCCGGTCAGACGTTGCGCCTTAGCTTTCTTACGGATGACGCTGCGTTATTGCCGGAAACGATTGTTTCAAAAGACAAAGCCCTTTGACAATTCAACGACCTTGAGGAGAATACAATGAAGATCGCAAGAGTGAAGGTGACCCCCGTTGACACGTCGTTTTGGGGCGACTTCGCCGCTAGGCAAGATGAGCTCAAGCTGGTCACCCCCATGGCGAGATACCCCGAGTATCGACATCCGCTGTCGAGCTGGTTCCCAAACGACTCTATGTGTGTGGTCGAGATCGAGACCGAAGACGGTCTGGTGGGTACGGGTTGGTGCGAGGATTACTGCCGCACCAGCAGCTCCATCATCGATCAGCATCTCAACAGGTTCTTGATCGGAAGCGACCCGCTCAACCGCAATATGCTCTGGGACCAGATGTATCGAAGCACCATGCCCTACGGGCGAAAGGGTCCTGCGTTGCACGCGATCAGCGGCATCGATATTGCTCTGTGGGATCTCGCCGGCAAACATTTGGGCCAACCGGTGCATCAGCTCCTCGGTGGCAGGACCCGGGGTTCGATCCCTATTTATGCAAGTGGGCTTCACTTCACTAACGAGGACGAGTTCACCCGCGAAGCAGCCGGCTACGTTAGCCGGGGATTTAAGGCCATGAAAATGCGGTTTCTCCACGGTCCGGTAGACGGACGGGAGGGCATGAACCGCAACATCGAGATAGTCGAGCTTCTTCGCTCAACCGTCGGTGACGATATCGACATCATGGCAGATGCCTACATGGGTTGGGACCTCGAGTACGCGCTGCAGATGTGCCACGCGCTCGGTCCGTTCAACCTCAAGTGGGTGGAGGAGCCGCTGATGCCCGATCAGATCAGAGACTACGCCGCGTTAAGGCGGGCATCACCGGTACCGATCGCTGCCGGCGAACACGAGACCACTCGTTATGGATTCGCTCAGTTGATTGAGGCCGAAGCCCTCGATATCATCCAATTCGATATCGGCCGGGTTGGCGGGTTCAGCGAGGCCCAGCACGTGTGCACGCTCGCGCAAGCAGCCGGACTCTCCGTATACCCACATGCCTACGGTCTCCCCACACTGCATCTGGCGGCAAGTGACAATACCATCGGCATGGTCGAATACTTCCCGGTTCCGGCTTATGAGGAGCATGAGGAAACACCCCTATTTGATGGTGCAGCCATACCTCTCAACGGCGAGATCACGCTCAGCGATGATCCAGGGCTTGGGGTGAGTCTTGCGCTGCCTGGCTTCACTCCGATCCGATGACCCAGATTCTTTCGATCCATTTGGCCATGTATTCGTTTTCGTCTCTCAACCCCTCAAGGAATAAGATGAACCGAAAACTCTCGCTTAGTAAGACAACACGGTCTGTCTCACGGATATGACGGGTTACAAGATTGTTCTAGCACTATCAAAAAAGGACCTGCGTGATGCTTCTTAAAGACAAATGTGTGATCGTAACCGGGGGATCCCGCGGAATAGGCGCGGGTATATCTCGCGCCATGGCGCAGGCAGGCGCTGATGTGGTCATCAATTATTTCAGCGAAAATGATGCCGAACTTGGTCAAACGGAGGGAATTGAGGCCGTTTTGGCCGACATTGAAGCGTCAGGGCGCCGTGCGATTGCAGTTGAGGGTAATGTTGCTGACCCCGATACCGGACAGAAAATTGTTGATGCCGCAGTCGCGGAGTTTGGCAAAGTGGATGTATTGTCATCGAATGCTGGGATTTGTCCTTTCCACTCGTTTTTGGATATTCCGATTGATGTCATGCGAAGGGTGTCGGCTGTAAATTACGAAGGTAGTTTCATTGTTTCTCAGGCTGCTGCGCGGCAGATGGTGAAACAGGGCCACGGCGGCGCGATCATTGCTACTTCGTCAATTAGCGCGCTAGTAGGTGGCGAATTGCAAAGTCATTATACACCAACCAAGGCCGCGGTTCACTCGATGATGCAGTCGGTGTCAATCTCGCTTGGTAAGCACAATATTCGCTGCAACTCCATCATGCCCGGAACCATTCTGACTGACCTTACACGCGACGTTCTCGACGGTACAGAACTTGCTGAGTATTCTTTGAAACGTATCCCACTCGGTCGGTTCGGAACGCCAGACGATATTGGCCAAGTTGCAGTGTTCTTGGCCTCGGATATGGCCCGCTATGTCACTGGCGCAAGCCTTCTTGTCGACGGCGGCATGTACGTAAATTTGGAATAGCCAACCCGAACCGGATTATTTGAAATCAGAAGGAGTAGAACATGAGCGACCCCATTAGAGTTGTCGATGCACACATTCACTTGTGGGATCTGTCTACGGGCCTGTACCCGCATTTTGAGGAACCGTCAGACAGTTTTATTGGCAATACAGCTGAAATCGCCCGCAGCTATCTTCTGCCTGAACTACTGGCTGAGGGTGGGGCAGAGGTTGTCCTTGAAAAAGCGGTGCATGTCGAAGCTTTTCCGACAGACCGCGTGGAAGAGACTCGAGTTCTTCAATCGCTCGCCGACGGAGCAGGCGAAGGCAAACCCCAGGCGCTTGTCGTGAACGTGGATCTTGCCGCGGATGATGCTGAAGCGCAGATAATTGATCAAAAAAGATTTGCCAACACACGGGGTATCCGTCAGGTTTTGAACCTGCACGAAATCGCTGATTATTCCTACGGTGCGCCTGATCATCTGGCCAATCCGGTTTGGATGGAAAACTTCGATCTGCTGCGGTCACATGATCTGTCATTTGATTTGCAAATATACCCACATCAAATGGCGGGCTGCGCTGCCCTTGCAGCCAAAAACCCCGACGTAGGTATCGTTTTGAACCATGCCGGTATGTTTGTTGATCGAACCCCTGATGGCTGGAAAGAATGGAAGGAGGGTCTGCGAACAATGGCCGCCCAACCTAACATAACCGTAAAGATCAGCGGTCTTGGCATGTTTGATCACAACTGGACCGTCGAAAGCTTTCGCCCGTACATTTATGAGGTTCTCGAAGCATTCGGCCCCGAAAGATCTATGCTTGCGAGCAACTTCCCGGTCGACAAGCTCTTTGCGACTTATGTTCAGCATTGGCAGGCATTTGCCGAAATTATAGCGCCGCTCTCCGAAAATGAACAGGCGCTTCTGCTAAGGAAGACCGCAGAGCGGGTTTATCGAATCTAACGACAGGATTGTGCAATTGGCATGTCGTTTGAGATGCCTAAATGGGAAAAGTCTTAGCGATGCGTCTCACCATTGCCGGTAACGACAAATACATAGCTAGACGCGACAGCAATCGACCATGTTCGCTAAAAGAGAAAGACTAATCAAATGACAAAACAATTGCATCCAGGAATTTATCCGATGCTTTACTCCTTTTTTGGCTCTGACGGTGAACTCCGGCTCGATCCGTTCTCACTTCAGGTGGACGCGGCCATCTCAGCTGGGGCGAAAGGCATTGCAGTTCTGGGACTCGGGACAGAAGCAGCCAAATTGGATGAAGATGAGTGCGCGGCCGTGATAACTACGATTGCAAAACGTCTGAACAACCAATTACCGATGATTGTAACTATCCGTGGAGAAACACCCGACAATCAGCTGAAAGCGGCTAGACGAGCACTTGATCTGGGTGCTACTGCGCTGCTCCTGCAACCTCCGTCTGAAACGATCAGCGAAGCCGCACTCCTTACTTTCTTCTCTGAAGTTATAAATGCGCTCGATTGTCCGGTGGGCATTCAGAACGCGCCCGAATTCCTTGGCTATGGTCTCAATGACAACAACCTTATCTCGTTGGCGCAAAATTACACCAATTTTTCGATCGCAAAGTTGGAATGCTCGGCGTTGGCGCTTGAACCGTCCGCTAAAGCGCTCACTGGTAAGACAATGGTCTTCAATGGTCGCTGCGGGCTGGAATTGACGGATAATTTGCGGGCCGGAGCTCAAGGACTGATCCCTGGAATCGAGACGATTGACCGAACGGCGGCAATTCATGCTGCTTTTATCGCTGGCGAGCATGAATATGCGGATGAGCTTTATGCAAAATTGCTGCCGGTCCTTACATTCGTAATGCAGGGCATCCCGCAGTTTCTGACGTATGGAAAGACGTTGCTCGCCTATCGCCTCGGGATCGAAATCGGATCTGCGCGAGAACCCTGGCTTCAACCTACTGATTTCGGACTCGAATGTATCACACGGTATGCCGCCCAGCTTGGACCACTTCCGACAGGGGCATGATGGTCAACCACGATTATGGCTTCAGGCACCTGCCTATGCCGACTTCAAAGGGAAATTAAACATGCAAATACAGATTACTACTCAACACAACTTCAACAACCAATACACAGTTGTTACCGGTGGCGCACATCGTGCTGTCGCGGTTGGGCCAATACATAAAGGAAATCAAAGTGAAGCTTCTTAGATTTGGCGAAACTGGCGCTGAAAAACCGGGCATTATCGACACCGATGGCAACATTCGTGATCTGTCCGGCATAGTTAACGATATTGCTGGCGAAACCTTATCGGATAACGGGTTGAAAGCCATCCGGTCGACGGATTTGAACAGCCTGCCTTTGGTCGGCCCCGACACCCGGCTGGGCGCCTGCATTGCTGGAACCGGCAAATTCATCTGCATCGGCCTGAACTATGCAGACCACGCGGAAGAAAGCGGTATGGATGTGCCGCCGGAACCAGTGATATTCATGAAAGCCACCAGCGCAATCTGTGGTCCAAATGACCCGATCATCATCCCGCGTGGTTCGGAAAAAACCGATTGGGAAGTGGAACTGGCCGTCGTGATCGGCAAGCGCGCGAAATACGTGTCTGAATCTGATGCACTGAAATACGTTGCGGGCTATGCCGTGACAAACGATGTGTCTGAACGCGCTTTTCAACTGGAAAGAGCGGGCAATTGGACCAAAGGCAAATCCTGTGACAATTACGGCCAGATCGGTCCGTGGCTGGTCACAAAGGACGAAATTTCCGATCCGCAGAACCTGCCGATGTGGCTGACAGTGAACGGCAAGACCATGCAAAATGGGTCGACCAAAACCATGGTCTACGGCGTGGCACATGTGGTGTCCTACCTCAGCCAGTTCATGAGCCTTCACCCCGGCGACGTTATTTCCACCGGTACTCCTCCCGGCGTTGGAATGGGGCAAAAACCGCAGCAATACCTGCGCCCCGGTGATGTGGTTGAACTGGGTATCGAAGGCTTGGGCAGGCAACGCCAGGACGTTATAGCCGACCCGGAATGATATTTGAAAGGAACCACCATGACCGCACCTTTGGACACGAATCAACACATGATTTATCCGGATGTTGCCCGTTCCCCATGTGATTCGCAGAAATTGTTGCCTCGGTTGGAGACAAAATCGACGTGATTGTGGGTAGCGGCGTACAGCGTGGAACCCATGTTCTAAAGGCACTATCGTTAGGTGCAAAAGCTGTTGGAGTTGGGCATTAAAATTTATATCCGTTGGCCGCCGCTGGACAACGCGGTGTTGGTAGGGCTTTGGGTTTGATGCGTGAGGAACTTGAGCGTGACATGAGACTCATGGGCTGCGCATCAATTGACCAACTTACCTGTGAGAACATCCGGTGTAATTACTTTTTTTGCAACCAAGGAGCACGATATGTCACAATATGCTTGGATTTTGGAACTTCGCCCCGGATATGAGGACGAATACACGAAACGCCATGATGAGATCTGGCCCGAACTCGTCGCAGAAGTGAAAGATGCTGGTGTTCGCAATTATTCAATTTTCCGCCATGGTCTTACGCTGATCGGCTATTTTGAAACTGATGATCTGGAACTTGCAATTGAGCGGATGAACGAAGGCGAAGCCAACCGTCGCTGGGACAAATTCATGGCTCCGATTATGAAAGTGGAAATCGACGAGGCGACGAACTTTCCATTCCTGCTGCCAATGGTCTGGCGGATGCAGGACTGATCTGGTCAGACCGTCGCGCAGGGAAATTTCGTTTCCGTATCAGCGAATTAGTTTGAAACCACAGGGAAGCGATACCGGGCCTGATCTTTGCGGCATGGTGGATGAATTGCCGGAAGATCCTGAAGCCGACATTCGAGTACTTTGCAGCAATCGGTAATATGGGCTCGTTGTGGCCCTTTGCTGCAATTTGAATGAATGACTGCTCTAACCCAATATCTAACTTACAGACATGGAGCCAAGGGCCGAGGGCATAGGGCCACGCACCTTCAACCCAATATCAGCGTTGCCTGGGCCCAATCGGCGTTGGTTAGTTTTGCTTGGTCCGTGGACCAAGCCACGCATGCCTAGCCAAGCCATCTAAAGTGGGGTATAATAAAACCCCATAAACCGATGATAGTTGAGCACAATGAAAAACAATCCCAAACCATGCCTTTACGGCCCAAACTGGCAGGGTATTCGTTGCGAGGCCCGGACCCGCAGGGGCACGCCATGCCAGCGCCCCGCTAGACTCCCTGTGGGCCGCTGTAAGCTCCATGGAGGCGCGAGTACCGGTCCGAGGACCAAGGACGGCCTTGCGCGACTCACAGAGGCTAGAACCAAGCATGGCAAGTTCACCAAAGAGAAGCGCTCAGAAGCACGGCGCTTTGCAGAACAGGGGCGGCAGATGCGTGGCGAACTGAAGGAGCTGGAGGCTTGGTTCGTGGACCACGGTCATTTGGACAAGAATTGGCGCAAAGATTGGGAACTTTAAAGCGGTGATAGTAGACAATTACCGTGGGGGTTACTGCGGCCTTCCTCAGGGGCGAGCCGGGATGCCGCTAAGGGGTACCCACTAAGCATGGGCCGCGGTCCGTAGACCAAGCCACACGCACCTAGCCATACCGCTTGAAATGGGGTATAATAGAACCCCATAAACGGTGGAGATTTCACCATGACAAACAGTAACCTTGACAAGCGTATTCCATGGCGATTTGGCCCTGATTGGCCTGGCCAACGGTGCGCTGCCAAAACACGCAAAGGCACCGCGTGCCAAAATCCTCCACTTAGGGGCAAGACCCGCTGTCGGCTGCACGGGGGCCTATCTACAGGCCCCAAAACGCCGGAGGGCAAGGCACGCATAGCCGCTGCACATTGGAAGCACGGACGGCGGTCTAGGGCCTTCACTGAGGCTCGTAAACAGATATGGGCAGACCTGCGTGCCGTAGAGGCTAGGATGCGCGCTGACGGGCTTATTTAAACAGTTAAACCTTATCTGTGGTGCCAAAGAGCAGGCTCAACCAATCGATGACGCAAGAGCCTATATAAGGGCCCGCGGACCGGGCACACTCATCCAAGATCAAGGGGGCGAATAGCGCCTTGGAAGGAAGATTGATCGCGGTCCGCGGGTCCTGTCACATATGTCTTGTAACACCGCCGTCTACACGAAGGCTTTGACCCGTCATGTAGCTACTATCATCGGAGAGAAGAAACGCGGCGACTTTTGCTTGTTCCTCTGCTTTAGCAAGACGCTTGAGCGCTGACATGTCCGCAAACTTCTGTGGCAAATCCAAACTGTCTGTAAAGCCGAGTAACAAACAATTCATGCGGATGTTTGCTGGGCCGTACCGATCAGAATAGAGCTTGGTAAAAGACGACACCCCGACGCGGTAGACGCTAGAAGTTGGGAAGGTCAAACTTGGCTCAAATGCTGAGAACGTGGTGATGTTGACAATAGAGCCGCCGCCCTGTTTTTCCATCACCGGAGTGACGAGCTTTGCCATCCTTATGACAGGCTTTAAGACCATATCGTTAGCCTTGTCCCAATCTTCCTCTGGAATATCCAAGAGTTCGCCTTTAGGTGGCCCACCCACATGGATCAAAACACTATCAATGCGACCATATTTTTTCATTGTTAGATCGAACAATGCATTTAAATCGGCAGCGTTTTCAGCCCGTCCACGTTGCGCTATCCCACCCAGTTCAGCGGCAAGCGTTTCACAGCTTTCAGAAGGCGACATTAAAGCCAGTTTGTAGGTCACGAGAATGCATTTGACGAGCTGTCGCTGCGCCCATGCCGCGCCCTCCACCAATAATCAGACATACCTTTTCCGTCATAATAATTTTTCCCATAGAAATTCAATATTTTTGCAGTCTACTTTAACGCTAAGCAAGGGGCCGGTTCTTTGCAAATAGCGGTGGCGCAGCGTCACTATCAAGCGACCATGCGCAGCTTGTTACTGCACAGTTGCAGTCGGGCTCTGATTTTTGACCGGGGGCCTTATATTATCACCGCGAAGACGCTTTGCGGGTCGGGTCGGTATTTTTGTGGCGGGAGTGGCGCATAACTCGACTTCTGCCTATTATGATTACTTTCGCTCCCCCTAATACTATACCCCCCATAGGGATGTTTGGGGGAGTAGGTTGAGAGTTATATATTGTTATCGATATCAATATGTTAAGAAATATTAGCTAGTGCAAAAGAGACGTTCATCAAAATTATGAACGCACGTTTTGAGTGGTGTAGAGCCCAGTAGTTCAAGTATTTTCGTTGCTTGGTACAAGTCTGTTTCTGTTAAATCTGAACTTGAAAGTGTTATCGGGTCCTTCAAAGATGACGCTTTTTCCACTTTTTTGGCTGTGACATTGTCAAAACCTATTTCCGTTAGAAAATTTGCAATTTCAACCGTGGACATCCCTTTGTTTTTACCCTTTGTGCGTCTTGGAAAACCGTCCTGCCCTGAAGACCAATTCTTAAAGACTGCATCTTGAAATTTTGTTCGGCAAGCTGGCGAACGCTTGTCTGCACCATTCTGATGCCAAACTTCAAACCGTGATAGGTCTTCTAAAACTGCGCAAACATTTCCCATCAGGCGCCATTTATCAAAGGCTAGACGGTAATTATAAAAATCTTCGACTGACTTCCAAGGATTTGTCTCAAAGCACAACAGACGATTATGGTGTCGAATACTCTGATGTTGTCGTTTCCAATCAAAGTCCAAGTTGAGTGTAATTTTTTTGGGAATATCGATTAGGTCTGCGGCGTAAACCCATTGCTCGCGTATGCTAATAAAATCCCTGCGCAGCATCTTTGTATCGGCTGTGCGGTTAGAAAAAATTCGAATAAACTCCAGACTTGTTTCAAGGTCAGAGCCACGGTGTTTTTCAAGACTGTAGCCCGCTCGGGCAAGAATAACAGTCTCCGGCAGTGGCCCCCCCTGTTTGATAGTGAAAGCCCCGCGAGTCTTACAGGACAAAACTTTAAGGGCTGACTTTTTCAACTCAACGATCTCATCAGAGCCGTCAGTGCTAACCATTGTTCTTAATTGTCTGAACAGGGTGCATAGCGGTCCGCGGGTGGCCGCCGTCACTTCTTCTGTTGTGGCATCTGAAAGCCACCCATCTGTTGTCACAGAAACGACCTGAACGTGAGATGGCAGGTTGCAAAGTATTTCACTAACCACGGCTCTTATAAGACCTGTTATTACCGCGGCGAACAAAGGATTTGTTATGGGACTGCCTTCAAGCTCCGCCATTTCGCCGGTTCTCGTGTTAAATACATTTTTTGTATGGACGCCGGGAGTGGTCTTGTGTCGGGCAACAGCTTGGGCAATTTTGCCGTAGCCGCTGTTTCCGCATTCTTTGTAAAGCAGTTCTAATGGGCTCGAATGTGTTTTTGAGTCTAATCGGCTCTGTGCCCGACCGATGTTAACTGCTTGGATGAAATCTACCAATGGCCGGCGTTCGTTGTCGGTACGAAATCGAAATTTCAAACCTGCCAAAACTTTGATCGTTGCGCCTTGGTTTTGCGCTACTTTTAATTCTAACCCAGTGCAGTAACTGGTCCCTGTAAGGGGGTAAATAAGACCCATTTCAATGGCATCAACGGGCAGACTAGGAAACCTAGTGTCGGGCGGAAACTCAAATTTGACTTGTGCTACGGCGCACGTATCGATGTCCAAGAGTGCTTCTAAGTCGGTCGTATGGATCGGGTTCGACCAGTCAGGCATCCGTAAAAAGGCCATTCCAGTACTATAGGCCCCCGCCAAGTCCCAATCCAAATATGGGCGTTGTGGTTCAGAATCGTATATTCCGTGCACAAATGTCTCGTTGCGCCCACCGTGGAAACTATTGGCAATGAATGAGATGTTGTTAACGATCCCTGATTTAAACACCATGTCGTTTCGTCGCTTTGAAGTAGGTCCGTGTTCTAACCCGAGGAATTCGCACTCATCCTCACCCAAAACTTGACGGATTTTTGCAGCACCAAGTGAGCCAATTGTTGGCCCAAGGTTGTCTAGGTTCCAATTTTCACGAAATTCATCTATTTTTATAAGCCATGATACGGCTATCTGAGCATCTCGTATCGCATAGTTTTCGAACTCTACCGGGTGATCACGTTGAACAATGTCCATTCGTGTTATGCCCGCCACCATTTGACTGCTTTTGTTTTCAACTTCTGGAACGCTTAATTTGGCAATACCAAGTAGTGCACCAAGTTTATCTAAAGAGCCTGACCCGGTAGGTGCCAAAAGGCGGGTGTCATATAACCTGACGCTGCAAAATGATGGTCGGCGTTTAATAATCTTTGGTTGAAAAACCGCGGGGTTTCTGACCGTAGCATAAGTTTTGCGTACGGCGTCAAAACGTTTCTTTAGCTTTTCAAAATCGCTAAAGCCCGGCAAATCTGCGCGGCTGAAGTGGGCTGCCAACGCAATTTTTATCTTATCATTGTCTTGTTCAGCTCGTTGAATCCGTTCGGTACTTATCAATCCATGTTTGTTCGCAAGTCTAATGGTTTTTTGCAACAGTGTTGTGATTGACCATCTTTTGGCTCTTAAAGGTTCAATATTTTGACACGCAGATGTTTTTTGACCGGTCGCCGGATTGTATATTGCGACTGAATAGCAAACGACACGATTCCCAGCTTTTATTTGTTCTTCGATCGGGACAGCGTTGGCTGGAACGTTTTCATCTTCCTGTGAAAGATCAACGCGGACGTACTCCGTGTCAAATCCGATGACGAGATCAAAGCTGTTGAGCTTCATTCCCATGTAATTTCACCAATCGCCTGTAATGTTGCCCAGTGTTTGGGGGTTGGGCATCCTCCCTTGCCAGAACTTATTAATGCCCCAGTCAATAGCTGCTTGGAGATCACGCGCCGCTGCGGAATGTTCACGTTGATCGTGGATTGTTAAGTATGCCGCTAAAATGCTGGTTTGAAACTGGTCAGGAGGAATTGCTAATTTCACTAGTGCGGCGACGATTGCTAACATCGTGTCGTGGCGAACACCCTCAGAACATAGTTTTAAATGATCCACTGCTAAAAATACTGCGTGGTTTATACTTTCTTCCCGGCCTAACTTTACAATCCATTCACTGAACAAAGGGTTGTGTGCATATTGGTTCTTTTTTCCTGTCGCTGCCGGCACGATTGCACTTATGGCTTCCAAGAAGTTGTCGACGTGCTGCTGTCCAACCAGTGGTGCATCGTGAGGTCCCATTTCCATCGGACTGGCTTTCAACCAGTTGTACGATTTTTTTGTATCTGGGTGTGTTCCGAAAAGGACAAATTGCCCACTTTTGAGAAAAACTTCATAACACCCGTAGTTCTTGCGGCTGACTGCCAATCCGTGATGGGCGTAGAGCATTAATTTTTTGGGAGCGCGGCCAACGCGAACAAGGGGTGTTTCTCCAAGGGTTTCGCAAGCGATGTCGTGGGCCCGATCAGCTTTAACAGGATCGAGTATGTCTAAATCTATTCCTATTACACGATCTGGTCCTGCGGCCAGTCCAACTCCTGCGTTGGGAAATTTCGCAGCCCAATTAGCAATATTTTCCTCTGTCGGAGGGCAACGGTTATAGTGCTGCCAACCCTTTATAAATGTCGCTTTTCCGGGGTTTTCAACTGGGATAATTGCTGACCATCCGTTGGCTTTCAGTTTGGGAGCCAGTTCACGAAACATAACTTGGCCCGTCGTAACTAAAAACTTTTTGTACAGGATTTTTCACCTCGAGACCGGACCCATTTTTGGCAACGGCGATACGAACTTTCTTGCTGACCAGTTCTGGGGCCGCCACATCAACGGGCCGGTCATTGAGGGGTGTTTTGGTCAAATTACCAAGTTGTTGGTACTTTGTTAGACCTTCTAGCACTTTCCGCTGCTGGGTTGGGTCACGTGATGCAATCAGTAAAAAGTAGGGGTCTGGCACAAACCCCGCAAACACTTCGTGTTCGATGATTTCAAATTCTACAATAAGCCATATATTTTCGGGCTTTATTATCACTTTTGCGCTTTTGATCAAAGCTGAGTAGTCAGCTTTTTTAATCAGGGTGGCCTCAACATCATTGAACCGAACGACCCCCCAGTCGTTGCTTGGAGTAGTCATGACATTGACCTTTGTCTAAGCCATTCCCGCAAATCGCCAACCCGCCACGCACATACACCTGTGTGCAATTTGATGGGGGCAGGGGCTTGTCCCGCCTTGACCATTCGACGCCAAGTACTTCTGGACACGGGTACGATGCGCGGGGTTTCTACCGGCATTTCCTCGTGTGACTTGTGAACCGCCCCAATGATCAACTTTTCTCTAACCAGAGCTGAATCTGGGAGGTTTTCAAAGAAAGATAAATCTGCATGTAACATCGTGATTCCTCATGGTGCTGTTTGAACATGAGGTCACAATTGCAGGGTTGGAATCGCGCTAACCGGGTTGGCGCGAATTTTTTTTAGCGCGCGTGAGTTGATCTTTTAAAGCACTAATTTTTATAGTTTCAGCGTTATTTGT
>Ga0209532_1001187_pt1 | contig 20843 bp, 26 predicted proteins | sample COG_02_FD_184746 | JGI IMG/M metagenome (GOLD analysis project Ga0209532, IMG submission 184746) | Pelagic Microbial community sample from North Sea - COGITO 998_met_02 (SPAdes) (version 2) | ecosystem: Environmental > Aquatic > Marine > Neritic zone/Coastal water | place: Helgoland, sampling... | reverse complement strand
GAAACTTTTAAATGAAGGATTTTCATTAACAAATGCTCACTTTAATCATCTAGGAACTTATACTGCCGTAGGACATGCGTCTGCATATACCGGAACAACACCAAGTGATCATGGAATTATTGGAAATAATTGGTATGATAAGTATTTGAAAAAATCTATCTACTGTGTAGATGATTCAAATTACAACTCTATAGGAACAATAAGTAACTCTGGCAAGAAATCACCAAAAAGAATGGTAACTACTACTATTACAGATCAAGTACGCTTGGGTCAGAACATGAAAGGAAAAACCATTGGAATTGCCATAAAAGACAGATCTTCTATTCTACCTGCGGGTCATACTGCCACTGGTGCCTATTGGTATGAGGGAAAAGATGAAAACAATTGGATTACCAGCTCTTACTATATGGATAAACTTCCCAAATGGGTTGTTGATTTTAATTCAACGAATAAAGCAGATGAATATCTCTCAAAACCTTGGAATACGCTATATCCTATTGAATCATATGTTCAAAGCTTGGCAGATGATAATCCGTATGAAGGAACTTTTAACGGTGAAACTTCTCCAACATTTCCTCATGATTTACCTACTCTTAGAAAGATAAATGGAAACTTTGATATAATTAAAGATACTCCATTCGGAAATGATTTAACCCTAGACTTTGCCAAAGCTGCAATTAAAGGGGAACACTTAGGAAAAAATGATGCGGTCGATTTTTTAGCAATAAGCTTTTCAAGTACAGATTATGTTGGACACCAATACGGAACAGATGCCATTGAAATTGAAGATACTTACTTGAGACTTGATCAAAATATTGCAGATTTATTTGAATATTTAGATCAAGAAGTTGGTGTTGGAAATTATACGATTTTCCTAACTGCAGATCATGGAGCTTCTCAGGTACCCTCTTATCTTCAGTCATTAAAAATTCCTGCACCTTATTTTAGACGTCAAAAATTTGCAACATATTTAACTGAAGTTTCTAAGGCTTATTTTGATGGTCAGAATTTAGTTGAAAATATTTCTAACTTTCAAATTTTCTTAAACAAAGAAAAAATTAAAAAACTAAAGTTAAATTTAGACGCTGTTGCCAATGTATTTGCACAAGAAGCCTTATTATTTGACGGGATATATAAATCAGTTACATCTAAAACATTACAAACTACCGAATTCACTACTGGTATTTTAGAGAAAATACAACATGGCTACAATCAAAAATTATCTGGAGATGTTATTGTGATTCCAACACCCGGAACTATTTCTCGAGGAAAAACAGGAACCACTCATGGCTCTGCTTATAGCTATGATACTCATGTACCAATTCTATTTTACGGAGTTGGTATAACAAACGGATTATCTCATAAAAATTATAACGTAAGAGATATTGCTCCAACTTTAGCTACCCTTCTTGGCGTAGAATTTCCAAATGGAAACTCAGGAAAGGTTATTGAAGAAGTTTTAAAATAATTTGATGAAAATTAATTTTCTTTAGGTAAAAAAATCTCAGCCATCATACATCGAGCACTTCCTCCTCCGCAAGCTTCAATAGTATCTAATGAGCTAGAAATAATTTTACAATGATTTCCTATTTGTGAAAGTTGCGATTGATTTAGTGAATTGTGTGCCGCTTGGCTCATTACTAAAAAAAGTTCATTATTTCTTCCTCGAACTTGCAACATGTTTCCAGCAAAATTATTTACTTGACTTTCAGATATTTCAATAATTTTCTTCCCATCTTCTTTCAAGTGTTTTAATACATTTTTGCGTTCTTTTTTATCATCTATACTATCTAAACAGATTACCGCAAACGTTTCTGCTAAACACATCATAACATTGGTGTGATAAATTGCCTCTCTTTTGTCATTAACAGTTTGATATGAAGAAAATACAACTGGAGTATATTCAAAATCTTCACAAAACTCAATGAATAAATCTTCGTCTGCTCTGGGTGAAAGAGCACAATAAGCTTTTCTATTAACTCTATCTAATAATAAACTTCCAGTACCCTCTAAAAAAATACCGTCATTCTCAGCATCAGAATAATCAATACTGTCTTTTATAACAAACCCTTTTTCTTCGAGTCGGTCTAGTATGTCTTCTCTTCTTTCAAAACGTCTATTCTCTGCAAACATAGGATATATACCAACTGTACCAGTTTCATGAAAAGAAATCCAATTGTTAGGAAAGATAGAATCTGGAGTATCCGAACCCTCAATATCTGAAATTACAATTACTTGAACTCCATGAGATTTTAATTTCATGACATAATTATCAAATTCTTGTTGGGCATTTTTATTTACAGATTCAGGCAACAAATTATCCAATACCTTTTGATAATAATTATTAACTGCAGTTTGCTCATTCATCCTAAAGTTTATAGGACGAATCATAAGAATCGAATTTGTTGTTTGTTGCATAATTCACTTATTTCAATTACAAAACTATTACTTTTTTACTTCCAAAAAAAAGCGAATAGTATTTTTTAACTTTTAAATAGATCTAAAGTTAATTAACAAGTCTTTGAGATTAAATTAACAAAATTTAATATCTATTTTGTTTAACAAAATTCTAGTTTTGTTAAACATTAATATAAAAAATATACCACTATGAAAAATTTATTAAAGATTATCCCAATTCTATTAATTTCTCTTACAACCCTACAATCTTGTAATGACGACACTGACAATGAATTACCTTATGAGCCTGAAGTACCTACAACTAATACCATAGTTGATGTAGCTTTAGGGGCTGAAAACCTTACAACTCTAGTTGCAGCACTACAAAAAGCAGATTTAGTGACTACTTTAGCAAGTCAAGGACCTTTTACAGTTTTAGCACCTTCTAATGACGCTTTTAACACATTTTTAAGCGATAATGGATTCAGTAGTTTAGAGGATGTTCCTGTTGATGTTTTAACCAACATACTTCTTAACCACGTTATAGGAGGAAGACTAGCTTCAACAGACTTATCTACGGGGTATGCATCAACTTTTGCTACAACTTCAGCTTCAGATGCTTCAATGTCAATTTTTATTGATACTTCTAATGGAGTAAGATTTAACGGCGTATCTTCTGTTACTGATGCAAACATTGAAGCAGACAACGGAATCGTTCACTTAGTAGATGCTGTGATCGGATTACCAAGTGTTGTTACATTTGCTGTAGCTGATCCAACATTTTCAACCCTAGTTGCTGCTTTAACAAGAGATGACTTAACAACTGATTTTGTGGGTGTATTGTCTACACCTACAGGAACTTCTCCAGCACCTTTTACTGTATTTGCACCAACAAATGATGCCTTTGGATCACTACTAGCTGAATTAGGTGTATCAGGATTAGGTGATATAGATGAGCCAACTTTAGATGCAGTTCTTAAAGTTCATGTTGTGGCAGGAGCAAATGTTTTTGACACTGATTTAACTGATAATCTAACAGTAACTACATTAGGTGGAGACATAACAGCTAATGTTACCGGTGGTGCAACATTAACAGATGCAAACGGAAGAGTTTCTGACATCATTGCTACAAATGTTCAAGCAAACAATGGTATAATCCACGCTATTAATAAAGTTATCTTACCTTAATTAGGTATTTTACACCAAAAAAAAGTCCGTCATTTTATGATGGACTTTTTTATTTACTGGTATAATGAAGAGCTCTAATTCTTTTCAAACACTAAAATTATATGAAATTTATTTAATCTCTCACCAAAGGTAAAGTAGAGCATCTTAACAAACCCTCTTGTTTAGCTATCTCTGAATAAGGAACTTTTTCAACAGTAAACCCCTTTTTTTCAAGCCATGAATTTAATCTTGTGAAGTTTTGTTCTGAAATAACTATATCCTCAGAAATTGAAAAGACATTACTATTCATCTGATACATTTCATCCTTTGATATTTCAAAAATATTCTCTGTGCCAAAATAATTCTTCAACCATTCAAATTCTTCTTCAATGAGAAACCCATTCTTATGAAGAATTGCCATGTTTTTACCTATGGGTTGAAAGCAACAATCTAAATGTAATGCATTCTCTTTTGCATTATCATTAGATTTTCTTAATTCAAATGATTTAACAATTTTATTTGGAAATAATGCTTGGATTGCCTTAACTGCATTACTATTTGTTCTTGCAGTAATATATTCTGAATACTCTTTTCCTGAGTAAGTTCCTATAAAAATATAATTATTCCATGGCATTACATCTCCACCTTCTACATGACAGTCTTCTGGTAGAGAAATTCTATTTTCTTTTGGTATTTGATTTAAAACGTGGTGTATTGCCGTAATCTCTTGATCTCTTTCAGGTAGAATGTTCGCTGAAATAAATTTATCTTCTATTACAAAACCAATATCTCTTGAAAAAATTTGATTATAGTTATCTATAACCTCTGGTCGAAACACTTGTATGTCATATTTTTCGAATACCTTCATTACTGATTCCATCTCTAAAATCATATCTTGTTCTTTAGGGTAAGTACCAGCAATAATATGTAATTTACTTTTTGGATCATAACATTCTTCCAAGGTTGGTGTAGGCCCGTTATGATATGCAATTCCCAAAACGACAGATCTCAATCTAGAGGTTTCATTTTGAATATTTAAGTGTAACATACAATCGTGTTATAGGGTAAATATATACAAGTTAATTTTCGAAACTAAATTCAAAATATCCAGCTTGTTTCACGTTATGATTTTTGAATCTATCTTTGGGCTATATTTTTAAATTCTCTGTAAGTTTCTCCTGTATAAATTTGACGCGGACGTCCGATTGGTTCTTTTCTTAAACGCATTTCACGCCAATGACCAATCCATCCTGGAATTCGTCCAAGTGCAAACATAACTGTAAAAGTATCTATAGGGATTCCCATAGCTCTATAAATTATGCCGGAGTAAAAATCTACATTTGGATATAATTTACGATCAACAAAATAAGCATCAGATAGGGCCTCTTTTTCTAAAGATTTTGCAATTTCTAAAATAGGATCATCAATTCCTAAATCATTTAATACCTCATAAGCAGCCACTTTAATAATTTTAGCTCTTGGATCAAAATTCTTATACACTCTGTGACCAAATCCCATTAATCTGAAAGGATCATTTTTATCTTTGGCCTTGGCCATATATTTTTTTGTATCTCCACCATCTTCTCTAATGGCTTCTAACATTTCAAGTACAGCTTGATTTGCACCTCCATGTAATGGACCCCACAAAGCAGAAATACCAGATGAAATGGAAGCAAATAAACCTGCATGCGAAGATCCAACGATTCGAACTGTCGAAGTAGAACAATTCTGCTCATGGTCTGCATGTAAAATGAGAAGTTTGTTTAAAGCTTTAATAATAACTTGATTAGGAACATAATCCTCATTTGGTTTCTTAAACATCATTTTTAAGATATTTTCAACATAACCCAAAGAATTGTCTCCATATTCAAGAGGTAAGCCAAACTTCTTTCTATAAGTCCATGAAACCAGTACAGGGATTTTTCCTAATACTTTAACTATATTATAGTACAAAGATTTCTTTGTTCGTTCATAATCGATATTATTTATTTTATCATTAGAGGGGTTAAAAGCCGTAAGAGTACTAGTAAGGGACGATAGAACACCCATTGGATGAGCTGATTTTGGAAATGCATCCAATATTTTTCTAATATCATCATCTACGATTGAATGTTCATTTATATCTTTATGAAACTTTGTAAGTTCTTCTTTGGAGGGAAGTTCTCCAAATATGAGAAGAAAAGCTACTTCTAAGAAATCTGCTTTTTCAGCTAAATCCTCAATTGAATACCCTCTGTATCTTAATATCCCTTTTTCTCCATCAAGGAACGTTATAGCGCTTTGGCAAGCTCCTGTGTTTTTATATCCAGGATCTATAGTAATTACTCCGTTAGTAACTTCTCTTAAAGTTTTAATATCTATAGCGACTTCATTTTCAGTTCCTACTATTAACGGAAATTCATATGAATTTTCCCCAATTTGCAATTTCGCTATTTCTGCCATTTTGTTTTTCGATTTTATTTTTAATGAAGTAGGGCAAAGATAAGTATTTTAGAGGGTTTTAAAAAAAACTAAGGTAGTTTTTGAAGATGAGAGAATAATATTTTTTTACATACAAAATCAATAAAAAAACCTCTTAATTAAAATTAAGAGGTTGTATACTTAAAAAGGATCTTAAGTTAAATTTTGAATGCCTTATTTTGAGGAAAATATGCTACACTACCCAATTCTTCCTCAATTCTTAAAAGTTGATTGTATTTGGCCATACGATCTGAACGAGATGCAGATCCTGTTTTGATTTGACCACAATTTAATGCAACTGCTAAATCTGCAATTGTAGTATCTTCAGTTTCTCCTGAACGATGACTCATTACAGATGTAAAACCTGCATTTTGCGCCATATTAACTGCGTCAATAGTCTCTGTTAAAGTTCCTATTTGGTTTACTTTTATTAAAATAGAATTGGCAATGCCATTTTCTATTCCGCGAGATAATCTTTTAACATTTGTAACAAATAAATCATCACCTACCAGTTGAACCTTATCTCCTATTTTATCAGTTAAATATTTCCAACCTTCCCAATCATTTTCATCCATACCGTCCTCAATAGATATAATAGGGTAATTAGTAGCTAATTCAGCCAAATAATCGGCTTGTTCTTTACTAGATCTTATCTTACCTGTTTCACCTTCAAACTTAGAATAATCATAATTACCATTTTCATAAAACTCTGCAGCTGCACAATCTAAGGCTATCATAATATCGTCACCTAATGTATAACCCGCATTTTTAACAGCTAAAGCTATTGTGTCTAATGCATCCTCTGTTCCTTCAAGTGTTGGAGCAAAACCTCCCTCATCACCAACAGCCGTAGAAAGATTTCTATCATGAAGAACCTTCTTTAAATTATGGAAAATTTCAGATCCCATTTGCATTGCTTGAGAAAAAGTAGATGCTTTAACTGGCATAACCATGAATTCTTGAAAAGCAATAGGTGCATCTGAATGAGAACCACCATTAATAATATTCATCATTGGAACTGGAAGGGTATTTGCAGAAACACCACCAATATATCTGTACAAAGGAATTCCTAATTCAGCCGCTGCTGCTTTTGCAGTAGCAAGAGAAACACCTAATATTGCATTAGCACCTAATTTTGATTTATTTGGTGTTCCATCAAGATCTATCATCATTTGATCTATTTTGTTTTGTTCAAAAACTGAAAAACCAAGGATTTCCTGAGCTATTATTGTATTCACATTATCTACAGCATTTGAGACACCTTTACCCATAAAATCTTTACCACCATCTCTTAACTCTACAGCTTCATGTTCTCCTGTTGAAGCACCAGATGGAACTGCCGCCCTACCTAGATATCCATTTTCTGTTGTAACATCAACTTCTATTGTTGGATTTCCTCGAGAATCAAAAATTTGTCTTGCATGAACGTTTATAATAATACTCATTTTATTAAAATTTATAATTAAAAAATTTCTTTTATTCGTTGACCGCTAAATTACATAATATGGGGGTTTTAAATTTATAATATCACTAATTTATTACGAAAACGATTTCATCTGTTATGAAGTATTAGGGTTTAAAAATTTAAGTTTAAGTAAAAAAGAAACCCACTCCTAGGAGTGGGAAAAATTGCTATGAAAAAGAAAGTGATGTTAAACATCACTGTGGTAAAAGTAATACATATTCATTTAATGAACAAACATTAATAATAAAAAAAAGATGTTAATATTATAAAATCAGCAAAGAGTCTTTGAGATAGCTGCATTTATGATAAAAAAAATAAACCTATGTTAATTATTTAATATTTTCCATAAATTGATCAAATAAGTATTCTGCATCATGTGGTCCTGGACTAGCTTCAGGATGGTATTGAACAGAAAAACAATTTTTATTTTTTAATCGAATACCAGCTACTGTATGATCATTAAGGTGAACGTGAGTTATTTCTACATCTGGATGAGACTCCGTTTCTTCTCTATTGATTGCAAAACCATGATTTTGAGAAGTGATTTCACCTTTACCCGTAAGTAAATTTTTTACTGGATGATTTATGCCTCTGTGACCATTATGCATTTTATAGGTAGATATTCCATTTGCTAATGCGATAACTTGATGGCCTAAACAGATACCAAATAAAGGTAAATTTCTTTCAATAATTTCTTTAGCCAAATTTTGAGCCTCTACTAAAGGTTCTGGGTCTCCTGGGCCATTAGATATAAAATAACCATCCGGATTCCATGCTTGTAAATCTTCAAAAGAAGCATTGTATGGAAATACTTTTACATAGGCTCCTCGCTTTACAAAATTTCTCAAAATATTCTTTTTTATCCCAATATCTAAAGCTGCTATTTTAAACTTTGAATTTTCATCTCCTACAAAATAAGGCTCTTTGGTAGAAACTTTAGAAGCCAATTCTAAACCTTCCATAGAAGGTGCTTTAGACAATTGAGCTTTTAATTTGTCTATATCATCTGTCTCGGTAGAAATAACAGCGTTCATTGCTCCATGATCTCTAATATAAGACACCAATGCTCTTGTATCTACATCTGAAATTGCAACTAAATTATGTTCTACAAACCAATCTTTTAAATTACCGTCAGAATCTACCCTAGAGTGTTCAAAACTGAAATTTCTTACAACCAAACCTGAAATTTTGATCCCATCAGATTCTACTTCAGAAGCATTAACTCCATAATTTCCTATGTGGGCATTGGCGGTAACCATAATTTGGCCAAAATAAGATGGATCTGTAAAAATTTCTTGATAACCAGTCATACCTGTATTGAAACAGATTTCGCCGGTTACAGTTCCCTCAATCCCAACAGATTTACCATAAAAAATAGTTCCATCTGCTAATAAAACTAATGCTTTTTTTCTTTGTTGATACTTCATTCAATTAGACTTCTAAGTTTTAACAAAAATAAGAATATTTATGAATAGATGTATTTAATTTTTTATCAAAAAAAAGGCAACTATTAACAGTTGCCTTTTTTTTATCAATTTTAAATTTTAAAGTATGTTGTCTAAGTTTTTTAGAGCTACTTTAATATCATTAATTTTTTTGAACGATAGCTTATTCCTTGTAAAATATTTTAAAACAGAACTTTTTTCAGCTTCATTATTTGCAATAGCATCTATAATGAACTTTTTCTTAAGCTTCAATTCAGTTATTCCTTGCTCATTAGAGATATAATACTCTTCTTTATGTACTAATTTATCCGTTTTTCTACTTAGCATTGGGTTTACTGAACCCTCCACAAGCTTAACACTATGAAAATTTAATAATGAAACCTTATCAGACTCATAAATCACTTCAAAAACACGACTACCAATTTCTGTATCAATTTTTTTAAATACCTTTCCTTTAATAGTAACATCTTCAATAGCTTTCATATTTAACACAAAAATGGAATCTTCCGATATTTTTGTAACCATTCTATTTGTTTTCAAATTAAAATTTACATTCTTTAATGTAAATGTTTTTTTGTCTTTAGAATTAACTACTACAGGATAATTTTTCCAAGTATCAAATAAATAAATAGATCCATCAATAGTTCTTGGAGGGTTTATAAATCTGACTGCTGTTCCAGCAGGAAATTTGCTAGAACCCCAATATCCAGGTTCACCTCCAGCTAAATTTTTTAGCGCTGTAGCATTATTTTCACTTACACTAGATTGAGTACTTTGAGAATATCCAACGGTAGTAATTGTTAAACATAAAACTGTAATAATTTTCAATTTTCTCATTATTTCTTTATTATTCATTGTTTACGAGTATCGTTAATCTATACTATTAAATTTCATAAACAAATTTTATACAATATAAAGCTAAAAAATAAAAAGAGCGAAGTGAAATTCACCTGCTCTTTTTAACAAAAAATTAATTTTTTATTTACTTTACAAACTTTTAATTAATAAAAGTATTTAATTTTTGGTTTGATCTTAAATATTAGAATATGTTGTCTAAATTTTTCAAAGCTACTTTAATATCATCAATTTTTTTGAAAGATAACTTGTTCCCTAAAAAATATTTCGAAAGAGAACTCTTTTCGGAATCATTGCTTGCAAAAGCATTTAAAATAGATTTTTTCTTAAGTCTTAATTCAGTGATTCCTTCATCGTTTAAAAGATAATATACTTCTTTATGAACTAATTTGTCAGTTTTTCTACTCAACATAGGATTAACGGAACCTTCCACAAGCTTTACACTATGAAAATTTAGCAATGAAACTTTTTCAGACTCATAAATTACTTCAAAAATTCTACTACCAATTTCTGAATCTACTTTTTTAAATACCTTTCCAAGTATATTCACATTTTCAATAGACTTCATATCTAACACAAAAATTGAATCTTGGGAAATTTTTGTTACCAATCTATTTGTTCTCAGATTAAAATTTACATTATCTAGTGTAAAAGTTTTGTTGTCTTTAGAATTAACAACTACAGGATAATTTTTCCAGGTATCAAATAAATATATAGAACCATCTATAGTTCTTGGAGGGTTTACAAATCTCATTGCGGTACCATAGGAACCATTACCAGATCCAGTCCCTGTTCCTGTTATACCTTGCAGAGCTCTAGCATTGTTATCACTTACATTTGTACCTGTATTTTGTGAATATCCAACAACACTAATTGTTAAAAATAATACTGTAATAATTTTCAATTTCTTCATTTTTTTGTTTTTTTTATTCACCCTTACTAGTAAGGTGACTAAGTTTTTAAAGGGTTGCGTAAACTAAAAATACATTTAGTAAAAATATTAAAAAAAAAGAGCAGTGTAAAATTTACCTGCTCTTTTAACATTTATTTAAAATCTTCAATTATCATTCAGATTTTTCTTCTGAAGTTGTTTCTACTGTTTCAGTTGAAGCAACAGCTTCATCAGTTTTCTTTCGTCTTCCTCTACGTGTAGATTTCTTGGCTTTTTTACCTTTAGGGTTGTAAATTTCGTTATAGTCAACCAATTCTACCATAGCCATAGGAGCATTATCCCCTTGACGGTTTCCTAACTTGATAATACGAATATAACCTCCTGGTCTGTCTGCTATCTTAACAGAAATTTCTTTAAATAATTCTGTAACAGCAAACTTATCTCTAAGGTAACTAAAAACAACTCTTCTATTATGGGTTGTATCTGCTTTAGATTTTGTAATTAATGGCTCAACAAAAACTCTTAATGCTTTTGCTTTAGCAACTGTAGTATTAATACGTTTGTGCTCTATTAAAGAACAAGCCATATTCGCTAACATCGCTTTTCTATGTGCAGTTTGTCTTCCTAAATGATTAAATTTCTTTCCGTGTCTCATGACGTTTATTTTTTACTTTCATCTTGCTCAACTCACTATTGAGGGGCAAATTATGAAAGATTAATCTCTATCTAATTTATATTTTACTAAGTCCATTCCAAAGTTAAGACCTTTAACAATTACAAGCTCTTCTAACTCTGTTAATGATTTTTTACCAAAGTTTCTAAACTTCATTAAATCGCTTTTATTAAAGGAAACTAAATCTCCTAAAGTATCAACCTCTGCTGCTTTTAAACAATTTAATGCTCTAACAGAAAGATCCATATCTATTAATCTAGTTTTTAATAACTGACGCATGTGTAATGATTCCTCATCATAAGTTTCAGTTTGAGCAATTTCATCTGCTTCAAGAGTGATACGCTCATCAGAGAACAACATAAAGTGATGAATCAATATTTTGGCAGCTTCAGTTAAAGCATCTTTAGGATTTATTGAACCATCTGTTTCTATGTCAAAAATTAATTTTTCATAATCAGTTTTTTGTTCAACACGGAAATTTTCAATTGCATACTTTACATTTTTAATTGGTGTGTAAATAGAATCTGTGAAAATTGTACCAATAGGTGCCGAAGATTTTTTATTCTCTTCTGCAGGAACAAAACCTCTACCTTTTTCAATAGAAAGCTCCATGTTTAATTTAACTGACTTGTCCATATGACAAATCACTAAATCTGGGTTTAATACTTGGAAACCAGAGATGTATTTCTGTAAATCTCCAGCGGTCAATTGATCTTGACCAGAAATAGATACAGATACAGTTTCTCTATCTGATTCTTCAATTTGCTTCTTAAAGCGAACTTGTTTAAGATTTAGTATGATTTCGGTAACATCCTCAACAATACCTTTAATTGTTGAAAACTCATGTTCTACACCATCAATTCGTAATGAAGTAATTGCAAATCCTTCTAAAGAAGATAATAAAACTCTTCTTAGTGCATTTCCTACTGTTAAACCAAAACCTTGTTCTAGTGGTCTAAACTCAAATCTACCAGAAAAATCTGTAGATTCAATCATAATTACCTTATCGGGTTTCTGAAAATTTAAAATTGCCATATGTTTTCTTCGTTTTAATTGTTATTTAGTTGCGCGGTTTGTAAGCGTGAAGAATTGCAAACATACCCTTTGGCCAAATACCAATGTGGTTAATTTATTATTTAGAATATAATTCTACGATTAATTGTTCTTTGATGTTTTCAGGAATTTGTAATCGCTGTGGAGTTTTTACAAAAGTTCCTTCTTTTTTATCAGAATTCCAACTTAACCATTCATAAACTGAACTGTTGGATGCTAAAGCATCGTCAATAGCTTGAAGTGATTTAGATTTTTCTCTCACTGCTACAACATCACCCTCTTTTAAAGAATACGACGGAATATTTACAATTTCTCCATTCACAGTAATGTGTCTGTGAGAAACTAACTGACGTGCTCCTCTTCTTGATTTAGAGATTCCGAAACGAAATACAACATTGTCTAGACGAGATTCACACAATTGTAATAATACCTCTCCGGTAATTCCTTTTGAAGAAGATGCTTTTTTAAATAAATTACTGAACTGACGTTCTAATATTCCATAAGAATATTTAGCTTTTTGCTTTTCCATTAACTGGACAGCGTATTCAGATTTCTTACCTCTTCTTTTTGCATTTCCATGCTGTCCTGGAGGATAATTTCTTTTTTCGAAGCTTTTGTCTGCTCCAAAAATTGCTTCGCCAAATTTACGAGCAATTTTAGTTTTTGGTCCTGTATATCTTGCCATTTCTGTTTTTGTTACAATAGGGATTATGAATTAAGGCTTACTCCTTCGATAATCTGATTCCTATATATTAAAAAATTAATTATACTCGTCTTCTTTTTGGTGGACGACAACCATTATGTGGAGTTGGAGTAACATCAATAATTTCAGTTACTTCAATTCCTGAATTGTGAACAGCTCTGATCGCAGATTCTCTTCCATTTCCAGGTCCTTTCACATATACTTTAACTTTACGTAAACCCGCTTCATGAGCTACTTTAGAACAGTCTTCTGCAGCAAGTTGAGCTGCATAAGGCGTATTCTTTTTAGATCCTCTAAAACCCATTTTACCAGCTGATGACCATGAAATAACATCACCTTTCTTGTTGGTTAAAGAAATAATAATATTATTAAAAGATGCTGTAATGTGAGCTTCTCCGATAGACTCAATAATTACTTTACGTTTTTTTGAACTTGTTTTTGCCATAATAATTTGGTGTTTAGCAATAATGCTCTAGTAAATTGTGTTTGTAACACGGCACACTAGTTAGGTATTGCTATGTGTAACTTATTTTTTCTTGTTAGCTACTGTTTTTCTCTTCCCTTTTCTAGTTCTAGAGTTGTTTTTAGTTCTCTGTCCTCTTAAAGGAAGACCAACTCTATGACGAATACCTCTCTGACATCCAATATCCATTAGACGTTTGATACTTAATTGTACCTCAGAACGTAATTCACCTTCTATAGTAAAAGTTCCAACTTGTTCTCTAATTGCAGCGATTTGGTCATCGTTCCAGTCTTGAACTTTAACACTTTCGTCTACTTTTGCATTAGCTAAAACTTCTTTAGCTCTACTGTTACCTATACCAAAGATGTAAGTTAAAGCAATAACTCCTCTTTTATTCTTTGGAATGTCTATACCTGCTATTCTTGCCATTACCCTTGTCTTTGTTTAAATCTAGGATTTTGTTTATTAATCACATATAATCTACCTTTTCTGCGCACTATTTTGCAGTCGGCACTTCTTTTCTTTACTGATGCTCTAACTTTCATTAGTTCTAATTTTTAATATCTATAAGTAATTCTAGCCTTAGATAAATCATAAGGACTCATTTCTAATTTTACTTTATCTCCTGGTAATAATTTAATATAATGCATTCTCATTTTACCTGAGATATGAGCCGTTACAATATGCCCGTTTTCTAATTCTACACGAAACATTGCATTTGATAATGCTTCTGTAATAGTTCCATCTTGTTCTATTGCTGCTTGTTTAGCCATAATTTACTTTAATGATTTTCTATTACTATTTCCTGATTTCATTAAACCATCATAATGACTGTTTAATAAATAGGAATTAATTTGTTGAATGGTGTCTATAGCTACACCAACCATAATGATTAGTGATGTACCTCCATAAAATAAAGCCCAACCTTGCTGAACTCCAAATTGTACTACAATAGCTGGAAGTATAGATAAACCTGCTAAGAATAATGATCCTGGAAATGTAATTCTAGACAAAACAGAATCTAAACGTTCAGCAGTATCCTTTCCTGGTCTAATCCCTGGAATAAATCCTCCACTTTTCTTCAAATCATCAGCCATTTTATTCGTTGGAATGGTAATCGCAGTATAAAAGAAACTGAAGATTATAATTAATAACGCAAAGATTACATTATACCATAACCCAAATGGATCTTGCAGTTCTGATAATAATGGAAACTTTCTTGCTAAAGCCATTGGTAAAAACATAATAGCTTGAGCAAATATAATAGGCATAACACCTGAAGCGTTTAACTTTAAAGGAATATAATCTCTAGATCCTGCTGTATTCTGGATGTTTCCAGCAACAGTTCTCCTCGCATATTGAACTGCTATTTTACGAACAGCTGTTACCAAATAAACACTTAACAGTATAACAACGAACCAAACAATAATTTCAATCAAAATCATCATCACACCACCTGCACCTGCGTTTGTTGTTTTGGCAACATATTCTTGTAAGAAAGACGCTGGGAAGTTCGCGATAATACCAACAGTAATTAATAATGAAATACCATTACCAACACCTTTATCTGTAATTCGCTCTCCTAACCACATGGCAAAAATTGTACCCGCTGTTAATAAGATCATTGATGAGATCCAAAAAGTTGCACCAGTTACTAAAAATGCCTCTGGCGGTAAACCAAAAGTATTTTGAATGGCTGCAATATATGTGGGTCCTTGAAGCATCGTAATTAGAATGGTTAACCATCTAGTGATCTGTGTAATTTTCTTTCTACCACTTTCTCCATCTTTTTGTAGTTTTTGTAAATAAGGAACAGCTATTCCCATTAACTGAACTACAATAGAAGCAGAGATATAGGGCATAATTCCAAGTGCCATAATCGAAGCTCTTGAAAACGCACCACCTGTAAAAGCGTTTAATAATCCTAAAAGACCTGAGGAAGTACTCTCTTTTAATGCTGAAAGTTGTAATGGGTCTATTCCGGGTAAAGGAACACCAGCCATAAAACGATACACAGCAATTAAACCAAGAGTAAGAATAATTTTATTCTTTAGCTCTTCAATTTTCCAAATGTCTTTTAATGTGGTTATAAAATTCTTCATTTAATAGATTCTTATAAAGTAACTGCTTGACCACCGGCAGCTTCAATTGCAGCTTTGGCAGTAGCAGTAAATTTATGAACAGTAATGTTTAACGTAGCTTTTAACTCTCCACGACCTAAGATTTTAACCAAGTCGTTTTTCCCTACAACACCATTTGCTACTAAAATTTCTAAACTAACTGTATCAGTTATCTTTTTATTGTCAACTAATTCTTGAAGTTTATCTAAATTGACTCCTGCATATTCCTTACGGTTTATGTTAGTGAAACCAAATTTAGGTACACGTCTTTGAAGCGGCATCTGACCCCCTTCAAAACCAATCTTTCTAGAATAACCTGAACGAGATTTTGCTCCGTTATGACCTCTGGTAGCTGTACCACCTTTTCCAGATCCTTCACCTCTTGCAATTCTTTTTCCGCTTTTAACAGATCCTTCTGCTGGTTTTAAGTTATGTAAACTCATCTTATATATTATATTAAATTTCCTTAACGGAAACTAAGTGTTTAACTCTATTTACCATACCAATTATTGTAGGAGTTGCCTCATGTTCTACAGTTTGGTTCATTTTACGTAAACCTAATGCCTCTAAAGTTCTCTTTTGATTTTGAAGGCGTCCGATTTGACTTTTTACTTGTGTAACTTTAATTTTTGCCATCGTTATAGGTTTAACCGTTAAATACTTTCTCTAAAGAAATTCCTCTTTGTTTTGCAATTGCTGCAGCACTACGTAATTGTAATAATGCATCAAAAGATGCTTTTACAACATTATGTGGATTAGAAGATCCTTGAGATTTTGATAGTACATCATGCACTCCTACAGACTCTAATACAGCACGAACAGCACCACCGGCTATTACCCCAGTACCATTAGAAGCAGGCTTAATGAAAACTTTAGCTCCACCAAACTTTCCTTTTTGTTCATGAGGTACAGTTCCGTTTAAAATTGGAATTCTTACCAAATTCTTTTTAGCGTCTTCAATTGCTTTTGCAATTGCTGAGGCAACATCTTTAGATTTCCCTAAACCATGTCCTACAACACCATTTCCGTCACCAACAACAACAATAGCAGAAAAACCAAATGCTCTACCTCCTTTTGTTACCTTAGTTACACGTTGTACTCCTACAAGTCTGTCTACAAGCTCTAATCCGCTTGGCTTAACTCTTTCTACGTTTTTATATTTATGATACATACTATAGACTTATTAAAATTTTAAACCAGCTTCTCTAGCAGCCTCTGCTAACACTTTTACTCTACCGTGATATAAATACCCGTTTCTGTCAAAAGCAACAGTTTCTACTCCAGCTTTAGTTGCTAATTCTGCGATAGATTTACCAACAGCAGCAGCAGCTTCTTGTTTAGTACTTGCTTTAATATCTTTATTTCTTGATGAAACTGAAGCAATTGTTGCCCCGTCTACATCGTTAACTAATTGAGCATAAATTTCTTTATTACTTCTATATACAGACAATCTTGGTTTTGTTGCCGTTCCAGAAATAATTTTTCTGATTCTATACTTAATTCTAGTTCTTCTTTGAAGCTTTGATAATGCCATAACGCTTATAAATTATGCAGATTTACCTGCTTTTCTTCTTAATACTTCACCTACAAACTTAACTCCTTTACCTTTGTAAGGCTCTGGTCTACGGAAACCACGAATCTTCGCAGCTACTTGTCCTACCAATTGCTTATCAAAGGAAGATAATTTAATGATTGGATTTTTTCCTTTTTCTGAAACTGTTTCGACCTTAACTTCTGGAGCTACTTCCAAAACAATATTATGAGAAAAACCCAATGCTAAATCTAGTTTTTGTCCTTGATTTGAAGCTCTGTAACCTACACCAACTAATTCTAACTCTTTGGTCCATCCTTTACTTACTCCTTCAATCATATTAGAAAGTAAGGCACGCATTAAACCGTGTTGGGCTTTATGATCTTTACTTTCAGTTGCTCTATCTAAAGTGATAACAGCTTCATTTATATCTACAGTAATACCTTCAGATAACGTTTGAGTTAACTCACCTAACTTACCTTTTACTGTAATTAAATTTTCGTTTACGTTTACATCTACACCTTGTGGAATGCTAACCGGATTTTTTCCTATTCTACTCATCTCTTAGGTTTAATGAACGTAACATAAAACTTCTCCTCCAACATTCTCTGCAATGGCTTTTTTATTGGTCATTACACCTTTAGAAGTTGAAACAATAGCAATACCTAGTCCGTTTAATACTCTTGGCATCTCATTGGCGCCAACGTATTTACGTAAACCTGGTGTACTAATTCTTTGGATTTTTCTAATTACTGACTCTTTTGTGTCTTTGTCATATTTTAAGGCTATTTTAATGATTCCTTGAACAGAACTGTCATTAAATTGGTAACTTAAAACATATCCTTGATCGAACAAAATTTTTGTCATTTCCTTCTTCAAGTTTGAAGCAGGAATTTCTACTACTCTGTGTCCTGCAGAAATTGCATTCCTAACTCTCGTTAGATAATCTGCGATTGGATCTGTATACATATTTATTTAAATTTCGATTACGGTTTTCAATTACCTCTATTTACCTACAGATTGCTCTGTGATAACTGAACCTATAATCAGTTAATTTCATTTTTTCTCAAAAATTAGAGTTTGCAAAAGTACAAATTCTAATTCTATTTATGAGATTTATCTAAGATTTCTACCAGCTTGCTTTTCTTACCCCTGGTATTAACCCTTGATTTGCCAATTCACGGAAAGTCACACGAGACACTCCAAATTGACGCATGTACCCTTTTGGTCTACCGGTTAGTTTACACCTGTTGTGCATTCTAATTGGTGACGCATTCTTTGGTAACTTTTGCAATGCATCATAATCTCCAGCCTCTTTTAAAGCTTTTCTTTTCTCAGCATATTTTGCAACTATCTTCGCTCTTTTACGTTCACGAGCTTTCATTGATTCTTTAGCCATCTCTTAATTTTTTTTGAATGGTAAACCTAATTCTCCTAATAATGACTTCGCTTCTTTATCAGTATTGGCGGTTGTTACAAATGTAATGTCCATACCATTGATTTTTTTAACTTGGTCAATATTGATTTCTGGATAAATAATTTGTTCTTTGATTCCCAAATTATAATTCCCTCTTCCATCAAATCCGTTCGCTTTTATTCCATTAAAGTCTCTTACACGTGGTAAAGAGGCAGTAACTAAACGATCTAAAAATTCATACATTTTGTCTCCACGTAAAGTAACTTTGACACCAATTGGCATCCCTTTACGTAACTTGAAAGATGCAACATCCTTCTTAGAAATTGTAGCGATCGCTTTCTGACCAGTTATCGTAGCCAATTCTTCTAATGCATAATCTATTAATTTCTTGTCAGCAATTGCAGCTCCAACTCCCTTACTAACTACTATTTTCTGTAATTTTGGGACTTGCATGATGTTGGTATAGCTAAACTCTTCTGTTAAAGCTTTTACAACTCTACCTTTATACTCTTCTTTTAATCTTGGTATATAACTCATGATTATACTTATTTTTTAGTTTTTTTAGAGATTCTAGTCTTAGTATCTCCATCAACTTTATAACCAACTCTTACTACTACTCCATCCTCAACTAACAATAAGTTAGAGATATGAAGTGAAGCTTCTTTTTTTACGATACCTCCTTGAGGACTTTGAGCACTTGGTTTGGTGTGTTTTGAAACCATATTTACACCTTCTACAATAGCTCTATCTTTATCCTTAACGATTTGTAAAATTTTTCCTTCAGATCCCTTGTGGTCTCCTGCGATTACTCTTACAGTATCTCCTGATTTTATTTTAAACTTCTTCATCTTGTTTCTGGTTTAAAGCACTTCAGGTGCTAATGATACAATCTTCATAAATTGTTTCTCACGTAATTCACGCCCAACTGGACCGAAAACACGAGTTCCTCTCATTTCTTCCGTAGGACTTAAAAGAACACATGCGTTATCATCGAATCTTATATAAGATCCATCTTTACGACGAATTTCTTTCTTTGTACGAACAACAACGGCTCTTGATACTTGTCCTTTTTTTACGGTACCGTTAGGAGTTGCAGACTTTACAGTTACAACAATTTTGTCTCCTACTCTAGCATAACGCTTCTTAGTTCCTCCTAAAACTCTAATCACTAAAACTTCTTTTGCTCCAGTGTTATCTGCGACTTTTAATCTTGATTCTGTCTGTAACATATTATTTAGCTCTTTCTAGGATTTCTACTAATCTCCAACGCTTTGATTTACTCATAGGACGAGTTTCCATTATCTTAACGGTATCTCCTTCGTTGCAATCATTCTGTTCGTCGTGAGCAACATACTTTTTCGTCTTTAATACGAATTTACCGTACATTGGGTGTTTTACTCTCTTTACTTCTGAAACAACAATGGATTTTTCCATTTTGCTACTAGAAACAACACCTATTCTTTCTTTTCTAAGATTTCTATTTTCCATCTTTAAAACTGACTTAGAATTATTGTAATTCTCTTTTTGTTAATTCTGTTGCAAGTTTTGCTACAGTTCTTCTTAAGCTTCTTAACTGCATTGGGTTTTCCAACGGAGTAATGGCATGTGCCATCTTAAGGTCGTTATAATTTTTTTGCAACGCTCCCAACTTCTCTTGTAAATCAGCAGCTGATAATTCTTTAATTTCTGATTGTTTCATGTTCTTATAGAATTAAGCGTTAGTGTCATAATCTCTTGCTATAATAAACTTCGTTCTTACGGGAAGTTTTTGAGCTGCTAAACGTAAAGCTTCTTTTGCAACATTCATTGGCACTCCACCAATTTCAAACAAAATTCTACCTGGCTTAATCACTGCAACGAAATGATCTGGTGCTCCTTTACCCTTACCCATACGTACTTCTAAAGGTTTTTTGGTAATAGGCTTGTCTGGAAATACTTTAATCCAAAGCTGACCTTCTCTTTTCATGTGACGAGTTGCCGCGATACGAGCTGCTTCAATTTGACGAGAGGTTAAAAGGTTCTGATCTACAGACTTGATACCAAACATTCCATTAGAAAGTTGATGACCTCTTCCGGAAATACCATTCATATTTCCTTTCGCCTTCTGTACCTTACGGTATTTTACTCTTTTTGGCTGTAACATTGTTAATTTCTAAATTTTAAAAATTATTTTCTTCTACGAGGTTGACGTTTCTGATTACC
>Ga0209532_1001178_pt1 | contig 20935 bp, 18 predicted proteins | sample COG_02_FD_184746 | JGI IMG/M metagenome (GOLD analysis project Ga0209532, IMG submission 184746) | Pelagic Microbial community sample from North Sea - COGITO 998_met_02 (SPAdes) (version 2) | ecosystem: Environmental > Aquatic > Marine > Neritic zone/Coastal water | place: Helgoland, sampling... | reverse complement strand
TTCTATTGCGATGTAGAGCAAATTATCTAGACCTAAAACAAACTGTAATAGAATTAAAGAGAATAGAGTGATCAGATTATGATAAGTGAGTAACTCCATGGTTTAGCTTATTCCTTGGTTAATAATTAACGAGACTGATCTAATAATCTCTTTTCAGAAATCGCCAATGTGTCGTCTGCCATCGCCATATCGGAACACAATTGTATTACGGATTCAAGGTATCCCTTAGAACGTTTTCTCATTGTAATACTCCTCCCGAAGTTGGACTAATTTAGTCTTTTAGTATGGAGGATTTTAATTTTTTGTAGGGTGTTTTTCCTTCATGAGCACCGTGTGGTCTAAAGTTGTTATAAAATGTCTCCAGCGTTTTCGAGCATATTGGAATCTCCCGATTGAAAACCACTTGCATTACTAGCAATATATCTTCCTTCAAGCGGATCCATTACAAACAATGATAATTCCATCGGAGCATAGAAGGCCTTTACTACTTTACTATTGTGCAGAATTTGATTCTGAATATTATCTACACCACTTGGGAATAGTGGAGACAAAGTATTCACTGTTACAGGTTGAACGTTTTGCGGAAAATTCCTTTGGAAACTCTCCAAAGGATTGGGAATGTTTTGCTTTTTCGTCTCTAAATTATGATTAGTTAGAGCTCTTAGGTTGGTTATGGTTTTGGTGGTTTTCATCAGTTCATTATAATGTCCAGGACATGATTGAGCGGATCTCTTTTCATCTGAATTTTCTTGAAACGACTGGTGTATTCATCCATTCTATCCATATGTCGTTGACTTAATTCGATATCATTTTCTGCTGGATAGACTTTAAAGTTTTCGTACTCCGAAAGCGCCTCAGCCCACTCTTTATCAGAATAATCTTCATATTCCGCTTCTACATTATTAATAAAGATTCCGTAATCTTCGATAAGTTGATTTGCCTCATTTACACAAGCGCACATAACAAGTCCTATGCAAATGATAGTAAATATTTTCAGTTTCATACAATGAGAAATTTTATGGATAACGTGATGAAGGCAGCACCTAAAATCACGTAAATAATTGCCTTTGTATTTGTTTTCATTTTAACCCCTTTCTTAAATCGTTTATCTCGTTTTTGAAATGCGGAGAATGACAATAAAGAAAGAATTACACCTATGGATAAGAGTACAATTCCAGGTAAAAGCATAGTATAGGTTTTGTTTCAATTAAATATAAAAAAAAAGGCTGGAGTTTACACCCCAGCCTCTATGTTATAACCGTTATAAACTTTCTTATCCGTTAATGCTCGAATAAATGTTATTCAGGACATCTGAAACAGCAGTTGCCGTTTCCCAATCCATACTTCTTCCTACTATATACAAGGTAAATAATGCATAGATCGAAAGAAGCAAGAATGCTTTAAGCCTTCCCATTGTTTTTCCAAACAGGTAAATCAATACAGCAATTGATGTAAGAATGAACAGAAGAATTCGTAATTCGGAAGAATAAACTACAATCTCTTCAGTCATGGTAATGTCTCCATAAACCAATGTATAAAGGAACAATGGTAAACCAAGTGCGAAACAAACATCAAAAATATTACTTCCAATAGCGTTAGATACCGCGTCGTCGTAATTACCAGCTTTAGCATCCCGAATGGATAATATTGTATCCGGAACACTCGTAGCTGCAGAAGCAATGACAACAGAGACGAAAATGACAGGAATGCCAAATCCACTAAATTCTCCTAATAAGGGTACAGTGAATGTATCAGCTCCCATCCATTGACAAGCAACAACGAGCAATAAACACGCTGCTCCAATAACAATCATTGAGACAATTAACTGAACCCAAGCTCTACCTTTAGTCAATTCTTCGTCTTTATAAAGTGCATATTGAATATCTAAAGTAAGCAATGCCATTAGTCTGGAAGATGGATTGTCTCCATCCTCATCCTCATCCTCTTCCTCTTCATCTTCCTCTTCCTCTTCAGAAGGAGCGCTCATGGTAGAGAACATTATCACAATATAGGCGACATACATCAGCATCAATATTAGACCGTGATACCATCTTAGGGTAGCTCCACCAATCAAAAAGATCAGCATTGCCTCCGCAACAAGTAAGGAAATACCATCCCTGATAAGTACCTTTTTACTTACTTCAATAGACTTCACTACACCAGCACCAATGACTGCTAAAATCACAACCGCTGGAATAATCATACCGTTAAAAATGGCACTTCCAGCCGTTGTTCCTAACCCCCCTGAAAAGTTTTCCGTATCCTGAAGAACAAGTAGGAAAAAGATGGTGGTAAAGAGTTCAGGCATTGAGCTCCCGATAGCGTTTATAGTGGCTCCACGAACCCCATCACTTAAATTTTCCCCTATAAGCTCGGAGGACTCTTCAAAAGCATCACTAGCTCTCCATATAATTAAACAACAGAGTAGTACTACTAATAGACTAATTAAAATACCCATGCTTATTTGAGTTTTACTTCAGCTCTTCTGTTTTTCTTTCTTCCCGAAACCGTTTGATTACTTGCAACCGGAGTATCAGAACCTTTTGCTTGAACTTCAATCTTTGTTGCATCAATACCAGCTTTCACAAGTTGAGATTTGACAGATTCGGCACGTCTTCTAGATAGCCCGATGTTATAGAAATTATCACCTTCCGAACTTGAATGACCTTCGATTAAAACACCATTAGCACTTCCTTCAGATAAATATGATTTTATCTGAGTAATTAATCCTGCTGGGATCTGAGCTTGTGTCGAATTTTGCGAGAACGTAATTACTCCCGCAGCCTCAGAAGAAGTCATTGTTGACGGTGATGAGCTGCTTGACGAGGTTGTTGAACCTGTAGACGAAGACTCTTCAGATACAGCGTCATCGGAACCGGCTATTTCTGACGATTCCACAGATTCTGACATGCTAGATGCTGTACCCCCAGATGACGCTTCTCCTGTTACGGATGAACTCTGCGCCTCAGAAGAAGTTGATTCTTCTACAGCTAAATCAGTATCAGCATTTGCTGGAGTTGAATTATCCGATTGGGATGATGAACCTGACATTACTTTTTCAACATCTGTATTCTCAGTTCCTGCCTCACTTTGGTCCATTGAAGAACCCTCAGAGGCAACTGTGCCCTCAGAATCTTCTAAATCCTCTGTGGTACCCACATTTGGCAAATCACCAGCTTGAGTATCGTCTGTTGCATTCGACTGTGATTCAAGTGTCGGCGCTAATTCAGAATCCGATTCGCCACCAAAAGGCATGAACATAAATAAACCCACAGCTATCAATACAATAATTGCCACTAACACAGGCGTGTTTGAGCGCTTTTTACTGGCCTTTGGTTGGCTCTTAGCTGTCGCAGGAGCTTTTTCAGCAGTTTTCGCCGCAGCAGCTTTTTCTTTTCCAGCCGCTTTACCTTTTTCTGTTGACTTAGCTTCAGACGCTGCCTTTTCTTTCGCTGGAGCTTTTGATTTCGAAGCTTCAGCTTGTTTCGACTTTTCCTTAGCCTGAGCAGACCCTTTTGCTTTTGTTTCTGCTTTCTTCGGAGCCGCGGCAGCGGCCTCCTGACCTTTTCCTAAATCAAACTTCGATGGAGCCGGCTCCTCACCTTTACCTAAATCAAATCCCTTTGATTGTTCTACCGGAGCTGCACTTTCTTTGTTTAGGTCAAAACCTGGGGCTGAATCGTCTGATTTGCCAAGGTCAAAACCTTTTTTCTTATCATCTGCCATAAGCCTACATATTGCTGGCGAATGCGCCAATGAAATACATTAAACTGCCATTGTGGCCTTCCCCAGTTGCATGGAAATTCCACTCACCACTAGCGTTTCTTTTGAAGCGGCCAAACTCAACGGCATCTTTATCTGCAAAGTCATTACTCAATACATAACGACAAAGTTCTTCGTCTGTATCTTCGTTCCATACACGGATGTAACAACCGTCAACCTGTCCAAAGAATAGATCGAGAGTTCTGCGGTCTTTTTCCTCATCGTGAGGGTATTTGGTAATAGTTACTACAACGACAATGTCCTGAACATCTTCAGAAACTCTATCAAAGAATATTCTCATATCCTCTTCGTCCCCGTCGTCATCTTCACCACCTCCAATTTCATCAATGGCGCCAAGAACAGAGCCATCTGCTGAATATGGACGAGCTTCTTCTTCATCACCATATACAGTGGTCGACGAACTCGCGTAGTAAACAAAATTTCTAGGATCGTGAATTTGACCATCGCTACCAATCAAGAATGCCGAAACATCGAGATCAAAGACTGGTCCATCAGGACTTTCATTAGCATCCCAGCCAAGACCTACCCCAGCTACAGTCATTGTCGGAGCAGCTTTAGCCAAGTTAAAATTACTTCCTTTTGATAAGTTGAAACTCATACGTTCAATGGTTTAATAAATTATACAGTGTAATTTACTCTTTTTTTATTTATCCGTGGTACAACTCAATTAAAGCCCCTAGACCTCCCGCAAACGGGCTGCCCATAGCCTCAAAAGCCCATGATGAGCCTTCACGGTAGATACGTCCGATTTGAACTGAATCGTATCCGTCAAAGTCATCCTCTAAGCTATAAATACACACCTCTTCATTGTTGTCTTGATTGTACACTCTAATAAATGCATTCTCAAGCAACCCGAAGTGCTGCCCTTTTTGTTCTGCCTCATGAATAGTCACAACAAAAATTATTTGTTCAACTCTAGAATCTACCTCAGACAGCTTAATGAAAATACTTTCATCGTCACCATCTCCTTCTCCCGTCAAATTGTCTCCTTGGTGCTGAACTGAGCCACAAGCGCTTGTAAGGTTATTAAAGAATACAAAGTGACCTTCTGTAGGAATTTTGTGACTGTCATTAAGCATGAAAACAGATACATCACAGTCAATAGGCTGACCGCTACTCTCGTCCCAACCTAAGCCAACAAAAATGTGGTTTAAGCCTGGAACTTCTTTTGTAAGGTTTATCGATTGACTTTTTTGAAGATTGATTGCCATAATAATAGTTTTTTAATTTATTTACTTTTTGCGTGGTGGTGGCGGTGGCGGTGGCGCCATTTTCTTTCCTGGTTTAGACACTGAACTCCTCTTTTTAGGAGGAGGTGGAGGCGTACCTGCTCTCGGCGGCGGCGGTGGAGGGGGAGTGGGTGCCATCTTTTTACCCTTGGCAGGCTTATCTTTAGGTGGTGCTGATTTTACAGTCCTTAGTGGCGGAGTTACTGCCTTAGCTGAGGATTCAGCTGTCCCATTAGCAGCAGGCTTGATATTATTCTTATCAGCACTATTAGCTGGCTTCGGTACAACCGGTTTTACTTTAGTTTTTGGCGGAGGTGGCGGAGGTGGCGGAGGTGGTGGAGGCGAAGTTCTACCCGTTCCAGGAGTACGCGTTCTACCCTTTTTTCCGGCACCTGGAGGAGTTGGTAACGGCGGCGCAACCCCTTTTCTACCTTTATTAGGCGGTGGAGGTGCTACGTTCGGTTTTTGGTTTGTAACAGTAGTCTTATTTACACTCGGTTTGGTTGCTTCTGCAGGAGTAGCTTCGACAAGATCAACTACTTGCGAACCGCTACTAGCTACTTTTAAATTAGCCAACTTCTCCTCAGCACCTTTCAATAAAGCCTGTATACTATAGTCATCTTCTAATTGGATAACATTCGTATAGTTATTCGTCAATAATCCTTTGAAGTAGTCAGTGTTTACATTCTCTCCGGTATAAAATATCGAAACTTGTTCATGGCGTAAAGAGCTTTCCTTTATTATCGAATCAACACCCTTAATGATCAAAGCGCCTTGATTCATTTGATCGGCCTTGAGCTTACATTGAGCAAGCTCAACTTGATATTCAAAGGTTCTTCCGTTACTGAGCTCAACGCTCTGTAAAACTGTTGGATGGTGCCAATCAATAACCCTTTCTGCCTCCGTAGTTAAGATTTTCAATTCCTTTTCGAAAGAAAAAAATATGTGCGAATTGGCCCGGTCAATGTAATTAAATATTTCTCTAGCAATTATTTTAATTTCAGGGTTTACAGCGACACCAGGAAGTGTTGCCATTTCAATTTTCGACTTCTTATGTAAAATGTAGAGATCGCTTCCAACACTTTTCAAAAGAATACTACCTTGCTTACTCTCAGGAAGGGAGTTGAAATATTCTTTTGATGACGAATAGGACACGTAGCCGGCAAAAGACCCTGACTTTAATAGAGTATCAAGAGCTTTACGCTGTTGAGGGGTGATTCCAATTTCAAATACTACACAAAGCTGAGCTCGAGCAATTATTGAATAGTAGCTCTTATTAGATTCGAGGTGACTAATATGTGCTCTTAAAACTTTATTGATCGCTTCTATTAGTAGTTCAATATTTTGAACTAGTGAACCATTTCTAAAGTACTTTTCCGTTTGAAGCTCTGATAAAGGATTGCAATAACTTGCGTTGTTACTTGCATTTCTTTCCGTTTCAAGTAAAACGTCATTATCAGTAATATCAAATTCTAAGTCAATAACATTTTGCCCCTTATATAGTATGTCACTAAAAGAGTGATGAGATTGCCCCTTGTGGAACAATCTCATACTATCAGGTCTTAACGCTATTACTATTTGATCAGCAGACATTTATTCTATCTAGCAATATTTGGAATTAAATGGTCCTCATAGAATTTCATAGCCTCAAGGACAATGATTGGTGCAACAAAATCGAATTTTTTACCATTCTCTTGTGCTTTTCTATATTCCGGGAGGCTCCGGATGTAAGACCCAATATTCATGTTATTTAGAGCATTCATGAATTCCGCTGGTGCCATCTTAAAACTAAAATATTGTGAAGCATATGTCTGGAAGATTTTACAAAAAGCCATGAACATTGGGCACGGTGAACCAGTTGCCCCTAATTTCAACTGACCTCCTATTGTTTCAAGCATAGCAGGGGTGATATCGGAGTTAGCCTCTAAATCAATGCTGCTGCCGTCAGAATTTCTGAATGTAAATCCATCTTCACCTATGATTTCAGTAGCAGAATTGTTAGATGGTACCATGAGGTTTTGTGCTCTGACAGCAAGTCCTTTGGCAACTTCACATTTAACTTCTGACGGATCTGCTTTTGTCATAGGATCATTGAAACGAATATGGCTTGGATGCTTTAAATACTTACTTGCATTTTGCATTCCTCCCATTCCACTCACAAATAACTCCATGTAATATTTGTTTGCATCTGATTCAGAAATACTTCCAAACCAATCAAATATTCTTGCTCCCTTTCCAGCAAATACAACTTGGACATAAGGGAACCAGTCCGTTGTATGAGTTACATCTAAAGGTTTTTCCTTTGAAGATCTAAGCTCATCTATCATTTTAACAGCCAGTTGCCCTGAGTAGAAGGCAATTAATCCTGTTACGTAAAGATTAACCGACATTAGCTCAGGACACTTCGAGGCAAGTAGCTTATAAAATTCATCGAGCTCTGAGGGACCTAATCGATCGACTATTTGTTCAAAATAATACGACGAGGTTTCGGGAGAGTATTTCTTAGGCTCAATATTAAGCCCTTGAATATTTATACTGTGTCTCTGACAGGTCGTTAACAAAACCGCCTCAAAGTTTTGAGAATGTCGTATGGCTTGAGATATTCTTTGCGCAGCAAACCTTATAGAATGTTGCTTAATTAAACAAAACTTTTTTTCTGACATAATCAATGCAGATATATCAGACGTGCTACCGCCAATATCAAAACTTATCGTGAGAACATTCTCTTCTATACCTGATCTCCTATGATTTGCCCAATAATTTGCAACAGCCGTTGATTCAGTCAAACATTTATCTGGGTCAATCGGCACAAAGTTATATACTTTCTCACCTGAAGGAACTACAATATTAACCCCCGATGATTGTGAATTACCTTGGTTTGATTGGTTACCCCATCCTGAATTCCCTGCCGAAGAAGAGCCCCATGAATCATTAGCTGTGTTTGAAGTACCCCAGCCATTATTTTGCTGAGTCGAATCATTTTGATTCGAACCACCTTGATTAGTATCTGCCGGCTGTCCCCAGCCTTCTTCATCAGCATCTTCACCCGAATATGGCATTTCACGAATTTGCAGGTCCTTACCGCCAACAATAGGGTTGATGTTTTTTATATCACCCCACATCACATTGTAATCGCGTCTAATATTGTTACCCATTGCCGATGGAAGTGACCACTTAAGATTAACTGGAACGTGATCGCTGTTAAAGAGTTCAGCGTAGACTTGAAGTAATAATGATGAAACAAACGCTGCCTTGTGAGCTTGTTCTATAGGGTTTTCGGCCCATTTCATATTATAAACCACATCAACTGCTCCGGACTTTGGGTAAACTAGATTATATCGATTCGATGTAGCAGAATTTATGGGTAGGTTTTTCTCGAAATTTGGGAACCCCCCAACGATGGCCTTGTTGAGTATTTGATCTACTTGAGTTTCTGAACCATATGGAGGAATTCTTAACTGATCATGCAGGGTGAGAATACTCTTAATTTCATTACTATTTATCTCATCATTTTGGAAAAAGAAAATCTCGTTTTCACAAGCCACATCAAAAGTGTTGTCTTTATTGTCATTTCCTAGTAACGAGACTCGTCTGTTCTTAAACTTTATGACGTCTCCCCTCTCAGAAGTATTGATGGAATAATAAGCTATCGAAGTGTTTGTACTACCAAAATCGATACCTAGATCGGCATCAGTTAAGATTTTCTGTCTCGATAGATCGTCGCTTGGAATATTAGGTAAGTTTTGTGCAGAATATCTAATCAAAACATACCCAGAATCTTTTCCACCAGACTTAAACTGAAGGCCTTTAAACGGAATCGAGCTTTCAAAAATTTCATATTGATATTGACTCCCTGCAACGCGATTATCACTCAAAACCTTAATTTTTGTAGTAATTCGGTCTTTGTAGTTGTCTGGAATTGCGGTAGCTAAAACCGGATTTCCTTTTTCATCAACAAGTGCACGATTGTGCATATCATCCACATCTATCAGGAAAGGTGTTGCTGACGTCGTAGTTTGATTATGAGGAATTTCAGAATATAAGAAATATCTATTCCACTGCTTTGAAATGAAATCTGGCCAAATAAGGATGTCTTCACCTAAAACTACAGATTTACTAACTGTATAGGTTTCAGTTATAGGGGCCAACTGTTGTCCAGTGCTGGATACTACTCTTAAAGTAACATCTAAGTTATCTTTTAACTTATTTGAATCGTAGATAGCTGTTAGACTAGACTCGGAATTTGACTTATTATCCTTTAATAATTCCTCAAGAGTGTTACCAAAAACGTTCAACCCTTGAATACTTAGGGGAAGCGCAAAATAATTAAAGACCCCTGGCATTCCTTTCGTTTCCGCTTTTAAGACATGAACAGGTTGGCTATCAAGGAAGCTGGTACTTTGAGCGGCTTTATTGCCAAAGTTGAATCTAGTGATTTCCGATTCTTTAGGTAATAATAAATCTTTTGAATTAAAAGCTATTGAATGATCCCCTAGATTGTTCTGATCAGAAATCTTTCCTTCAACGCCGTAAAGTTTATCAGAACAGTTAAATGCCCTAGAGAATGGTTCTTGAAAAAATTCTACAGGTTGTGCTCCCGCGTTATCAAGATCGATACCTTTTTCTGTAGCTCTAGCCTTGATTGCATTTATCCATTTAGACAACGTACCATTCAATAATGTTTTCTGTGGACGCAGCTCGGTAGGTAATTCGTGATAGTAATCTACAAAGTTTCCTAACCCGTTTTCTACAACCTTAAGATATCCGAATAAATTCTTTAAGTCCTCAGGTTTAATATCTGATTTTAACGGATCTGTGAATCGTCCCTCCTTAACGAATGGTTGGTTTTCATTCTCTAGGGTGTATGACACAGAAGTAAAAAATAAACTTTCTGGAGAAGTAGCACCAACAACCTGGTCCTTGTAGATTATAACATCCAGGAATGGGGTTGGATTCTCTTTTTCGTTTTCACTAAGGCCTTGTTGACTCCAAAGTATTTTACGTTCGAACAACACGTTTCCGAAAGCTCCTTTGGGCTCATAAATGTTATCTGTTGTGTCTATAGACTTACCATCTGAATATTCAAGCTTAATTCGCTTCACCTTTATATGATTAGGTTCGAGAGCGATACAAGCTATAAGTCCTCGCCATTCATCGATCAAGCTTTGGTAAAAACGTAAAAGTCCCTCTACTTCAGCAGAATCGTCAACGGCATATTTCATTGCAAGCTTAAAAAGATTAGCCCTTGAGAAGACGCTTGGCATCCCAGATACGATTTGGCTGATATTACCCCGAGCTAAATCAAATTTTGGAATGATTATATCCCCTGTGAAGGCCTCCATCTGACCAGAAAAATCTGTCCATTGACCAGGTGTTCCTGAAGGCACAGATCTAGATTCAACATCAATAACTAATGGTTTATTTTGAATGTCTGACATCTTTCTAACTTTTAATCTTATTATTTCTGCGAATGCTGAGATTGCATGATACCATCATGCAGTAGCGCAATAAATTTTTCCTTATCGTGAGTTAATTGATGCTCTTCAGCATTAACCTCGATATCAGTTAAACTTTTAAGCCAAGGCTGGAAGGTATCTCCTCCCATTCCTAACACTTTTGCGGTAGCCTCCCAATGGTAATTGGGATCTTCAAATAGCTTTCCTACATCAAGAGATTCGAGCTCTTTGATAGACATTGCAAATGCCTCATTAGAGAAAATGAACTTACCAGGAGCAATAGAATTTCTTACCTGATAAATCCAACCACTTTTGAACTCGAGATCTTTAGTGAAAGAGTAACCGAATTTTTTCATGTAAAGATCCAGCTGCTCTAAATCAGCCTCAGTAATGCTGTTCTTGAAGGTATATATTTTAGCATTTTCAAGATGTATTTTCAGTCCTAAGAATCCCTTTTTGCCAAAACCACCTTTATTTTTTGATAACGTAATATGAGCCAAACTTAAGAACGCTCCCAACTTACTAATAAGCTTCTGATCTTTGTTACCTTCAACTCCTACTAAATCTGAAGCCCTGAAATTAAATGCCCCGTTCTCGTACTGACCCGTTCGGAATACATAATTAGCCTCTCCTGTTGTATCTACGTTTGGAGCTGTAAAGAAATCTAGCGCAGCGCATGCCGCTACTAATTCGACAAAATGACAGCTATTTGTTTGATTAGCGCCACCTGTTATGGTTTCCGATTTTCCTGAGTCTACTGATCTACTTTCGAGTGGCCAACCAATATGATATAGTTTATTATAGACACTCTTTACAGTAGGATCCCCCTGATAAAACTGAAGGGCCGCTTGAGAATTCAACGGGAAAAATGCCGAAGATGCTATTACGGCATCCTTGGTATTTTGTTTCTGTTTATCACTTGGTTTTGTGAATTGAAAATAAGACGTCAATAAAGTACTTCCAAATTTGACGTCCTTTAAGTCGAGATCACTTCCTTTACTTCTTATCCTTATGGCTTCTCGTAAGGCGCTTGGCAATACTGGAATAGAACTAGCACCGGTACCACCAAAAACGCTTCCAAAAACAAAAACACGTGAATTTTTTCCTGACTGTTCTAGTTTGTCTATAAACTCGCCTAGACTCTTCTCTGTATCGGAAATATTGGTCCCTGAGGCAAGATTTCGAGCGGCTTCTACTAATCCGTGAAACATCAACTGTGACCCTAAATGAGTCTGAGCTCTGTAACCATCCTGGAGATCAAATACTTGAACTGTTTCCTTATCAAGGAATAAGTCAGAAAGCATCTGGTTTTCGTCCGCTGCACTCGATTCACTAACGCGTGATAGATTTTTATAATTATCACGAGTACCCTGGTCCATGTAGTTCGTGTGGTAGTGATAATAATTGAGCTTCGATGAGAAAAAAGTATTCTGATTCGGAGTTCCACCATCATTTACAGCACCCGATTTTATCGATCTATAAGAATTTATAAGCTCACGAACGCGCTGTAAATTACCATTAGCAGCATCAGTATCGAGAGTCAATACATTAATCTCTTGGCCATCAAGCATACCAATAGCACACAAATGCACAAAAGACTCTAGACAACGCATCCCTGTGCCGCCGACACCAATAACATAAAGTTGATCATTCATAATAATTCCTTGTTTTAATTTGGACTCCTTGAATTAGAACCAGTTACCCACCTTAGAAGTCTTCATTACCTTGCTTAAGATAAATCCTAACAATAGGTAAACCACAACGCCTATACCCAAACCTACTGGAAGAGAATCCATATGTTTCGTCTTTGCAATTCCTGATGCAGGGCTAGTCATAAGACCCACGGCATAGGTTAAAACTGGGTTTAAAACAAAGAACAACCAAAATACTACTTTGCGTTTTCTCGGATCTTTTGGATTCGCACCGCCCTCGTATTTGATTATATTTGAAATGAGTGCTGCAATCAGTAGCATACCGACACCAACAACTGGAAGTAAAATGTAATTATTCATGATCTTGAGTTTAAATTATTCTTTGGTTATATAGTAAGTGTAAATTCTTGATTCTTTTTCAAGTAGTTGCTGTTCCCAATACAAGGAAACGTTCTTCAATGATTCCGATAAACTTTTATTCACGTTACCCTTTGGATCGGTAAAGATGTACGAATCGAAGTGGTCCAAATTAACTTCAATATTATCCACATCAATAAGTACTGACCAGCCAAATGGACCCCCTTCTGCTCGATACGAATTAATCTTAGCCGGGTTTAACTTCAAATGAACCTTAACTTTCGAAGGGTCGTTCTTCATTAAATCATCAAACAACTTTTGGTCGAGCTGAATAGCAAGAGGAAGCTCTTGGTAATTTCTTGAGAAGGACGGTTGAGACCAAAGATCTTTTAAAGTCTTCGTGTTCTCTTCAAATACGTAATTCAAATATGGATAGTTGATAGTATCATTCTCACTCCATACTATATTTCCTCCTGGATCTTTTGTAAGTTCAATTTCACTTTTCACATCTTCAAAAAATTTGACTTCGCTATTTAGTTCCAAGGCTGATGTTATGTCTATAACCGATACATTCAAACTCCTAATGGTCATGTAATTACTAGCGCTTGTATTAAGGAGTAAACCCTCACTTAACCTGCCTTCAGAAACCTCGAGGAAAGCAGCGGATAGAAAATAGTCCCAGTCCGCTTGCATTGAATGTATCTCGTAGCCCAAAGATGTGTTCCAGGTTGTCCATTGATTATGGCCCATTGTTTCATAACCATTGTCACCGTAGAGTATAGTTCCATTTAAAGCGGTTGATATGTAATCCTGATAGTCTATCTTAAAGGGGTTGTGGACAAAAGATACGTCTGGAGACACTCCTTTTTCTTCCTCAATCTTTTGGATTAATCCATTGACAGTTGAATTAGAAGATTGAGAAGAGCAAAACATTGCAATTACTAAGTTTTTAGACTTTTCTCCATCCATGTAAGGGAGTCTATAAAGATGTAGGTTATGGCCTTTATCCAACCATTTCTCGAACGCACCGTTGTAGATGGCTGCCTTCGCTACAGTAAGAGACTTTGAATCCCTGTACTCCTCAAAATCAGATATAAATATTGCCTCCCTGTTGTTTAAAACAATGCTATCAAGGTTGGACTGGATTTGAGCATAAATGAGTTTTGAGGCAGATTCAGGATTCATTAAAAGTTCAATCTGAGCCCCTTGTGACATACCAACAGAAAGTCCAATGTCTTCTTTCGGCGCATTCTTACTACGTCTACCCATTGGGATAATGGTTGAACGGGTCGTGGTTCTATTAATGATGGTTTTAAATAGTTCTTTGTTACCGTCATCCGCCCAAGCAGGTGCTATACCATCAGACAGGTCCACGTAAATATCCACATTTGACTCATCTAATGTATCAGCCTTTAAGCTGGTATAGGTTTTCCCATGAAAGTCCTCTACGTTTTCGGCTGTGTATTGTTTTTCGTGTGCCTGCTCTTGTGCTTTCTCCCAAGGGTCCGAACTACAACTACATGAGACGAATGATAGGGATAGAACAGCTGTCAAGGCAGTTAATTTGATGTGATTCATTTTCATGGTTTATTTTTCTAATTCTTCTTCGAGACTCTGTAACCAACTCTCCGTTCTTTGTAAGAAGTCGTTTACTCCATTCTCTACGCTCTTTAAAAGCTCTTTGGTTTCGGCTGCAGTTTGCTTTCCTATGATGTCGTTTATTCTTCGTATTTCCTCTTGAGATAAGCGATCTCTATTCTCGTTTAGATAATCAATAAAGTATTGGCTACTAGTAACCATACTTTCCTTCATTTCCGTTAAATCAACTGACCCTTCAGTATTTCCGGAGAAAAAGCTTTTAACCTCCTGTTCCCATTTATCAAGCTCCAACATCAACATAATACGAGCGTTTTCTGCACGATACTCGACAAGACTGTCGCGAAGGTTATTTATAACTCTATGTTCAGGTTCAGACATTTTAATATGCGTTACTTGCTCGAATGAACTGTCTAAATCATTCAATCTATAGGAGGGGATGGTATCAGAATCTGCATGAATCTGTTCAAATTCCGAATAGCTCAATCTTACGTCATTAATGAGAGTTTCAACCTCCGAAACACAGGAAGATAAAGTTGCAACACAAAATGCAGTGCATAACAACTTAAAAGGCCTAACAAAACGCTCGTGTAATAGCGAGATCATAGCAGGTGTTTTTGGTTTTGTGAGGGGAATATATAAAAATTCCTTTGAGCGTGGAACAATTAAAGAGGCTAATCTTGCAAATCTCGCAACAGATTATTGTATGCTTCTATTCTATCATTTAATCTATTCTCAACAGACTTTACAGAATCGTAGGTGACAACACCAGACTCATACTGTGGAATGAGCAATTCATAAAGAGTCTCCAATTTTATTAAGTAGTCTCTTTGAATAGTCAGATCCAACATCTGTTTTTTTGCTTCAACTGAAGCAGTCGAATAGCCTTGACCGAACTGCTCATTTTGGGTAAGATACTCTCGTTTTAGATCCTGAAACTCCTTGAAAACTTTTGATCCATTGTATTCAGGAACGACAATTTGTGGCGCCTCAGATAACAAGCTTAATGGTTGCCCAGGTGCTGCTGGTGGAATAGCGCCAATCTGGAATGCATTTGTTGTTTCAATAAACTCAAAACCGCTTTCGGCAAAACCCTTAGTATTGGTCTTGATTCCTAAAGCCATATGATTATTATCATCAAACAAAAAGAAACAAATCTTATAGTCTAGATAAACCAGGATCTTACCTAACAATAGACTTTTATCTGAACACACTCCTTTTTTCCAAATCAGTGTTTCCATTGGGTAATAAACATTCCAATTACCTACGTTCTCGAGCTTATCATGATCGTAAATAATCTGATTTTGGACCAGGGTAACAGCTAACTGAATTTGCTCCTTTGGATCTTGGGTAGTGCTTTGAATCCATTGAACAACTTGCTCAATGATATCTCTATCATTCTCGTCTGAGAGGAACATCTCATAAAAATCTTCTCTGCCTTCTAATTCTGAAGCATCTGCATCAACCATTATGGTTCTTGGCATATCATCATAGTAATAGAAGTAACTAGTATCATACTCTACTAGGAATTCAAAGCTAGTAGTATCAAGGTTTGTAGTGTATAGTTCTCCTTCAATATTTGAGCAGGCTGCAAGAATCGGCAATAATGCCGCAAATTTTAGGATTGGCCTCATAATAACTTAGTTTTGCGTCAGTTCAATTTAGTAAATATACCATGCATTTATCAATAGATTTTTGGAGGACTGTAGCCTTTTCTAATCCTGAATATTCCGCAAGGCGACTTGATTTTTTAGAATCGGAATTAAATGTGTCTAGGGACACTATTAACGACTCTTTAAAAGAGGTTGGGAAATTTACCGACAACTATAATGTTGCTGGACATTTAAGTATATCAGATATGTACGGTATGCTGCTTGAACTCATCTCTCAAAAAGTAAAAGACAAGAAGCTCACCTTCAAACATGACCCGGCACTCTTAAGGAAAACTATTGACGGTCTATTTTTAAAATATCCACCTGTTTTAAACTCCAAGTTGTTCGGAATGATTGATTGGAACAAATACAACACCATTAATCTTTCTTCAAACACAGGTTATATCTCCGGTGAATTGATTAAATCTTTTTTAGACAACGTGCTCACTGACTTCAAAATCGACTTCTATGCATTTAGTGACGAACTTGAGTGCAGTAAGCCTCAACCAAAGTTTTTTAACCATGTTCGTTCTCAATGTAGTGATGTGAAAGTGACGCATCTTGGAGACGACTTATTCGCAGATATTTACGGAGCGAACTCTTGTGGCATGGACGCATTATATTACAACAACAATAGTCTAATAGAGTACACACTAAATGGACAATATTCAAACTTTCACCGCCTTCACGATAACGGCAAAAAATAAAGGTGATTTTGACGCAGTAAGCTTTAGCCGATTCAAGTACGGTAGTACCGCCCCTGGCGTACATTTTGCGAAAAAATTATTCAACGACTTTGATCAACGTCTTTTTGATAAGGACAAAGACTACATAGTGTATTCAAGTCCTTACCAGTCTATACCTACAGCTACCTATTGTATGGCACGAGAGTTTTTCGAGTTACTCAAAAAACGTGCGCTTCCGTGTGGAAGAACGGTGAAGTTTGAAAAGTTATTTCGAGACCCCACCTACACCGTTGATTATGGTACATTAACTAAAGAGGAAAGGCTCAAATTGATAGGCCAAGATACTTTTTCCTTCATCAAAACCCCTGAGAAAGACTTTACCCTAATATTCTTGGACGATGTCAAAGTAACTGGTTCTCACGAACATGTCCTTAAAAACTCAATTAAAAGATTCGATATCCAAAATCAATGTATTCTTGGTTATTATGCAATCGTAGATCCTGAATTACCCGCTAAGTATGAACACGACATTAATGAAGCCGCTATTAATGGTATTGAGGATCTTGTTCAAATTAGTCAACAACTTGATTTCGCTTTTAATACTCGTGTCATTAAGAGACTTCTAATTAGCGAACCAACGGATTTTGAATTTGTGTTGGCATCTTTAAAAAACCATCAGCTGAAATCAATGAAAGTATTGGCCGAATCTAATGGATACCACAACATTGGAGCGTATAAGGAGAACTATAAAAAGTTAGAACAGCTTGTTTTACAGCCCATAGATTGATAATTACCCGAGTACACAGCACAGATTCATCATGAAGAAATACCGAACCATTTCGTTGTACGTCCTATTCGCCTTAACGGCATTTCTCATGGTTAAAATCTATCAGGGAGAAAACAGGCTCAACACTTTTAAGGCGGATGCAATAGAAGTTGCTAATGTGAAATATGGCCTCTTCAATGTAGACGAGTGGAAATCTATACTTGCTGATATTATAACAGAGAAAATTAATGACTTTGAGGTTGACGCGGATAATCGCCAAAATATCGAATCGCGTATTTCAACGCTCTTAACTACGGTTATTGATCAATTTGAAGAAAGTTATTATCAAAAAAATACGTCAAGTATCTCTGGATTCTTTCAAGGAAGTATTGCTAGTCTAACTGGTGTGTTTTCTCGTATGAAGGAAGATATCCCCATGTTTTCAGAAGAGATCGTGAATTTCATCAATGAGGAAGGTAATCGAGATAGTATTCGTGAGCACATACTCCTAAAACTCGACGAATATACTCAGAGCACCTTTGCAGAATTTGATTATACGTACCGAAACAACATTCTTGCTAAATATGGCATCTCGGATGCAAATAATGCATCAAACGTTATTGAAGGACTTATAACTCAAGAACAATCGAGCGTATCAGTTTTTAAGTATGGCATTCTGTTGATATGGATTATCTGTTTGGCCTTCTTATTCTTTATACGACGTGTTCGAAGAGCGGAAGTTTATGCTCTTTTAGGAATAAGTAGTGTTTTTCTATTTGCCGGGATATTCATTCCAATGATTGAAATAGATGCTAGAATCAACTCTTTAAGCTTCGAATTATTGTCAACAAATATTGAATTCACGAATCAGGTCCTGTTCTACAAAAGCAAAAGCATAATCGATGTGGTATCAATAATGCTCTTCCAAAAAAGATTAGACCTGATACTCGTTGGTCTTGGAATTTTTGCCTTTAGTATATTCTTTCCGTTACTAAAATTAATGTCAACCGGCTATTATATCGAGAATAACGAAATTCGATCGAATAAACTCGTGTCATTCCTAATATTCCGCTCTGGAAAATGGTCAATGGCTGATGTCATGGTTATTGCCATTTTCATGGCATACATCGGATTTAATGGTATTCTTACGGAGCAATTGACCCAGCTAGAAAATCTGAGTCCATCACTAGACATTATCAGTACCAATGAGTCAAATCTCAGAACTGGGTTCTATCTATTCTCCGGTTATGTACTTCTCAGTCTTATGATTTCACAGAAGACTCAATACAGTGAGAATCTATGATTTTTTCATTGGTGGAGGAGGTAATGGTGGCGGTGGCGGTGCCTTTTTGACTGTCTTAGGCTTAGCCACTTTTTGTCCATCACGTTCCAAATGTAAAAGGAAATTGAAAGCGTCTAGTTGAGCACTAGCACCCGTTTTTTCTGCCTTTGTGAGTCGAAAACCTTGAGCGTATAATTCCTTAAGATTCGTTTTACCCTCTACAATTACATCATTAGTAGATCCATCTATTGGATGAATTTCTGACTCCTCATTTACAAGAGATTGACTAAAGTAAACGCGATAATTTGATTGCTCTATGCTGTCAAGCATAGCCTTACGAGCCTTCTTTAATTCTGCTTCACGTTTCTTACGCTCTTCCCTTTCTTTTTCGCGTTGGGCTTCTTGTTCCTTTCTCAGCTCTTCCTTTTGCTCTGGAGTCAAGGGGGGATTCGCTTTCTTATACCTGCGGTAGAGATAAACGGCAGCAATTATAATTAACAGGTTAATCATGCTTACTTCTCAAAAATCAATAAGAAATTGAAACTTTCAAGTTGAGCCGAACCAGCTGTTTTAATTGCATGAGCCAATTTCCAGCCATTTTGAAGCATTTCTTGGGTTGTGGTAGCTGTGGTGTAATCGACCTCAGGTGAGCCCGTTGACTCACTTATCTTGTGAATACTAGATTGAGGACTTACGAAACTATGGCAGAAATAAATAGAAATTTCCATATGTTTATAATTAATTGTTCTCGAATATATGATTTTTTGTTCTCTTTTTTAGTATAACAATCTAGTATTGAATATTTCATCATGTAGAATTCCCTAAAAAGAGTAAGTCTAAAATTAGGTAGTATATATTAACTATCGTTTGAACGTTTGAAGCAAAAGAGACCATGAATCATTACTGGATATGTTGCGATTCTTGAAATGGATCGATATGCTTAATAGAGCAAGTGCTTTAATTCGGGAGATTTCCATCCGGCTGCGCTTTGCGGCTTGGAGTTCCGAGAAAAACAAAACCCGAAGACAAAATATCTTCGGGTCTCGGGTGGTAGCTCCGAAGGGAATCAAACCCTTATCTCAGGCTCCGGAAACCTGCATTCTATTCATTGAACTACGGAGCCAAACTTAGTTGGCGAATATCGGCTAATTAACCGATTACTGCACCGCTATCTGCCCCATTTTCTGGAGTCATCAATCTCAAGCTTCCATCACCATCTTCTGCCATTAACAGCATCCCTTGGCTTTCAACACCTCGGATTTTACGCGATGGGAGATTCATTAAAACCGTCACTTTTTTACCCACCATTTCTTCTGGGCTAAAATGCTCGGCAATACCAGAGACTATGGTGCGTTGATCCAGTCCTGTATCTACTAAAAACTTCAACAATCGATCCGCTTTAGGTACGCGTTCTGCTTCGAGAATGGTTCCTACTCTTAGGTCCATAGACATGAATTGGTCAAAAGAGATATCTTCTTTCTGTGGCATGTGTTTCTTTTCTGTAGTTGAAGGTGCCTTTTCGGCCTCATTAGCGGCGGCCGATGCTAGCAACTTTTGACGCTGCGCTTCAACTTGTTCATCTTCAATTTTCGAGAATAATAAGGCGCTTTCGCCCAATTGTGTTCCAGCAGGAACCACAATTTCTTCGTTAGACTGCTCCCAAGTTGGCACACCACTCTGATTGAGCATGCCGCGTAATTTCGAGGCAGTGGTCGGAAGGAACGGTTCAAAAACAATGGAGGCAATACCCATAATCTGAGTAGCAACGTACAAAGCCGCTCCCGCTCGAGCAGGATCTTGCTTGTACACCTTCCAGGGCTCTTGCTCTTGAAGGTATTTATTTCCTAATCGGGCCACGTTCATGGCCTCATTTAAAGCATCGCGGAATTTAAAGGCATCCAATGATTTCGCAATTTTGCGTCCACATTGGGTCATTGTCGCTATCGCCTCACGATCAGCATCCGTCAGAACACCGGGCTCTTGAACAATACCGTCAAAATATTTGTGCGTGAGCACCATGACTCGATTCACAAAGTTACCAAGACCTGCAACCAATTCACTGTTGTTGCGTGTTTGGAAATCTGCCCACGTAAAGTCGTTGTCCTTAGTTTCTGGCATGGTCGCGGTCAACGCATAACGCAATACATCTTGCTGCCCTGGAAAATCCTCTAAATATTCATGCAGCCAAACCGCCCAATTCTTAGAAGTGCTTAGTTTCCGGCCTTCTAAATTCAAAAATTCATTTGCCGGTACCGCCGTAGGCATGGCATATTCGCCGTGCTGCTGAAGCATCGCAGGGAAAATGATACAGTGAAAAACAATGTTGTCTTTCCCAATAAAATGAATGATTTCTGCATCATCACCTTTCCAATACGCTTCCCAGGTATCCGGAAGTAATTCCTGTGTAGCGCTGATGTAACCTATGGGTGCATCAAACCAAACATACATGACTTTCCCTTCCGCGTCAGCAACTGGA
>Ga0209532_1001174_pt1 | contig 20964 bp, 21 predicted proteins | sample COG_02_FD_184746 | JGI IMG/M metagenome (GOLD analysis project Ga0209532, IMG submission 184746) | Pelagic Microbial community sample from North Sea - COGITO 998_met_02 (SPAdes) (version 2) | ecosystem: Environmental > Aquatic > Marine > Neritic zone/Coastal water | place: Helgoland, sampling... | reverse complement strand
CGCTCATTGGCGGCATTCCCATGGCACTGACCATATATTGAAGATCCTTGCTGTCTCCACTTATCGAAACAACGCCCTTATCCGCAGCAACGCGACCTTTACCTGCACCACCGGTAAAACCTACCGAAACGGGGCCCGCAGGGGATACCGCATTGGTTTGCATTTCCATACCGCTGATCGCATAATCCGTGAAAAATAGCTCGTCGCCACTCCAGAATTTTTGATAACTTTCCACATCACGCCCGCCAATAACAGGCGCACGGTAATTCCCCGCAATATCGGCCATGCTCATCTTAACGGACATATCTTGCCCCTCGATGTTAAGTTCATATTCCAGATCAAATTTCGGATATTCAAACGTTCCCGTCATAATATCATTCGCCAGTATCGATTGTGAATTGCCGTCGTTCATCTGCAATGTCATCTCAAACAAATCACCAGCATTCATCGTTGCTTTGACCTGATCGAACGCCATATCATACGACCGCGCACCGGCCTTACCACCAATTTCCATGCTCAACCCCTGGGTCGTAAACACACCATCCATTTTCTTACCATCAGGCAGATCGCCCGCAATCGCAATTTCATCGGCCATGGTCACTGCATAACCACCCAACAATTTTTTCGAAACTTCGACCCACGGCAACACAAATTTCGGCCCATCTTCTGGGCTTTCAAACGTCACATCATTCCAACGTGTTGAACGACCTGCATCATCCTTGCTACCAACATTTGCCTCGCCGGCGCTGGACCAAAAAGTGGCAAACAACTCTTCCATCACGGCGGTTGTGTCGGCGTCTGCCATCACGGGCGCCAAAGGCGTCAAACTGGTGCAAATGGTCAAAATAGTAATTTTGGAAAAACGGGTCATATCAAATCCTTTGGTGTTATCTGAATACGCTCATAAATCACGCGACAATTGCCCGCAATAGTTGTGTAAGATTTAGGTTGCAATACGCGGTATCTTGCGGTTGTGTCGCATTGATATTTTCGGAGAGAACACATGACTTGGACGCCAGAAAAAACAATCGTAAACAGCTGGAACGAATGGGACCCGTTGAAACACGTCATCGTCGGCCGTGCTGACGATTGCCACATCCCGCCAGAAGAGCCAGCACTGGACGCCAAAGTCCCCGAAGACAGCGATATGCGTGGCACTTGGGGTCGCCGCCCCCAAGAAACAATCGACCGCGCAAACGAGCTGTTGGATAACTTCGCAGGCATGTTGCAAAAGCGTGGCGTCAAGGTTGATCGCCCAACATCCATCGATCACAGCCAACCCGCAATTACACCCGATTTCAAAACCGAATCCCAATTCGGCTGCATGCCACCACGTGATGTTCTGCTGACGGTTGGTTCGGAAATGTTAGAGGCAACAATGTCATATCGTTGCCGTTGGTTCGAATACTTAAACTATCGCCCGTTGATGCAACAATATTTCAACGAAGATCCAAAATTCCGCCACGAAAGCGCCCCAAAACCGCGCCTGACAAATGCCGATTATCACCCCGATTACCTGTCCGAAAAAATCGGCGATACCCAACGCTTGAAATGGGCCGCGGATAAATTCTTCGTCACAACAGAAGAGGAACCATTGTTCGACGCCGCCGATGTCCTGCGCTTTGGTCGCGACTTGGTTGTACAACATGGCTTTACGACAAACGAAAAGGGTATCGAATGGCTACGCCGCCACTTCCCCGATCACCGCGTTCACACAGTAAACTTCCCAGGCGACCCATATCCAATCCACATCGACGCCACATTCACACCATTGCGTCCGGGCCTGATCCTAAACAACCCACAACGTCGCTTACCAGAAGAGCAGCGTAAAATGTTCAATGACAACGGCTGGGAAATCGTTGATGCGTCACAACCGGCACACAACTCACCACCACCATTGTGCTACTCTTCCACATGGCTTTCCATGAACGTATTGGTTCTTGATCCAAAAACAGTTTGTGTCGAAAAATCAGAAGTTTACCAAGCAGAGCAAATGGACAAACTCGGCATGGAAGTGATCGAAGTCGAGCTCCGCGACGCCTACGCATTTGGCGGCGGCTTGCACTGTTGCACCGCAGACGTGTACCGCGAAGGCGACTGCGAAGATTACTTTCCCAATATGTAATTAAACATCGGCGGGCGTAATAACGCCCGCCGCACCCACAGGTTTATTTTGTTATTATTCAAAGCAATTTTAAAAGGTATTTTCGTTTCAGCAATCTTTGGTGGAATTTATTTTGGTTTAGATTTTTTTGCACGCTATTCTGGCCAAAGACCTTGGATTGAATTCGTCAATTGGTCGACGCTAATTACCTTGCCGTTTTTTTACGGAGTAATGATCGCTCGGATAACACCAATCACTCATCGCCCTACTCTTAAAATGATCCTTTGGGCACCATTATTTTCTGGATTTTTCCTTCTATTCTCATTCATCAGCGGGCTCGAAGGTTTAATTTGCATCGCCATGGCACTAACGCCAATTACAATCGCTTCAATGGTTGGCGCTTTTGCCTATTACGTTATGGAACAACGACACATCGAATTGGGTAAATCCAAGCTACACATCTGTTTCATCATTCCATTCTTTGCCATATATGCAGAAAGTCAGTTGCCACCCACGAACAACACCCATTTGGTTCAAAACACCATCTTAATCGCGGCCCCTGTGGATGTGGTGTTCAAATCTCTCAAATCCATTCCCGACATTCACCCCGACGAAGTGGAAACAAACCTAACCCATCACCTAAACATCCCAAAACCCACATCCGCCACATGGCACGAAACCCAGCGCATTTCACAATGGGGTCCCGATGTGAAATTCATCGAACGCATCACATCCATCGGTGAAAACGATCACATCAGTTGGGATTTTGAGTTTCCACACGGCTGGATCAAAGAGGGCATTGAAGATCACCATATTAAAATCGGCGGTCGCTTCTTCTCAGTGGACAAAGGCGGATATGAATTGCGCCGTTTGGGTGATGCAACGGAACTCACCCTATGGACACAAACCACCGATCATACACGTCTGGGCGCTTATGCCGCCTATTGGAATGATTTCTTCATTGGCAATTTTCATGATGCCATTTTGGGTGTCGTCAAAAATCGGAACGAAGCAAACTAACCTAAATCGTCCCCGCCAACGGCGCGCGCTCACCCAAAATATACCGAATCAAATCCGTATAATCGAACGCCAACGAAACCAGCATCGTCGCCAAAATGACATACATAATATAACGCGCAATCGTTGGAATTGTATCGCCACGTAACAGGGTCAGATAATACCAAACCAACGGCGTCCACAAAATGACATGCGGGATACCTAACAATTTCACATAGCCCATTTTCTCAAACATGAAATGAACGCACAACCCCGACGCCACAGCTGGTAAAACAGATAACAACGCCGCAAGCCGCGTTTGACGCCACACAAATAATGCCAACGGTAAAAACACAACTCCGATCATCATCCAATTCAGCCAGATTCCAACCCACGCGGGTAGAAGTGCGATTGCTTGCTCCATGGTCAACACTGCATCCATTTTCAGTCTCCCTTTTCGATATCATTGTGGATTGCGTTTCGTTTGTCACGTTTTTGATTCGCTGTGTACAGGTTGTGCACGGTTTGTGTACGCCTTGTGCATCCCACTTTTGGTATTATACTTTGTATAAACCCCCGACCAAAGGCCGTCATCATGTCTGACTTCACAGGAAAAACCGCCGTCATAACAGGCGCATCTCGCGGCATCGGCGCCGCCACCGCACGCCACTTTGCCGCCCTTGGCGCCAACGTGGCTTTGGCCGCCAGATCAACACAAGACATTGAAACAATCGCCGCCGAAATCGGTGACAACGCATTGGCAATCGCCTGCGATGTATCAGATGCCACGCAGGTTGAAAACCTAATCAATACTGCCGTAGAACACTTTGATTCTATTGATATTTTAATCAACAATGCGGGCATCATTGACCCCGTTGAACGTCTTGAAGAATCCAACATTGATGCATGGTCAAAAATGATGGATATCAATATCAAAGGTGTCTATTACGCCATCCGCTTCGCTCTACCAATCATGAAAACCCAAGGTTCGGGAACAATCATAAACATCGGTTCGGGCGCGGCAACATCGGCCCTCGAAGGGTGGTCACATTACTGTACATCCAAGGCTGCGGTTCATCACCTAAACGCTTGTTTACACAAAGAAGAATCAGAAAACGGCATCCGCGCCTTGGTCCTGTCACCCGGCACCGTCGCCACAGAAATGCAGACTGTTATTGCTGCATCTGGGATAAATCCCGTTAGTCAAATTCCATGGGATGACCACATTTCAACCGACTGGGTTGCACGCACTCTTGCATGGATGGCCACACCAGATGCCGATGATTGGCTGGGCCAAGTCGTATCCCTACGCGAAGCAGGAATTCGCACCCGCGTCGGTCTAATCTAACCGGCGAAACAAAGAGACTCCACAAAAGAACAAAACATGAATATAGTGCCTTATGGCATTTTCGGAACTCTGCATCACCAGCAACTTTACATTCCTAACGGGTGGCTCCCACCCGCAAGAATACGCGCGCTTGGCCAGTAAAATGAACATGCCAGCCTTTGCCATCGCGGACATAAATTCCGTCGCCGGCATCGTGCGCGCCCACCAAGAGTTACGAGAGGTGCAACGCGAAACCGGTCAGGCATCGCGCCTGATCCCAGCAGTTACGCTGGAAACCATGGACGGGTTTCGCGTCGCCGCCTTGCCGCATAATCGCGCGGGTTGGGCGAACCTGTGCCGTATCCTGACACTGGGGCGTAGACGTGCCAGTAAGGGTGCGTGTGAATTACATCTGGCTGACATTTTAGAATGGGGCGGGCAACAAACACTAGTCATCCACCCACATGGAAATTACCGCTCATATACACGTCAGCTTGCACAAGCGTTTCCAAACCAATGCTATCTGATGCTGTCTCCTCGTTATAACGGGCAAGACAAAATACGTTTTGAACAGTTAACGGTCATTGCAGATCAATTAAACGTTCCCACGGTGGCCAGCGCAGCGCCCATCATGCATGCGGCAGAACGTCGACGTGCGACCGATGTTATGACGTGCATTCGCAAAGGGTTGCGCATCGATCAGATCGGAAAAGATGCCCTGACGAATGCAGAGAACCGTATGCGTTCGAACACTGAAATACTGTCTATTTTCAATGCGTTCTATACCGCTGTAGAAGCTAGTTCACAAATTGCAGATGCATGCCAATTTTCATTGGACGAACTGCGATATGAATATCCCAAGGAAATTTTACTGGGTGAAGACCCGCAAACGAGATTGGCACGCTTGGCACACGAAGGTTTGCGTTGGCGATATCCAGAAGGTGCATCGGAACGTGTAAAGAAGCAACTGTGCCATGAAATCGATTTAATTGGAAAATTGGATTATGCGCCTTATTTCCTAACTGTGCACGATGTCGTCGAGTTCGCACGCTCACGCGATATTTTATGTCAGGGGCGTGGGTCTGCAGCGAATTCTGTGGTTTGTTTTGCATTGGGTGTGACATCTGTTTCACCCGAAATCGGTACGATGGTTTTTGAGCGTTTCGTATCCGAGGCACGCGATGAGCCCCCTGACATTGATGTTGATTTTGAACACGAGCGTCGCGAAGAGGTAATTCAATACATATACACACGTTATGGCCGTCACCGCGCAGGATTGTGTGCCACGGTCATTCATTTTCGCGGAAAACGCGCCATCCGCGAAGTGGGTCGCGCCATGGGGTTATCCAACGATACAGTTTCGGCATTGTCATCCCAGCTGTGGGGTTGGGGTGCGAAGAGTGGCGTGCCGGAACAACAATTACGCGAAGTAGGTTTAAACCCGAATGATCCGCGCCTGAAACAAACGTTGGGTTTGTGTGAACAGATTATTGGATTTCCACGTCATCTGTCCCAACACGTTGGTGGCTTTATTATGACAGAAAGCCGCCTAGATGAATTGGTGCCCATTGAAAACGCTGCAATGGATGACCGTACGGTGATTTGTTGGGACAAGGATGACATCGATACGTTGGGTATATTAAAAGTCGATGTTTTGTCGTTGGGAATGTTAACATGTATCCGTAAAGCATTCGATTTATTGCTAAAACATCTGGGTGTAAATTATACGTTGGCAACCTTGCCCGCAGAAGATTCAACAGTTTATGACATGCTGTGCGACGCCGATTCAATCGGTGTTTTTCAAGTCGAAAGCCGTGCGCAAATGAATTTTCTTCCTCGCATGCGACCCCGTAATTTTTACGATCTCGTGATCGAGGTTGCCATTGTTCGCCCCGGCCCAATCCAAGGCGATATGGTACATCCATACTTGCGTCGCCGTCGCGGCGAAGAGGCCGTGTCATTCCCATCAGATGAATTAGGGGCGGTGTTAGGTAAAACATTGGGCGTACCGCTGTTCCAAGAACAGGCAATGCAAATTGCAATCATTGGCGCAGGCTTTACGCCAGACGAAGCGGATCGATTACGTCGTGCGCTGGCGACATTTAAAAAATCAGGCACCATCCATCTGTTTCGGGAACGCTTTATCGCTGGCATGTTGAAAAACGGCTACGAATTGGATTTTGCACAGCGTTGTTTTTCTCAAATCGAAGGTTTTGGTGAGTATGGTTTTCCAGAAAGCCATGCCGCCAGCTTTGCGTTGTTGGTGTATGCCAGCGCTTGGCTCAAAAAACACCATCCGGGTATTTTTGCCTGCGCATTATTAAACGCACAACCCATGGGGTTTTATGCACCGGCCCAAATCGTGCGCGACGCGCGTGCGCATAATGTTGTTGTGCGGCCCGTCTGTATCAATAACAGTTTTTGGGACAATGTTATGGAACCCGATGGCAATGGTAGTCTGGCGTTACGGCTAGGCTTTCGCCAAATCAAGTCCATGCGCGAAGAAGAGGCCGCATGGATTTCCTGCGCACGCGGTAACGGATATCACGCCGTCGCAGATGTTTGGCGCAAAGCAGGCACATCGCCAAAGTTACTGGCCGTACTTGCCGAGGCCGATGCCTTTTCATCGCTTGGCATTTCGCGCCGTATCGCGTTGTGGCAAGCCCAAGCAATCAAAGGAGAAAGGCCATTACCTTTGTTTTCCAGTAACTTAGAGGGCGAAGGTGTTGTTGAGACGGATGTCATTTTACCAGAAATGACTGTTGGGGAGCATGTGGTCGAAGATTATATATCAATGCGGATGAGCTTGCGTAGCCATCCTTTGGGTTTGCTACGCTCTTTTTTGACGCCTGATTTGGGTTTGCCAATCGTCAACCAAGACAGCCCAACAATAACACCAGAATAAGTATTCTCCGATTTAAAGCGGTGGTCTATACGATACTTTACCGAAAATGTAATATCAGTATTTTTGAATTTACGCTTCGTCTTTATCCCAAAATCCAATTGCGCTTTGTTGTTGAATTCGTTGTTTTCTGTGTCGCCAAACAACCCAAATGCAAAAAACCCGCCAGCGGTAAATTTCGATTTACCTAGCTGTCTTTCGCGCGCCAAAATGAACTGGCCTTGCCCAACAAGGTTGTTTTTCTCCGCTGGTGCCATGCTTCCAGGATATCGAAGGTTTGCCCAGCCCGAGAGTATAACGCGATCACCGTTTTTGCGCGCGCGCGCGATAAAGTCCATAATCCGAAGTCAAGCCAACGCCGTAATACGCAAGGCCCGTTAAAGCGCGAAAATCATAATCATATTTCATCCCAAACGAAACGTTTGCATGGTGTTTAACCTTGTACTTCAGCGCGACACCAACGGTAATCTTGTCCTTTGAATTATAAACATAGCCCAGTGAATCGCCTTGGGTATACATCGTTACATAGGGCACCAATTTTGCACGCCCCAAAGTCCAGCCAGCGTCCAAGCTAATCTTAGTCGTCAAATCAAACCCAATGTTTCCAACATCCGATGGAGTCAATGAATTGGGTGATTTTATACCGCCCCATGAAATGGTACTGACTTTCAATTTTTTGGCCTGCGCAACCTGTGGCAAGCTTAAACACAACAGTAGCAATAGAATCCGCATAAAAACCCCTTTGCCCAATGATTGGGAAAAAAGGTTAATCAACCCTTACAATTTTGAAAATCCAAAGCAGGCTTTAGAGTCGATTACCCACAAAAGACTTGCTCTATGCGGTCAAGTTTTCCAATTTTTATGTTAAGCCGATCAGCACGATAATCAGTGGTAACCAGCTGATCAGGGTATATAATTCGTGTCCCTTTGGGCAAAGAAACATCATCCAACGCACCTTTGGGTTTCCATAGAAATGTTTCAAAAATCACCACGTCGCATTTTTCCATCGTAACAGGTCGGTTTTTAACGCCCTCCACTGGCGCACAAGCGGTTAAGATCGAAATCGATAATAATGCGATTTTAGCAGGGCTTGGTGTTTGGAAAAGCATTGAAAATCCGATCACAAGGGCGCAAAGTCAGCTTAGAATTTTGAACAGATTAATCAAGGGAGATAACAATGATCACACGCGCAGCAGTAGCCGTTGCAGCGGGCCAACCGTTGGAAGTGATGGACGTAAACCTCGAAGGGCCAAAAGCCGGCGAAGTTTTAATTGAAATCAAAGCGACAGGAATTTGTCATACGGACGAATTTACACGGTCTGGTGCCGATCCAGAGGGTATGTTTCCAGCAATCTTAGGTCACGAGGGTGCTGGGATTGTTATCGAACTGGGCGAAGGCGTTACCAGTTTGGAAGTCGGCGATCACGTCATTCCATTGTATACGCCCGAATGTCGTGAGTGCGAATACTGTTTGAACCCAAAAACAAACCTATGCCAAAAAATTCGCAGCACCCAAGGCGCTGGTGTGATGCCAGATGGCACATCACGTTTTTCGATGATGGATGGGACACCGATCTTGCATTACATGGGTTGCTCTACGTTTGCGAACCACACAGTCATGCCGGAAATTGCATTGGCGAAGGTGCGTAAAGACGCGCCGTTTGATAAAATTTGCTATATCGGTTGTGGCGTTACCACTGGCATTGGCGCCGTGATCAATACGGCAAAAGTCGAAATCGGATCAACGGCAATTGTATTTGGATTGGGTGGAATTGGCCTGAATGTTGTACAGGGGCTACGATTGGCTGGTGCGGACCAGATTGTAGGCGTTGACCTGAACGACAGTAAAGTACCGATGGCAGAAAAGTTCGGCATGACGCATTTTGTGAACCCATCCAAAATAGACGGCGATCTGGTCGAACACTTGGTTGAACTTACTGGCGGCGGCGGCGATTATACGTTCGACGCAACTGGTAATGTTGGTGTTATGCGCACCGCGTTGGAATCTGCGCACAAAGGTTGGGGCGAAAGCATCATCATTGGCGTCGCTGCAGCGGGTGCCGAAATTTCCACACGCCCGTTCCAATTGGTCACAGGCCGTGTTTGGCGCGGCACCGCATTTGGCGGCGCTGCCGGACGTACGGATGTTCCAAAAATTGTTGACTGGTACATGGATGGCAAAATTGAAATCGATCCAATGATTACACACAAAGTGTCGTTGGATGACATCAACAAAGGTTTTGATTTAATGCACGCAGGTAAAGCAATTCGCGTTGTCGTCGAGTATTAACCCCAATCAAGATTAGGATTAAGCAGTCCCAATTTGGGGCTGCTTTCCGTTTTATAACAGGATCGTAATATGGAAACTTTGTCAGAAAACACATGCTTTGGCGGCGTTCAAGGCGTCTACAAGCATACATCGGATTGCTGTAACTGCGATATGACGTTTGCCGTGTATCTGCCGCCACAAGCGAAGACACAAAAGGTTCCCGTTTTATGGTATCTGTCAGGCCTGACATGCACCCATGATAACGCAATGACCAAAGCCGCCGCCCAAGGTTGGGCCGCAGAAGCAGGTATAGCGTTAATCTTCCCTGACACATCTCCGCGCGGAGATGATGTTGCCAATGATGACGCATATGATTTGGGTCAAGGTGCTGGGTTTTACGTAAACGCAACCCAAGATCCGTGGGCGCCACATTTTCAGATGTGGGATTATATAACGTCGGAATTGCCCGATTTGGTTTTTGAAAACTTTCCATTATTGGAAGAGGCCCAAGGCATCACAGGGCATTCAATGGGTGGACATGGCGCGCTAACCATCGCATTGACCTTACCGCAGCAGTATAAATCTGTTTCAGCATTTGCGCCCATTGCAAACCCAACACAATCCGACTGGGGTCGCAAACAATTCGCGGCTTACCTTGGGGATGATGAACGCAATTGGGTTGATCACGATGCGACATTGCTGATGGCCAAGCACGGATTTCCAACACCTGTTTTAATCGATCAAGGTACGTCTGATAATTTCTTGGACTTGCTAAAGCCAGACACCTTGAAAGCCGCCATGGATGGCCGTGGACAAGCGGGTACATATCGTATGCAAGATGGATATGATCACAGCTACTTCTTTATGATGAGCTTTATGAAAGATCATGTCGAGCATCATGCCTCTATTTTGAAACAGGATAATTCATGAGCCATTATGATCTGATTGTAATCGGCAGCGGCCCGGCAGGGCGCGCCGCAGCAATCCAAGCCGGCAAACTGAAGCGCAAGGTTTTAGTTGTCGAACGCGGACGCCAAGTGGGCGGAGTTTCGGTACATACTGGAACCATACCATCCAAGACATTGCGCGAAACAATTATGAATTTATCTGGTTATCGCGAGCGCAGTTTTTATGGCCGAAGCTATCGCGCCAAAGATGTGATCAAGGCTGATGATCTACGTAAGCGTTTGGTTAAAACTTTGAATTTCGAAGTCGATAATTTGGATCATATGTTTTCGCGCAACCATGTCGAAGTTTTACACGGCGAAGCACATTTCACATCGAAGTCATCCATCGAAGTCATTGGCGAAGACAGCGAGCGCATGACGTTCACTGCTGATCGATTTTTGATCGCTACGGGTACACGGCCCTTTCGCCCAGAGTACATTCCGTTTAACGGAAAAACAGTATTAGATAGCGACGAAATCATTGAACTAAAGGCACTGCCACGCAGTTTGATTGTTATTGGCGCCGGCGTGATTGGCGTGGAATATGCCACCATGATGCAAGCATTGGATGTGAAGGTCACGTTGATCGAACCGCGCGATACATTTTTGGACTTTGTGGATAAAACCCTGATTGAAGAATTCACGCATGAAATTCGAGATTCTGGTCTGAATATCCGTTTGGGGTCAAAAGTCACTAAGGTTTATACAGAAGATGACTGTGTCAAAGTTGAAACCGAAAATGGCCGCACATGTTCAGCGGAAATGTTGTTATTCGCGGCCGGTCGTATGGGCGCAACTGATAAATTAAACTTGGATGGGTGCGATATCGAAACAGATCATCGTGGTCGTGTGAAAGTTGACAAAGATACACACCAAAGCAGCCAGCCACATATTTATGCCGCTGGTGACGTTATTGGGTTCCCATCCCTTGCATCAACTTCACTGTCACAGGGTCGCATTGCCGCCTGTCATGCCTTAGGTGAAAAAACACTGCAAAACTCACCGTGGTTTCCCTATGGAATCTATTCCGTTCCAGAAATTTCCACATGCGGTATGTCAGAAGAAGAATTGCAAGACCGCGGCATTCCTTACGAAGTAGGCGTAGGTAGGTTCCGAGAAACATCTCGCGGCAATATCATGGGGATTGATTCCGGTATTTTGAAAATGCTGGTTTCTTTAAAAACACGTCGTATTTTGGGTGTGCAAATTATGGGCGAAGGTGCAACTGAGCTGATCCATATTGGACAGGCTGTGATGAACCTAAAGGGTACTGTGGAATATTTCATCGAGAACACCTTTAACTATCCAACGCTGGCAGAGGCTTACAAAGCCGCTGGATTTGATGCATGGCAGCGTATGCCAAAACTTGAGCTTGACGAATGACAGCGATTTATATCGACGCAGATGCCTGTCCCGTGAAAGATGAAACTGTGCGTGTGGCCGAGCGCCACGACGTGAAGGTGTTCATTGTTTCAAACGGCGGTTTACGCCCTAATTTGCACCCATTGGTGGAAAACGTCATCGTACCGGACGGGCCGGATATTGCGGATATGTGGATCGCAGATCGCGCTGCAAAAGGCGATGTTGTCATAACCGGCGATATTCCGTTGGCTGCAAAAACCGTTGCGGCAGGCGCCCGTACCATTCGCCATAACGGTGATATGTTCACACCATCAAATATTGGAAATCAGTTGGCCACGCGTGACCTGATGGCAGATTTACGTGGTGCTGATCCATTTATGCAAGGCCATGGAAAGCCTTTCAGCAAGGCGGACCGATCCAATTTCTTGAATGCTTTGGAGCGCGAAGTTCGCGCAGCCAAAAGGGAAGTATAGATGCGCGTTGACGCCGTGATATTTGACATTGGAAATGTACTGATCCGTTGGCAACCAGAAGTGTATTATGACGCGACAATCGGTGTCGAAAAACGGATCGAAATGTTTGCAGAGGTTGATTTGCATGGGCTTCAAGATATTTTGGACAGAGGTGCAGATTTCAAAGATTTATTTTATCAAACTGCCGACGATAATCCCAAGTGGCGCGATGAAATTCGTGCGTGGCACGACAATTGGACGAAGCTCGCGCAGCCAGAAATTCCTCATAGTGTAAACTTGATGCGGGCTCTGCGTGCCAAGGGAATTCCTGTTTTCGCATTGACGAACTTTGGGGTTGGTAGTTTTGTTCTGTCCGAGCAACAATTCCCCTTTCTACGTGAGTTCGACAAACGCTACATATCTGGTGAACTGAAGTTGGCTAAGCCAGAGCCAGAGATTTATGCAGCATTAGAGATCGATTGTGGAATCGCGCCTGAACATCTTTTGTTTACCGATGATCGCACAGATAACATAGACACCGCGCAGTCACGTGGCTGGCAAACACATTTGTTTGAATCCCCTCAAGGCTGGGCTAATCATTTGGTTGAAGCTGGATTATTGAGCAAAGAAGAGGCGGCATTTAATGGCTAGTATACCTGTAATATCTTTCGACGACGCTGACCGTTTGATGTCTTGGGGCCTGGCGATGCGAGCCATTTCCGACGGGCATAAACATCTCAAGGGCGATGTTGCTGACAGTTTTGTACGTCGCGATGGCGATACGCTGTTAACGCGATCGGCTTGGATTGATGGGTTGGGGGTGGTCGTAAAAGCAGCCACAGTTATCCCCAAAAACAACCCCAGTATTGATGGCGGCGTTATGTTGTTTAACGACAAATTGGGATCGCTGGACGCAGTGATAAATTTTCACTTGATCACGAAGTGGAAAACAGTTGGTGACAGTTTGTTGGCGGCCTCTTTTTTGGCACGTACCAATAGCAATCGCTTGGTTATTCTAGGCGCTGGCACCGTCGCGCGTAATTTGGTTGAAGCATACCGTTCCTTGTTCCCCGACATTCAAATATCTCTTTGGAACAGAACAATCGACAAGGCTGAAACTTTGGCCAAAGAAACAAACTGCGATGTTGCATATGACTTAGGGGATGCGGTTGCTACCGCCGACATTGTCAGCAGTGCCACCATGTCGACAACGCCTGTGCTAAGTGGCGAGTGGTTATCAAAAGGTACACATGTCGATTTGATTGGCGCCTACCGTCCAGATATGCGCGAAGCCGATGATGCGGCGATCTCTGCCGGGACCTTGTTCGTGGATAGTCGTGATACAACCATTTCACACATCGGCGAGTTGCGTGATCCGATTGAGCGTGGCTTGCTGTCTGCCACAGATGTAAAAGCGGATTTTTACAACATTCACGAAGGATCGTTTACAAGATCGTCAGATGATGAGATCACATTATTTAAAAATGGTGGTGGTGCGCACCTTGATTTGATGATTGCAAAAGCAGTTTTATCGGTGTGGGAAGACGCGCAATCCTAGGATTGCGTCGGCTCGATCACTTCTGCATCTTCGATATCTAATGTGCTTGATTTGACGGCGTCATCTGTCAAAACACCTGCCGTAAAGCCAAGCATAGCGGTCGAAGCGGTCTGTTCACCAACGGGCGGTGTTTTCCAAGACAGGCTATCAAAGGTGCTACAGTTTTCACAACGTGGCTGCCAGCCAGCGTGAATGTTTGAGCAGCTTTCACATACCCATTGTGGACCTCGCGGTGCATTCAGTGCCTTGTTCAGCCAAGCACGTACTGTTTTTTCACCGGCCCCTTCGCCTTTTTCGATAGCGGCCATAATTGTCAGCGAACGCACGGTCGGTTCATTTTCTGCCAATTCTCTTGCCGCGCGTCGGGCGGCTGGAAAATCTTCGTCAGCCAATGCCAGTTCAGCAGTAAGTAATTTTGTTTCCGTTTGATCTGCGCCAACACGTGTCAACGCAGTGAACCGTTTTAGGCGCGCCGCGCTGTCTTCTTTTGGTACGATATCGGCAAAAGCCGCAGCCAATTCTGGATGTGGGTTCGCGCTCCATGCTTTTTTCAATGCGCTAGATGCCGCACGTTTGTTTTCGTCCAGCATATACATTTCAGCGGCCAAAACAGCCGCTGGGATCAAATCAGGTGATAACTTATTTGCAGCAATAGCTGCGGTTTTACCGCCATCAATATCACCGGCATCTAACATCTGGCGCGCATCTGCCAAAGCCAAAATTGCTTCGCGGCGGCGACCAACGTCTTTGGGCAGCTTCCCTGCCCGGACTTTGGCTTCGATCGTTTTTTGAGCACCTTTCCATTCCGATTTTTCGGTTTGTAAGTCAAACAGCGCACTCATTGTGTCGTCATGCGTGGGACGTAATGCAAACGCCTTTTCTGCCAAGGCCAGTGCTGTATCTGTGTCGCCTTCGATTAGTTTTTGTTTCATCAAACCTTGGACACCAACAAAACGTGTTTGATCATCTTGGAGCAAGCGTTTGTAGTATTTCAGCGCACGCTTGGAATCACCGGACGCTTCTGCCGCTTGGGCATTTATTAGATTTGTGAGTTGGGGGCGTTGCAGCAAACGTTCGGCTTGTGCGGCTTTATCGATCGCCTCTTTGCTTTCGCCTGCAGCCAATGCAACCATACCATCGGCCAACGCTTTGTATCCGCGCTCTTCTTTGTTGCGCCCAAAATAGCGCGAAATCGCTGTTTCATCACCGTTAAAAAATTTGAAAATAGCAATTAGAATCCCAAACAACCATTGAGCGAGCCACAAGACAAATATCAACACGACCAAGGCAACGATTGCTTGAATCGGAGTCACCGAAACCTCTTGACCCGCGAACTGCATCGTAATGGAGCCACCCGTATCCATAATAGCGCCTGCGCCATATGTGACCGCCGCAATCAACGCAACAAATAGAATAATTTTAATAACAGACCAAAGCATAATAATTCCTTAGTTCTTTAAGAGCGTTGAAACAGCATCAACCGCTGCTTGACGTGTTTTCGCATCCGACAGCCAATTAGCCATCGCAGATTTCGTGACATCGTTCAGGTTCGCTGCTTGAGCCAATGCTTGTGTCAAATCATCATTATCCAATGCGCCCTGGATACGTGACAAGATAGCATCCGTCGAATCCCCTTCTTGGGGTTCCAGTGATCTGACTGTGACTTGGGATTTAAAGAAACCGGCAAACTTTCCAGTTATGCTTTCTGGCGTTTTCTCTTTGATTGATGCTTTTAGTCCTGCGTGTGCAGCACCTGAAAAACCTGATTTCAAAGCAGCCAGCGTTGGCACACCGGTCGCAACATCATTTAGAGCATCAGCAATAGGAACACCGCCATCCATTAAAATCCCAAGCGCCGCGGAAAAACCCGAACCAGATTCCAGAGCAGCTGAGATATCACTGAGCGCTTTGGAGCGTGTGATATCTGTTATTGTTGCCATCGCAGTCTCTTCGACCTGGGTGACTTTTGTCTGCGCCTCTTCAACACGGCGGTCTGTGTTTGCAGCAACGTCATCAATGCGCTGACCGATCATCCCTTGTTTTGAAGACAAGGTTTCGATTTGCGCCCGCAGCCCATCGATTATCGTTTGAAATCCACTTATATCCACTGAACCATCGCCGGTTCCAACGCCGTCTAAGCGCGCGTTTAGACTATTCATACTGGCGACCAAACCTGCCAATGTAGTTTCAACTGATGTCAATCGCGCCTCTATGTCGTCACCATCCACTGCTGCAATTTGGTCAGATAACCCAGTGATGCGCCCATTCAATTCAGAGCTTAGAGTGTCTAATTCATTCGTTAAGTCTGGGGATTTTGCACTCTCTAACACCGACAGTCGTGAATTCAGTTCATCGCTTAGAGCTGTTATTTTGCCTGTCGCAGACGCTTCGCCAGGTGATAAAAAGTTTGCAACAGTTGCCATACCTGCTGGCAGCATTGGCGCCAGTTTAGGGCCAGCGTATAATGCAGCTGCACCACCGACTAAAAGCAGGGTTAAAACACCCAATGTTTTGGTAGATGCATGAGATTTTGTTTTTGGTGGTGAAACCTGTGCTGTTTCTGGTTCACTAATCGTTTCGACAGCGGCCTCGATCACGGTCGCTTCAGGGCTTACGTCATCTGGCGTCGGTAATTTCTCAGCTGCTTTAACTTTTTTAACCACTGGTTTCTTTGCCATTTCTAAAAATTCCTGACTCATGTCTATAGTTCTATATAGGAACCGCCACGCCTGAGGAAAAGGCCCCATTCTGCAATCGTTTGATTCAAGCGCACTTAAGCAATTTCAACATTAATTTTATCATTTCATGGCTTGTAGGTGCGTTTGCGACCTGAATTTGTCCAACATCATACTGCATCAGGCATTTTGCCACTTTCTCACTGATACATAAGGCCCTTACATTCGACATCATTTTGCCTGTACAATCTAACATGCGTTTAGCCGCATATTCAGAATAAATTGGCACAATTGCACCATTCTGAATTGCCCGCAAAGCCTGCGCTGTCATAGGCAAAGGCGCTTGTCGATACAGTTCAAATTCGTCCAAATCTGAATTCTTGTTTATTGCGACGGAAACTTGTTCCGCCCGTAAATATGTGCCTTGTGATGGCAACCCATTTCGCAACAGATCTGCGCCAGTTTCATAGACAGATGTAACATCAAATCCGTGATTTCGCGCAACAATTGCTACTCTTTCACCGACACAGATTGCCGAACCTCGTTGTCTTGTTTTTTCAGCCCCAATGTTAGCCCCGTTTTGCGATGTGAAAATGAACGGCAATTTCATCACAATTGGCAACGTTACATCAGTGGTTTGAATTTCCATTAATGGGCTGACAACCGCATATGGCTCGTATCCCAAAAGAGAATGCAGAGTCTGCAATAATTCCAAGGATTGTGCCTTTGGACGGATCAGGATCAATGGGAGCGATTTCTGTGTCATTGCTTGCGCTTGGTTCCAATGCTAATTGGGCAAGACAACCACGAAGGGCAGAAAAATACAATGACCGATCCCATGACGATCCTTGGCATAGAAAGCAGTTGCGATGACACAGCCGCTGCGGTTGTTCGTAGCTCAGATGGACATGCACAGGTTCTGTCATCAGTCGTCATCGGCCAAGAAGAGCTGCATGCAGCATATGGTGGCGTTGTGCCCGAAATCGCAGCGCGGGCGCACGCAGAACAATTGGACATCGCGGTGGAACGTGCGCTGAAAGTTGCACAGATCGATTTGGTGGACGTGGACGCAATTGCCGTCACTGCTGGCCCCGGATTAATCGGTGGCGTCGTCAGCGGCGTTATGTGCGCCAAGGGATTATCAGCAGGATCAGGTAAGCCACTAATCGGGGTTAACCACTTGGCTGGGCACGCACTAACACCACGCATGACGGATGCGGTTGAATATCCATACTTGATGTTGTTGGTCAGTGGCGGTCACTGTCAGTTTTTGGCTGTTCTATCTGAGACAGATTTCCGTCGCATCGGCGGCACCATTGATGACGCTCCTGGTGAAGCATTTGACAAAACAGCCAAACTACTTGGTCTTGGCTATCCAGGTGGGCCATTGGTGGAACAAGCGGCGGTGAACGGGGACGAAACACGGTTCAAACTTCCGCGCCCATTGTTGGATCGCCCAGACTGCAACATGTCCTTTTCAGGGCTGAAGACCGCATTGCGCCGCGCACGCGATTTATTAATTGCCAAGCAAGGTGGCATTTCCAAGCAAGACCAAAACGATCTTTGCGCCAGCTTTCAATTGGCCGTGGCGGATACATTGGCAGAAAAGACGCGTCGTGCAATCATCGCATTTTCCGAAATAGCAGACGGGAAGACATTGGCTGTTGCAGGTGGCGTAGCCGCAAACCAATTGATCGGGCAGAAACTGCGGGATACCGCCCATAATCAAAGTTTTGAGTTTATTGCGCCGCCGTTAAAGTATTGTACCGACAACGCTGCGATGATCGCATGGGCTGGGCTAGAACAATTTGCAAAGGGTGCACGCGATGACATGACATTAGCCGCGCGCCCAAGATGGCCGCTGGATAATACTGCACAACCAATGCTAGGTTCGGGTAAAAAAGGGGCCAAAGCATGAGCAGAATTGGTATCGTCGGCGCAGGCGCATTTGGCACGGGTTTAGCAGCCGCTTTGGCAACTGGTAACAACGAGGTTGTCTTGTGGGGCCGCGATGCAAAGCAAACTGCACGCATAGATACCACAAAAATGAATGCACGCTATTTGCCTGATATTCAGCTGCCGCAATCCTTACACGCAACATCTGATTTTAATGCGTTGTCCAGTCTGGATGTTGTTTTGATGGTGACGCCCGCCCAAAAATTGCGCGAAACATTAGCGAGTTTAGATATTTCTAGCCTGCAATGTCCCGTCGTTTTTTGTTCTAAAGGTATCGAAACTGACAGTGGTCAATTGCAATCCGATATCGCCTTGGCGACTTTACCCAACATTGCCATGGCCGCGCTGAGTGGTCCAGGGTTTGCAAGTGAGTTAGCGCAAGGCTTACCAACTGCTTTAACCTTGGGTTCCGATGATCCAGCCTTAGGGAAATCCTTACAAACGATGCTTAGTACCCAATCATTGCGTTTGTATTTATCGAATGACCTTCGCGGTGTACAATTGGGTGGGGCATTGAAAAACGTTTTTGCAATTGCCTGTGGCATCGTCGTGGGTGCTGGCTTGGGCGAGAGTGCGCGTGCGGCACTGATCACACGTGGCTTTGCCGAATTGTCACGTCTAACGGTCGCTATGGGTGGTAAACATGAAACGTTGATTGGCCTGTCAGGGTTTGGCGATTTAACACTGTCGTGCACATCAGAACAATCGCGCAACTTTGCATTTGGATTACAGTTAGCGAAGTCAGGCAATTTGCAACCTGGAAAAACCGTCGAAGGTATTGCCACAGCCTTGGCCACCGTAAAACTGGCCCATGCCCACGGCGTTGACATGCCAATCGCCAATCAAGTTGCCAAACTGTTGGCTGGAGATATCACGGTTAAAAAGGCATTGGTAAATCTTATGACACGACCTCTGCGCCAAGAATCTACTTAATTTCTGGATTTCGTGCGGTATCCATGCAGAATGCTCCTATCAACAGGAGAAACTTATGGAATTTTTAAGCGTATTAGCCGCCGCAGCCGCCGCATTTGCATTTGGCGCAATCTGGTACATGTCATTGGCAAAACCATGGATGGCAGCAACAGGTATCACAGAAGAACATCAAAAGAATATTGGCAGTGGGCCGTATTTTTGGGCCTTTGTTGGCGCAGTTTTAACAGCCGGTATGATGCGTCATATTTTTGCGGGTTCGGGTGTAGACAGCATCGGATCTGGATTGTTGGGTGGGTTTGGTATTGGTTTGTTTGTCGCCGCACCATGGATCATCAACAACTGCGCATTTGAGGGCCGTCCAAGTTCATTGATGTTTATCAATGGCGGTTACGCCGTCGGTGGATGCACTGTTATCGGGTTGGTTTTGTCACTGTTTTAATTACAGCTGGACCAGCGACCTTGATCGAAATGAAAATGATCAGCGTGTAGGTCGTTGTATTCTGGTGAAAGCGTGATGCGGAACAACCCGCATCCGCCATCGCGTACACGCCGCATGAATTGCCTTTCGTCAGCAGTCCCGTTCCAGTTTTTCAATACACTGATCCGTTCTCCTGTAGATAATTGAAATCCAGATATATCCACGGCATTCGCAGTCGCGTGTTCACTCATCCGATCAGTCGGGCCATTTGCACTGCGGATTTCACGACAGTTATAGCTGCCAATTTGATCGATTTTATTTACAAGTTTCCCAATTGTCGCCTTTGCTGTTGGCTGAACGTGGTGGTATTCCCACATGGTCAACCGCAAGGCCATACCGCAAGTCGTTTTAAGCGCAGAGACCCGTGCATGTGACAGGTTTTTGATTTGAACCTGATCGCGAATGTGGCACTGATCCGAAACAACTTTGTCAGGCAAAACGATGAAATTCGCGCCCAATTGGGTTAATGCCCTTTGACATGCTCCGAAGTCGTTGATTGCAAATCGCATTTTGTAGGGCGTCAAAAAATTGGGGGCTGTCAGTGGGGTCAGCGGTTTTCGTGGGTTCCAGGCGTCCGGCAAAGGCGTATTGGGTATAAATATCAAGCTGGAAATCAGCACGGTAAAACCCACTAAAACGGAAAGCAAAATAGCTGATGTGCGAATGAAAATACGAGAAACCATTGTGCAATGGTAATCAACTATCTTTCGGACTGTCCAGTTCATAAAAATGAAAAGGAACCTTTGCACCCACAACAAAGGTTCCTTTTTGACCCAACCCGATTTGGGCCCTCGCTAACTCTTGGCTCAACATAGCCAAAGCGGGTTTCAAAAAGCAAACCATCAATCTGAACAAATTATCATAACCTGACCCTAAAAGTAAGCGGTGCGGCGACCCCACATACCATTTAGATTTCTGATATGCGATTCAACCCGTTCATAGATTTGAAGGGAGTTTCTCAATGGTAGCTAGTAACGAGTTTTTAGCACGGATACCTCGTCGCAA